>ERZ827168.928-NODE-928-length-43526-cov-7.957972_pt1 | contig 43526 bp, 47 predicted proteins | sample MGYA00519868_ERZ827168 | MGnify/ENA primary metagenome ERZ827168 (study PRJEB31778, sample SAMEA3449271) | human gut metagenome | biome: human gut; feature: human-associated habitat; material: faeces | place: United Kingdom | collected 2010/2012 ...
TTTCATACATAATTATTTTGTCCTAAAAACTACATTATTATATTGACTTTTCCAGCATTTCATTTCCGTTTTTTGTGGCATTTCATTTCGCATTTTTGTGATAACAATTGTTAAATAAAATAATTGACTAGATACTTTTTTGTCGAGTGACTAACAAATCATCATCTAGTTTGCACAATAACGTTGAGGTAAGTATATGCAATTCCAGTTAATATTAAAGAATTAATTAATCAAAACGTTGTTGAGTCTAATGGGTAGTGTATAAGTAAAACAGTACACTATCAATATATGTAAAGACATTGTCACTACTATGTTATATAATATAAGTGACAAAAAGGAGGATATAAGATGCCTAATAGTTCAATGTTACAAGTAAGAACAAATCCAATTGATAAAGAAAAAGCCAGTGCTATTTTAGAATCACTTGGTACTAACTTATCAACTGTTGTTAATATGCTTATCAAACAAATAATAATTACTGAGAGTATTCCTTTTGAAATTAAGCTTAATAATTCTCCATATACAACTCAAGAAAGTATCGAGGAAACTAAAGCTACTATGGCTTTTGAAAGTATGCATCTATCTAATGTATGGGTTGATCAATTAAAAGAATATGCTTTGGGAAACATCTCAGGAGATGAACTACGTAAAAAAGTAATAGATACTATCTCTGATTCTGATATTAAGAAAGATTTATAATATGGCTGATTCGATTTATTGTTACAAAAATACAAGCATTCTCAAAAACAAATTCAATATTATTAATCCAGAAAAATTAAATCAGGTAGAAAGGGAATTGACTTCAATTAGAGTCTATGATCTTATCCGTAAGCCTATAAAAGGCAATTTTGATTTTAAACATCTTTGTGCAATTCATTTCTATATTTTCCAAGATATATATGAATGGGCTGGGGTTCCTAGAAAAACAAATATCGCAAAAGCTAATATGTTTTGTAATGTGATGTTTTTATACGAACAAGCTGAAGAGGTCTTTGGTGCAATTAAAGATGATAATTATTTAAGAGGACTTCCTTATGATGAATTTGTAAAAAGATTAGTGTTCCACTTTTCCAACATAAATGCTTTGCATCCTTTTAGAGAAGGCAACGGAAGAAGTCAACGTGAATTCATTAGAGAATTAGCTCTTTATAATGATTATGTAATTAATTTCTCTTTGGCTAGCGAAGAAGAAATGCTTAATGCTAGTATAGATTCATTTTTGTGTAAATACGAAAAAATGGAAGTTTTATTCAAAAAGTGTTTAAGGCTAATTAAATAGTCAATTATTTTGTTCCAATAGTTAATGACTGTAGCTGAAAGAATAAAGCCTTTAATTTGTGCAAATATTAGCTTGTTTGTTATAATTAAATGGCGAATATATTCGGAGGTTTTATTATGGCTAGACTTACACGTACACAGAAATTTGCAGCTTTAAGAGAGGAGTTGGCAAATAGCTGTGAACAAACAACTGTTAATAATGACTTAAATAAATATCAAGATAAATTAAATTCTTTACAAAGTGCTTCCGAGAATGTAGAGAAGAACGAAGAGTATGATATTAAGGTTGAACCACTTCCTACGTTTAATGAAGTAAAGGAAGAAGTTAAGGAAGAAGAAAAGAAGGTGGAGAATGATTTCTTTGCGGACTTTAACTTGGATAGTATTAATGAGGCTATTGATAAAATTGTTAAGCAGAATGTAGAGATTATTGATAATAGCGATAATAATGATAATAAGGTAGAGGAAAAAGAGCCTGTAGTTGAAGAAGTAAAACCTGTTGAAGTAGAAAATATTAATAGTTTGATTGATCAAACATTAGATGAGTTAACTGAAGTTATTGGAGAGATTGAGGAAAAGGTTGAGCCTGAGGTTGAGGTTGAACTTGTTACTGAGGAAGAACCAATTGTCGTTCCTGAAAGAATTGAAGAACCTTATAACTATATTGAACAAGATTATGCAGATATTGCAGAACTATTAAAGAAAGAGGTTCTTGAACTTAATGGTCCAGTAGAACCAGTAAAGGAAGAAGAGGAAGTAATTGTTGAGCCTGAGCTTAAAGAGCTTACTAATCTTGATACATTGATTGATGGACTTGTTGTTGAAGAAGAAATCGCATTACCTAATTTGGATATTCCTGAGGTAAATGAAATTGTTGAGGAAGAACCTGAGCTTCAAGAACTTCCAAGTCTTGATTCATTAATTGATAATTTAGCTGTAGAAGAAGATAATGCCGAAGAAGTAGCATTACCTGATTTAGATATTCCTGAAGTAAATGAAGTGATTGAGGAACCAATAGTAAATGAAGAGATAGTAGAAACCACTGAAGATGTTGTACTTCCTGATCTAGATATTCCAGAAGTAAATGAGTTAATTGAGGAGCCGGTTGTTGAAGAGGTTCCTGAATTAGTTGAACAACCAGTAGCAAGTGAAAATGTCGCACTTCCTGAGGTTGATGCTCCAAAGATTGATGAACCAGTTGTTGAAGAACCAAGTGTTGATCCTAGTGATGTAGATGTTAATAGCTTGTTGGATAAGACTTTGGAAGAGGTTGCTGATTATAATACACAGGCTGGTCGTTTGACTGTTGATGAGAATCTTAATAGTTTAATTGAAGATGTTAGACACGGCGGCTTTAATGATGATGAAGAGGATGACGATTTCTCTAATACTGTAACTTTAGAGATTGATAAGGTTTTAAGTGAGATTAATTTGGAGCCTGTTACTGGTCCTACAGTTAGTTTGGATGAGGTTTTAGACAATACTGTTGAGGTTGATCCGATTGATGCAAAGCGTGAAAAGGCTGCTGAGAAGTTGGCCGATACATTAACACATCCAGTTTTGACTAAGACTTTAGAGGAGAGTCCTGTTGAGATTAAGACACTTGATGAGACTTTTACTAAGGATTTAAGCACTACTGCTACATTGTCTTTTAAGAAGAATGAGATTGCTGAAGATGATGATGAGGATTATTACTATGATGATGATAAGCCTAATAAGGTTTTGAATGTTGTGTTGATTGTTCTTCTAGTAATTTTCTTGATTATTGTTGGTGTTATTGTTTATTTCTTGTTGTTGGCAAAGGGTATTCTATAGAGTATGAAAATTAATATAGCGATTGATGGCCCAAGTGGTGCTGGTAAGAGTACTATTGCGGACTTGGTGGCAGAGAAGCTTTCTTATGTTCATTTGGATACTGGGGCTATGTATCGTTCTGTAGCTTACGCAGTTTTGAAGAATGGTTTGTCTTTTGATGATGAAAAGAATGTTTCTTCTTTGGTTCAAAATGATTTTGATCTAAAGATGGATGGCAAGTCTGTTGTCTTAAATGGTGAAGATATTACTGATAAGATAAGAACCAATGAGATTTCGATGGCTGCTAGTAATGTTTCTAAGTTAAGTGGCGTCAGAAGCGCTTTGGTAGCTGCTCAAAGAAAGATTGCGGCTAGTAAGGGTTATATCTTAGATGGAAGAGATATTTGTGATGTTGTGTTGCCTGATGCAGAAGTTAAGGTTTTTTTGACTGCTAGTGCTGAAGATAGAGCAAGAAGAAGGCTTGAGCAAAATAAAGAAAAGGGTATTATTGATGATTATGACAAGATCTTAGAAGAGATTAAGAAAAGGGATTACCAAGATAGTCATCGTGCTATTTCTCCACTTAAGGCAAGTGATGATGCAACAATTATTGATTCTTCTGATAAGAGTATTGATGAAGTTGTGAATATGATTTTAGATCTTGTCTATAAGAAGATCTAGGAAAGGGGCAAGTTTATGATAGATGGTACTATTGCGATTGTTGGTAGGCCTAATGTTGGTAAGTCAACCGTTTTTAATCGTATGCTTGAGAAGAGGCTTTCTATCGTTGAGGATACTCCGGGTGTTACAAGAGATAGAATTTATGGCGATTGTCTATGGTTGAATAAGACTTTTAGATTAATTGATACGGGTGGTATCGAGTTACGTGATGTTCCTTTTCAAAAGGAGATTCAGGCTCAGGTTGATATTGCGATTGATGAGGCTGATGTTATTATCTTTTTGGTTAGTGGTAAAGAGGGTTTAACTAATGATGATACATTTATTGCTAAACAATTGCGTAAGAGTAAGAAACCAATTCTTTTGGGTGTTAATAAGATAGATGATTTTGATAAGATTGATAATATCTATGAATTCTATAATCTAGGATTAGGCGATCCTATTCCTGTGAGTGGTTCTCATGGTATTGGTATTGGAGATTTGTTGGATAAGGCAACTACTTTGATGCCTGAGAAACAAAAGGATGATTATGATGGCATGATTAAGTTTGCCATTATTGGCAGACCCAATGTTGGTAAGTCTAGTTTAACTAATGCGTTTTTGAATTCAGAGAGAGTAATTGTTTCTGATATTGAAGGAACAACTAGAGATGCAATTGATACAGTCTTTAATGCGAATGATAAGTCTTATGTTGTTATTGATACGGCAGGTATTCGTAAAAGAGGCAAGATTTATGAGAATGTTGAGAAGTATTCTATTCTAAGGGCTAAGGCGGCTATTGATAGAGCTGATGTAGTGTTAGTGGTTATTGATGGTGGTGTCGGTATTATTGAGCAGGATAAGCATGTTGCTGGTTTGGCTCATGAGGCAAATAAGGGTGTTATTCTTGTTTATAACAAGTGGGATCTTGTTGATAAGGATGAGAAGACGATGGCTAATATTACCAAGGAAATTAGAGAGCAGTTTGCTTATTTGGATTATGCACCGATTGCGTTTGTTAGTGCTAAAGAAAATAAGCGTGTTAATACTTTACTTCCTTTGATTGATCAAGTATATCAAAATGTTAATTTAAGAATTAAGACTAATGTCTTGAATGAGGTTATTATGGATGCGCAATTAGCTAATCCTGCTAAGCCTCATAATGGCCGTTTGTTTAAGATTTATTATGCTTCACAAGTGTCTGTGGCACCTTGTGTTATTGTATTGTTTGTCAATGATGTGGAACTTTTCCACTTCTCATATAAGCGTTATTTGGAGAATAAACTAAGAGAAGCTTTTGGTTTTGAGGGTGTTCCTATAACGATTGTTGCACGTAAAAAAGAGTCTTAATGTTAGAATTATTTATTGTATTTTTCAAGATTGGTCTTTTTACTTTTGGTGGTGGTTTAGCTATGATTTCAATAGTAGAGGATCAATGTGTAAATAAGTATAAGTGGCTTACTAGTAAGGAAATGGATGAACTTGTTATTGTGGCTGAGTCTACTCCAGGTCCTATTGCGATTAATTGTGCTACTTATACTGGTTATAAGACTAAGGGCTTACTGGGGGCAATAGTAGCTACAACGGCTATTTCCTTGCCTTCTTTTTTAATTATTTATTTTATTTCTACTGTTTTGGATAATTTTTTAGAAATTAAACTAATCTCATATGCCTTTATGGGCATAAAAATAGCTGTGTCTTATTTGATTCTTGATGTTGGTATTAAGATGGCTCTTAAGTTGGATAAGTCTTATTTTAAGTATCTTGTGGTGTTAATTTCTTTTTTAACCTTATTTATTATTAATGTAAAGAGTTTGTCTGTTTCTTCAGTATTAATAATCTTGTTTGGTGCTTTGGTTAACTTGTTATATGAGGTGAAAAAATGATTTACTTAAGATTGTTTATTGAGTTTCTTAAAGTTGGTTTCTTTTCTTTTGGAGGAGGCTATGGTGCGGTAGCTATTATTAGAGATGTGGTTATTTCTAATAATTGGCTAACCGATGATGGTTTGGCTTATATGATAGCTTTATCAGAGTCTACCCCTGGTCCTATTATGGTTAATTTAGCTACTTATGTTGGCAGTGTTAATGGTGGCTTATTGGGTGCTTTGGTAGCTACAATCGGCGTTATTTTTCCTGCATTCATAATTATTATTCTAGTGGTCAAAGTACTTAGTTCTTTTATGAATAATAAGTATTTTAAATATCTTATGGATGGGGCAATATTGGCGGTAATTGGTATTATTTTGGCTACTGGTTTATACATGCTAATGGAGAATAATAGCATGATAGAGATTGTTATTTCCATTATCTTATTATTCACTTTATTGGTTGTTAAAGTTAAGAAAATAAAATTAAACCCAATAATGTTTATTTGTTATTCGGCTATGATTGGAGTTATAGTTAATATAGTTATACAAAGGGTGTTGTGATGAAAAAGAAGAATAATAGTTTAATTTATGTAGCTATAGTAGTATTATCAATCTTATTGGTTTTTGGTATTGTGATTTTGGTGTTTGATCCTTTTTCTTTCTTTGCGAAAGAGGAAAATGAAGTAGTTGAAAACAACAATAATAAGGTTACTGAAGTAGTAGATAAAAAAGAAAAAGCTTTAGTTAATACATTATGGGAGACTAATAGAATTAAGTCAGATGATTATGTGGGTACTATTACTTTTGAGTCTGGTTTAATTGATCTTCCTTTTGTACAAGGCAGTGACAACAATACTTATTACCGTACTGATTGGGAGACCATGAAATATGATGAGGAGGGTTCAATTTTTTTGGATTCTTCTAATACTTTAGATGATCAAAATTTAATAATTATTGGACACTATGTTTATGCAAGTTATGATGCCAGTGGTACTCATAAGTTTACTCCTTTGGCTAAGCTTGTTGATAAAGATAATTATGAGGCTAATAAGTACGTTAAGTTGTACTTTAAGGATGAAGTTAGAAGATATGAGATTGCTTATGTTTATTATTGTGAGTTAATTGAGGATGAATATGAGGGTGAGAAGTTTTATTATACTAATGATGGTTTTGAATTCTATTATCCAAATTATACAGAGGAACAATTTGATAAATATATTGATACTGTAAAGAAGAACGCTTTCTATGATACAGGTGTTAGTGTTGATTATAATGATAAGCTTTTAACACTTCAAACTTGTGTTGAAAACCATAGTGAATTAAGAGAAATTGTGCTATTAAAAGAAGTAAGTAGAACTTCATATAATTAACATAAAAACTAGTAGGTTTCTACTAGTTTTTATGTCCTTCTTCAATCCAAAGCTTATCAGCAGTTGGTTTCCAATTAGATGCATAAGCAGTACATTTACTACATAGATGATTAACATCTTCAGGAGATTCTAGGTCAGTAGATTTAGCTCCTGTTTCTTTTACTAGTTTAGGTAGTATATCAGGGTTTTCCAACATAGGACATGGTCTTAGATGATTGTTATTAAATGGCTGTCCCTTACGATATGCTTTAAATAGGGGCTGTTTTAGACAGTCAATAAATGACATATCATGGATATTAGCTCCTGAGTAATGGATGAATACGCATGGTTCTACATCACCTGCTGCGTTGATATGACAATAGATCTTTCCACCTGCAATACATCCTTGAGTAAATTCACCATCGTTTTGGAAGTCAATCGCAAAGATTTCCTTACCACCTTCTAGTCCTCTTATTTCTCTTACTTTATCTTTCATGTAAGCTCTTTGTTCTGGACTTAGTAATAATTCAGTGCTTGCATTGTTGCCTACTGGCATATAGTGGAAGTACCAGGCAAAGATACATCCTTTATCAATAATCATGTCTAGGAATTCATCACTTGTTACTACTTGGTAGTTTTTTGAAGTATAACAGATGCTTACGCCAAATGGAATCTTATTAGCTTTTAATAGATCCATAGCTTCCATAGCTTTTTGGAAGTGTCCGTTTCCTCTTCTTCCATCATTTGCATCCTCAAATCCTTCAATGGAAATTGATACCATGAAGTTACCAACTCTTAACATTTCATCACAAAATTCTTGATCAATTAATGTACCGTTAGTAAATGCGTGAAAGGCTACATCTCTATGTTTCTCGCATAGTTTTATTATGTCTTTTTTTCTAACCAATGGTTCACCACCTGTAAATAGACATGCATGAGTGCCATAAGGTTTAGCCTCTGTTAACACTCTGTCCATGTCTTCAAAAGATAGATTTTGTTTATGGCCATATTCTGCTGCCCAACAGCCAGTACAGTGCATATTGCATGCACTAGTTGGATCCATTAGGATTAGCCATGGAATGTTGATGTCTAGTTTTTCAGCATTCTTTTGAGCTTCTTGATAGCCTCTAAAACCACCTTCATAGGCTGCATTTAACAAGAAAGTTTTTAGATAGAAAGGGTCAGAATTTTTAATTACTCTATTTAAGTAGTGAGCCCACTTACCATCTTTATTCTTGGTTAAACTATGAAGCATTTCAAAAGATTCATCACTCCAAGTTCCTTTTAAAATAAATTCCATTTTAGAAAATAATGAATCGATTGAATCCATGACATCATGGTCTTGTCCTTGTTTAATAACATTATCAAGGATAGATTCGAATGCTTTTCTCTCTATACTGTGTTGTAACTTATTCATAATAGTCACCATCCTTAATGTCATTGTATTTTTAAAGTTAAAACTGGGTGTTAATGATTATTTTAGAATTGTCCAAAATTGAATGAATTATAAAAATTATATTAAAATTATGCAAAAGCCAATATATTGGTTACCCTTGAGTTTCTTTGATAAAATATATGTGTGCGTTTAATTATAAACAAACTAATTAACGATAAAGGGGAATAATATGGCCAAGAAAAAAAGTGGAATAGCTTCTAAGGCAGCTCAAAAGGTTGCTGATAAGAAAGCTCAAGAAAAAGCACAACTAAGTGCTGAAGTGGTTAAACATGTGGTGGAAGAACCTAAGGTTGAAGTTGTTGAAGTAAAGAAGAAGCAAAATGTTAAGGCCGGGCTCGAATCTGCTGGGCTCGAATCTGGGCACGAACCTGCTCCTAAGAAAAAAGAAACTAAAGTAGTGGAAAAAGAAGTGAAGACTACTGATAAAAAAGAAACTAAGAAAACTACACCTAAAAAGAGAACTAAGATCGAGGGTGAAATAGTTAAGACTGAAGAGCCCAAGGAAGTAAAGAACACTAAGGCTACAAGAGCTAAGAAAGAACCTGCTACTCCTAAGAAGTCTAAGATTAAGAAGACTGAGAAGAAAACTGAAGATACTGTCAATGTTGTTGATGTTGATGTAGCTGAATTGTTAAAGAAGGAAGTTCTTGAATTAAATGGTGCTGTTGAATCAGTTAAAGAAGAGAAACCTAAAACTAAAACTACTAGTAAGAAAAAGAAGGTGATCGAATCTGGGCTCGAATCTAAACCTAAAAAGAGAACTAAGATTGAGGGTGAAATAGTTAAGACTGAGGAACCTAAGGAAGTAAAGAGTACTAAGGCTACAAGAGCTAAGAAAGAACCTGCTACTCCTAAGAAGTCTATAATTAAGAAGGTTGAAGCTAAAGAAGAAGTTAAAGTTGAAATTAAGGCAGAGCCTGTTGTTGAAGTAAAGGGGCCTGAAACCGGGCTCGAATCTGTTGAGGATAAGGTACAAAAAATGATGAATGATTATTATCAATCTGATTTCTTTAAGAAGAGACGTTCAATTGCGTTTATTGGTTCTGAATGTTATCCATTTGTTAAGACAGGTGGCTTGGGTGATGTTATGCATGCCCTTGCTAAGGAATTGAGTAAGAAGAACTGTGATGTTAAGGTTATTCTTCCTCGTTATGCTTGTATTGATCAAAAATGGCAAGAGAAGATGGTATATAAGGGTTCATTCTACATGGATTTAACAAGTGATGGTGGCCAATATTATGTTGGTATCATGGAATATGTTAATGATGGTGTAGTATATGATTTCATTGATAATCAAGAATTCTTTACAAGTGGTAATCCATATACTTCAATTATTGGTGATATTCCTAAGTATTGTTATTTCGCTAAGGCTGCATTAGCTGCTCTTAACTATATGAATTGGATTCCAAATGTAATCCATTGTCATGACTGGCAAGCAGGACTTGTTCCAGTATTCTTAAGAGATACATTTAGAGATTCTCCAGTAAGTAGTGCTAAGACAGTATTTACAATTCATAACTTGAGATTCCAAGGTATCTTCAACATTGATACATTCAGATACTGGACTAATCTATCTTATGAAGTATTAAGTAATGACGCTATTAGAAGCGGTAGAGATGATGTGAATATGCTTAAGGCTGGTATCTCTTATTCTGATGCAGTTACAACAGTATCAGAGACTTATGCAGGTGAGATTCAAACAGCTCAATATGGTGAACAATTAGATGGTCACTTACGTTACTATTCTTACAAGTTAAGAGGTATTGTGAATGGTATTGATTGTGATATCTGGAATCCTACAACTGATAAGTTATTACCATATAACTATGATGCAAGTAATGCGATTGAACAAAAGAGATTAAACAAATTAGCTTTACAAGAAGAATTAGGTCTTGTGAAGGATGAAAATAAGATGGTTATTGGTTTAATCTCAAGATTAACTGATCAAAAGGGTCTAGATTTAATCAATATGATTGTAGGTGACTTAATCGATGGCAATACCGAAGTAGTGGTACTTGGTACTGGTGATCCTTATTATGAAGGTTCATTTAGATATTATGAAGAAATTTATAAGGGCTACTTCTGTGCAAATATTATGTATGATGAGGGTAGAGCTCATAAGATTTATGCAGGATGTGATTGTTTACTAGTTCCTTCTGCATTTGAACCATGTGGTCTTACTCAATTAATTGGTATGCACTATGGTGCTATTCCAATCGTTAGAGAAACAGGTGGCTTGAAGGATACAGTAGAACCATATAATGAGTTTGAAAATAGAGGCAATGGCTTCACATTTGACCGCTATGATGCAGGATTATTACTAGATGCAATTAATCGTGCTAAGACATGTTATTTCACTCAAAGAAACAATTTTAATGAGATGGTTATAAGAGATATGAACAAGGATGTTTCTTGGTCAACTTCTGCTGATAAGTACAAGGCTTTATACTTGGAATTGACTAACTGGGACTAAAATGTAAAGGCTTTCAAAGAAAGTTGTTCAAATTGGTCAAAATTAAGAAAAAATAACTTTAAAAAATCCCCTAAAAGAACTAACATTAACAGTGATTGTAAAGGGGATTTTTATTATGAACATTATGTTATCTCTATCAATTGCGATACTAGCTGGACTATTAATGACAAGAGTCTTAAAAGTATTTAGACTTCCAGCTGTTACAGCATACTTGATTGCTGGTATATTAGTAGGACCATATGTACTTGGTCAATTAAATGTTGAAGGCGTTGGTTTTTTAACACTAGAGGAAGTAGAAAAGTTATCTATTGTATCTGATGTAGCCTTAGGTTTTATTGCCTTCTCTATTGGTAATGAATTTAGGGTAAAGGACTTAAAACAAATTGGTAAAAAGGCAGTTATTGTAGGTTTTTGCGAAGCCTTGGCTGCAACATTCTTGGTTAGTGTTTGTTTAATTGTTGTATCACTACTATATCCAGAAACATTGACTATGGCACAAGCTTTAACACTTGGTGCTATTTCAACCGCTACTGCTCCTGCGGCTACTTTAATGGTTGTTAAACAATATAAGGCTAAGGGTAAATTAGTTGATATGCTTCTTCCTATTGTTGCCCTAGATGACGCTATTGCCCTTACTGTCTTTGCGGTATTATTTGGCATTGCCAAAGCCCTAACATTAAATAATTTTGACTTAGTTTCTATTATTGTTAATCCATTATTAGAAATTGTCTTTTCTTTAATTCTAGGTGCTATGATTGGTGCTTTATTAAATTGGTTAGAAAAGTTATATAACTCTAATCATAATAGATTAAATATTACGGTTGCTTGCGTGTTCTTGTCTGTTGCCTTATCACAACTTCATATTAATCTTTTTGGAGATGAAATCGGTTTCTCATCACTTCTTGTATGTATGATGGCAGGTACTGTATTCTGTAACCTATGTCCATTATCTGAAGATATTATGGAAAAGATTGATAGATGGACTAATCCATTATTTGCCTTATTCTTTGTCATCTCTGGTGCTGAACTAGAACTAGGTGTCTTAACATCAATCAGTGCTGTACTAGTTGGCATTGTCTATATTGCGGCGAGATGTCTTGGTAAGTATATGGGTGCTTATTTTGGCTCAAGAGCAACTCATTGTGACGCTGAAGTCTATAACAACCTAGGCATTTGTCTCTTCCCCCAAGCCGGTGTTGCCTTAGGTATGTGTGTTCAAGCTACAGCACTAGGTCGACAAGGTGTTTTAATTAGAAACATTACTTTATTAGCAATTCTAATTTATGAACTTGTAGGACCTCTATTGACTAAACGCGCTCTTGAAAGAGCTGGTGATATTACTGAAATGCCAGATGAGGTTAAGAATCGTCGTAGTCACAAGTTATCATTATTAAATTTTGTTCCTTTCATGAGTGCTAAGCATTAAGCTTGGTACTCATTTTTTATATAATAGAGGCATGAAAACAATAAATGATAATAATGAACCATTATCTAAAGATTGGGATAATCTAATTAAAAGCTTAAATATGTTTTCTGATGATTTCATGGATGAGGAAAGAGAACAAGCTGAACAAGAGAAAAGGGAAGACTTATAATAAACTTTGTTATTTTTAGGACAAATAGATGAAAGTAACCATATATAAAGTGTTTAAATTATGTTAAAATTTTCATAATAGAGAAATTGGGAGGTTTATAATGACTAATTTTAAGAAGATTGTTGTTGCTGGTGGTGGTGTACTTGGAAGCCAGATTGCATACCAAGCAGCATATTGTGGCTTTGATGTAACTATCTGGTTAAGAAGTGAGGGTAGTATTGGAAGATGTCAACCTAAGCTTGATAATTTAAAGAAGACTTATATTGATGCTCTAAATTTAATGGCTGATCCTGTTAAGGGTGAAGCTAATTGGTGTCCAGGTTTAGCTGAAATGGGTAAGTTTGACTTAGATGAGTGTTTAAAGAAAGTTGAGAATATCAATGTTAAGTTAGAACTAGATATGGCTAAGGCTGTTAAGGATGCCGATTTGGTTATTGAATCAATGGCTGAGAATGCTGATGATAAGATTAAGTTCTACACTACATTAGCACCTTTACTTGATGAGAAGACAGTAGTGGTTACTAACTCTTCTACTTTACTTCCGAGTGCTTTTGCCAAGTATACAGGTAGACCTGATAAGTACTTATCTATGCATTTTGCGAATTCTATTTGGAAGAATAATGTTGCTGAAATCATGGTTCAAGATAAGACTGATAAGAAGTATTTTGATATGATTTGTGAGTTCGCAAATGAAATTAGAATGTTGGCTCTTCCTGTATTAAAAGAAAAGAGTGGTTACTTATTAAATAGTATGTTAGTTCCATTCTTGTTGTCAGGGCTAGATTTATATGCCAATGGTATTTCTGATCCTGAAAGTATTGATTTAGCTTGGACTAAGGGTACTGGTGCTCCAAAGGGTCCATTTAAGATATTTGATACAGTTGGTTTAACTACTGCACTAAATATTGTAGATCAATACCAAAAGGTTCCTGGTTTATTTAAGCCTATGTTGTCTAAGATGATGATGCCTTATAACTTTAAGGGCATGAAGGCTATCTTAGAGAAGTATATTGCTGAGGGTAAACTTGGTATGAGCTCAGGCGAAGGTTTCTATAAATATAAATAATTTATAAAATCAACCTCTTTTGTGTATATAATCAAAATACGAAAAGAGGTTTTTAAATGCTTATTCTATTATTACCAATTAGTGCTTTAATTTGTTTGGTATATGGTCTATATTCTTTGTCTAAGACTAAGACAAACATTCTACCATTTGTCATGATGATCATGACAGGCTTTGTCTTTTCTTGTGTAGAATCATTCATTATCTATAATGTACATGGCTTAGATAATGCCTACATGTTATCTAAATTAGTGTTCATTATCATTATTATCTTCTTGAATTGTTTAAATATCTTAGTTAAATCGGAAAGTGTTAAAAAAGCTATTATCGATAATAAGATAGAAAATATCTTTAAGTATAATATTGTAGCTGATAGTTTACTTATCGTTTCGGTATTGCTTACAATCTTTATGTTTAAGTAGTCGTTTGACTACTTTTTTAATGGTGCTAATGGTGTGCCAAATGTTTAGCAGTCTTATTGACTTAGTGCTATTTTTTGTTTAATATAAGCTATGTAAAAAGGAGGTAGAATTTATGATTCAACCATTATATAACAACGTATTATTAAAGAAAGTTGAGGCTTCTAGAGAGACTAAAAGCGGTATTATTATTTCTCAAAAGGAAGAGAGTGAAGAGTATGCTCAAGTTGTAGCTCTTAGTGGTGCTAAGGAAGTTAAGGTCAACGATCATGTATATGAGATGCCATTGAATGTTGGCGATAAGGTAATGTATAAGAAGTACTCTGGTACTGATGTTAAGGATGGAAATGAAGATTATATCTTAATTAAGGCTGAGGATATCTTGGCTATTGTTAAGTAGGAGGTTGTTTTATGGCAAAAGAAATTAGATATGGAAAAGAAGCTAGAGATAGCGTTTTAAAAGGTGTTGATACTTTAGCTAATGCGGTTAAAGTAACTCTAGGTCCTAAAGGTAGAAATGTAGTGTTGGATAAGGGTTATGGTGCCCCAGTTATTGTTAATGATGGCGTTTCTATCGCAAAAGAGATTGAACTTGAAGATACTTTTGAGAACATGGGCTCTAAGTTAATCTATGAGGTAGCTAATAACACTAATGATACTGCAGGTGATGGTACAACAACTGCCACTGTATTGGCTCAATCAATTGTCCATAAGGGCTTAGAACAAGTTGAAAGAGGAGCTAATCCAGTATTCTTAAAAGATGGTATTGATATGGCTTCTAAGAAGGTAGCTGAAGTATTGTTGTCTAAGGCTAAGAAGATTAATTCAGCAAGTGATATTGCTAGTGTTGCCTCTATTTCATCTGGTTCAAAGGAAATTGGTCAAATTATTTCTGATGCGATGGAAAAGGTTGGAAAGAATGGTGTTATCAATGTAGATGAGTCTAAGGGCTTTGATACATCACTTGAAGTAACTGAAGGTTTAAAGTATGACAAGGGTTATATTTCTCCTTATATGGTAAGTGATAGAGAAAAGATGTCTATTGAAATGGATAATCCTTTAATTCTAGTTACTGATCAAAAGATTTCTACTATTCAAGATGTATTAGGTATTCTTGAACAAATTGTTCAACAAAATAAGGCTTTATTGATTATCGCTGATGATATTGAAAATGAAGTTATTTCTACTTTGATTGTTAATAAGTTAAGAGGCACTTTCAATGTAGTGGCTACTAAGGCTCCAGGTTTTGGTGACAATCAAAAGGATCAATTAAGTGATATCGCTACTTTAACAGGTGCTACTGTTATTTCTAAGGACTTAGGTATGCAACTTAAGGATATGACTATGAATGACTTGGGTACTTGTAAGAAAGTTATTGTCGAAAAGGATGCGACTACTTTGATTGAGGGCGCTGGTTCTAAGGAAGCCTTTAAGGAAAGAATTAGTGAATTAGAGTCAATGTTAGAGAAGACTACTAGTGATTATGATAAGAAGAAGCTTCATGAAAGAATTGCTAAGTTAAGTAATGGTGTAGCCGTAATTAAGGTTGGTGCTACTACTGAAGCTGAAATGAAGGATAAGAAGTTAAGATTAGAGGATGCTTTAAACGCAACAAGAGCTGCTATTGAAGAAGGCATTATCATTGGTGGTGGAGCATGTTTGGCGAATGTTTCAAATGAAGTTAGAGATGAATTAAGAAGTGATGTTGTTGATGTTCAAAAGGGTATCAATATTGTTCTTGATTCTTTAACTGCTCCTTTGTATCAAATTGCTGAGAATGCCGGATATGATGGTGATGAGATTGTTAAGAAACAATTAGCTGAAAAAGATAATGTAGGCTTTGATGCGAAGAATGGTAAATGGGTTGATATGTTTGAAGAGGGTATTGTTGACCCATGTAAGGTTACAAGAAGTGCGTTGTTGAATGCTGCTAGTGTATCTGGCTTACTAATTACTACCGAGGCTGCCGTGGGTACTATTAAGGAAAAGGAACCTGCTATGCCTTCTGGTGGTGGCATGGGAATGTATTAATGTAACTAATTACAAAACTTGAAAAACTTTCACATAGTTTACACAAAGTGTTGGTATATTAATGGTGTTAAAAGTTTTTCATTTATCCTATATTTATTAAAAAACGAGTGTAATGCTCGTTTTTTAATTTATTTTATTATTTTTAATATATAATATTAAGATGTATCCCTCGTTAGTTAAATGGATATAACGGGCCCCTCCTAAGGGTCTGTCGTAAGTTCGATTCTTACACGGGGGGCCATATATAAGATTAAGGTTCACTAGTTGGATCTTTTTTTGTATTTTCAACCCACATACTACATTTTTGTAGTAGTTAGAGGTGAAAATTTGATATCGATTGTTATAGAACATAAAAAAGAGAGATTGTTTAAATTAAACAATATTACTAGTTATTTAGAGAAAAAAACGTTAAATATAGATAATAATTGATATCATCGAATCATTTGGGAATATAATATAAGTGAAATAGGAAGAAATGGAGATATAAGTATGTTATTACGTTTGTCAGTAGAAAATTATAAATCGTTTGATCAAAAAGAAGAATTGTCTTTGATTTCTTCTAGTAAGATACAAACAAATAAGAATCATAGGGTTAAACTTAAACAAACAAATGTTTTAAAGAATGCGGTTGTATATGGTGCCAACGCATCTGGCAAATCTAATCTTGTTAAAGCAATCGCATTTATAAAAAGCGTTTTAATTGAAGGATTGCCTGTTAATTCTTGCGACGATTTTTGTCGAAATAGTTTAGATAATAAAAATAGAGAAAGCGTATTTGAACTTCAGTTTACTGTTGGCGATAAGTTTTATGCGTATGGTTTTTCTGTGGTCCTAAGTCAAAGAATAATTGTTGAGGAATGGCTGTATGAGCTTATGCAAGATGGTTCAGCACACAATTTGTTTATCAGAGAAAAGGATAAAGCGCCTGTTTTAAGCGAATCATTAAGATTAAATGCAACAGAGAAAAATAGATTTTTAGTATACGCTAATGATTTTGCGGGTCATGATACGATGCTATTTCTTTCAGAAATGAATAGGGGCAAAAAATATGAAGATGATTCCAAACTTTTGTTTTTTAAAGAAACATTTGATTGGATAATTAATCATATAATTGTTATTAATCCTAATATTGGTATATCAAGTTCTGATGCTTATTATAGTGAAGAATCTTTGGGAAATATTAATTCATTAATAAGAACCTTTGATACTGGAGTAAGTGAAATTAAGACAAAACAAATCAGTATTGAGGAGATGAGTAAGATGCTTCCTAAAGAGGTTTTGACTGAAATATTTAGTACGCTTAAAAAACAGATGCAAACAACTAATCTTCCTGAATTAAAGTTAACTTGGAGAATAGAGGATGGCTTCTTTAATATTCGCATTAAAAATGATGGTGATATAGAAATAACAACACTTGTTTTAAAACACGGTAAATCTATATTTGATTTTAGTTTTGATGAAGAATCAGATGGTACAAAAAGATTGTTTGATTTGGTGGATATGTTGTTAGTTAAAAATGAAGACATGCTTTTTGTGGTAGATGAGTTAGAAAGAAGTCTTCACCCTAAACTAACTCAACATTTCTTAAAGCTATTTATGGAAGTGCATAGTGATGATAGAGTTCAACTTATCTTTACAACTCATGAAGACACAATTATGGATCAAGAATTGTTCCGTAGAGATGAAATTTGGTTTGTGGAACGTGATAGTTTTAATTCTAGTAAAATATACTCTTTAGATAGATTTAAGGAAAGATATGATAAGAAATTAAGTAAAGCTTATTTAGAAGGCAGGTACGGCGCTATACCAGTGTTTAAACAATTTAATTTTTTAGACAAGGAGGACCGCTGATGCCAGTTCATGTATATACAAATTGGAACAAAAGACAGTCTGATTTGAAAGAACAGATTGAACCATTTAGAAAATATTTCTTTATTTGTGAAGGTGCCAATACTGAAAGTTTCTACTTTAAAAAACTTATTGATTTAAGAAAAGAATTAGGAATACATCCTCTTATAGATGTTTGTTTTTTGGAAAAGACAGAGACTGACAAGAACATATCTTTCCCTAGCAATCTAGTAAAGTTCGCGTTTGAACAAAAGACAGTAGAAACAAATGAATTTGATATTAATAGAGATAAGATGGTTGTTGTGTTTGATGCGGATATCTTTGAGGAAAAAGTTAAAGGATACGATAAATTGATTGAATTGATTGAGAAATCAGATATAGCTGCTGTTACTAATCCTAATTTTGAGTTGTTTTTGCTTCTTCATTTAAAAAACAGTTGTGAGAATTATATAAGAGGTAATGAGAAAGAGTTCTTAACAAAGGATATTAAGAATAAATATAGTTATTCTTATAATTTGTTACACGATATTACTGGAATTAATTCTAAAAAGAATCCTAATATCGGTAATCTTGCCCAAGATGTTTTGTGCACCATTTCTGAAGAAAAAAAGATAAACCAGGATATTCACAATTGTAAGGGTATCATTACTAGCAACATTGGGCAAATAATAGAAACAATAATTAACGAAAGACCTGAATTGTAATTATTGCATTGACGTATATATAGCGGTTTTATAATCTAAACTGTTTTAAATAGAACAAAGGAACTTAAAAGTGCATTCCTGGGATCAACATAAAGCTATTACACATTACTATGAGTTCTTGATGGTGAGAAGTATCAATTAAGACAGATGGGATTTGATATTTTGATGTTTTTATATCATAATCTAGATCTTAATACTGCTGCAGACATTACTAGGACTAGAAAGTCTACTAAGTCTCATGTTTCGACTTCTCTTCAAACTTTAGAAGATAGAAGATTAATTGAGAGAAAAGTGGATGATAATAAACGAAAGTTGAAATATGTCTATTGCCTAGTGCTGACGATATCATTATGGATGGTAAAAAGGCTCAAAAACAATTTAGGGATGATATCTTGGCTGGTTTGAGTCTTGGTGAAATTAAAGTAGTAGGTGATAAGGAAGACGGTACTGTTTTCTTTGTGAAATTTCATTAAAAATGTTTAAAAAAGTTGATTTAGACACTAATTTTTAAAAAATTAGTGTTTTTTTAAACTTTTTTCAATTTGGGGTAGGAATTTTTAGGTTTCACGGCAATAACGAAGTGTAGAAACATAGAAAGGAGAAAAAAATGAGAGCATTTTTTGAAGAGTACGGTTTCATTATTCTATCTGCAATCGTTATTATTGCGCTAATCGCAATCTCTAACACACTTAAAGGTGATGTTCAAGCTAATATCTTAGATATTATGAAGGCCTTTAAGATGTATTTAGTTGAAAACCAAAAATTAATTGTTAAGTAAAGGAGGATATGAAGGATGGCTTTAGAAGTAAATGAGGGCTTGTTTAAAGACTTGTGGCCTTATATTATCAATGATAGTGTTACGGATTTAAAGTGGAATGGTCAAGATTTATGGATAACTGATTTACAAAAAGGAAGATATCAGAGCGATTTAAAATTAGATGGAGACTGGCTTAGAATTTTCACTAATTTGGTTGCGAATTCGGTAAATGAAAACTTTAATATGTCTAAGCCTTCTTTAAAGGCGGAGACGAAAGAACTCAGAATCCAGGCCATGCACAATAGCGTATCTGGTGATAATAATATTTGTTTAGCTATCCGAAAGACTCCAAGTTGTGCAAGACTATTACAACAGGATTTGGTTGAAAATGGCTATGCCAACGATTTTATCGTCAAGCTCTTACCCTGTCTTATGAGAGCCAGATTATCAGGGGTAATAACAGGAGATGTTGGTGCTGGCAAAACAGAATTAGAAAAATATCTATGTTATTTCATTCCTGATAATGATCCAATCGTTACAGTTGAAGATACTTTGGAGATGAAGCTAAAGACTATCTACCCTAATAAGGACATTTATTCTCTTAAAGTTAGCGATGAATATACAAACGAACAAGCCATAAGAGATGCCTTAAGATTGAACACAAAATGGCTGATAATTTCTGAAAGTAGAGGAAGGGAAATCTTAAGAATAATAGAAGGAGCTAGTTCTGGTTGTGTGGCATTGACTTCAATTCATGCGGAGAATGTATGGGAAATTCCGGATCGTATCTTGAATATGGCTGGGGATAACGCAAGGGCAGGGTTAGAGAATGATATTTATACTTTCTTTGATTATGCCATTAAAGTTAAGGCTACTTTTTCGCCAGATGGTGTTAAACGTAGTATTGATCAAATATGTTTCTTTGATCGTAATGGCAAGAAGAATGTGATTAAAAATATCGTAAGAGATGGTCAGGCACTAAAGACAATGTTGCCTGAGCGTGTTTATAGAAAGTTTTATCAAAATAATGAGAGGGATTTTTTAGAAACTTATATAAAGTTTTTAAAGGGAGATAAAAATGAATTTAATTAAAAATTATAGTATTAAGAACATAAAAACACAGATTAATAAGTATGGTTATTCTTATTCGACTAAAGATTTTCTTATTGAGGTCGTATTAATTTTGACGACGATCTTTACCATTGCTTATTTATCAAGACTTCAATTATCCTATATATTAGTACTGATTCTTATCACCTTAATTTTAATCCCTTTTATGATTAAAGCCTGGTTCTATCAATCGTATAGTATTGAAAGATTTGAGATGTTAAGTGATTATTTGAGTAATGTGATTCCAATATTTACTCAAAAGACAAAGATACGTTTTACACTTGGTGAATTATTTTCATTGACTTCTGGTGCAATGAGGGATGCTGTTAAAAGGGCGATAGACTATTTGGATAATACTAATAATGATCCTGATATATTTGAGAATTCATTGAAGATTATTGAAAAAGAATTCCCTAATTCAAGAGTCAAGTCCGTTCACAAGATTATGTTAAGTATTGAATCAAGTAACTCAGTATCATTCTCTAGTGTTTGTGAGAACATGTATATAGATATTGAAAATTGGCTGAAACGTGTGTTTACGTTTCAAAAGGAGCTGAAGAATCGAAGAATTAAATTGTTAATCTTATGTGGTACTACTTTGTTGATGAATTGTGTCTTTGTCTATATTTATGTTTCAAATGAATACTTTAATGGTTTTACACATTCACCTATTTATCAAATATCGACACTAGTATTTATCGCATCAATTTTGATTACGATGACAATTGTATTAACTAAACTTAATGGTGAATGGCTGATTGAGGATTTAAATTATTCAAGGGATGAGAAGCTTAAAGAAGAGTATCTTGCGTTTAAAGAAGGCAAAAAGAAATTGAATGTTATTGATGTTACCTTGTTTATATTGTGCATGGTTTCTACAGCCTATGTATATTTAAACTTTAACATTCAATATGCTTTCTTGCCATTTATGTTGGGGATAGTGGTTCTTTTTAAGAAATCATTTAAATATAAAAAAATATATAAAGAGCTTACTGAAGCTTTGACGATTGAATTTCCTATTTGGTTAAGAGAAATATCTCTTACTTTAAATAGTTTAACGGTCTTGAATGCGATTGAGAATTCTCAAAATATGGCTTCTTATCCTTTGAGAACTGAGATAAAAGATTTTTTACAAAAGGCTAAAAAAGACCCTACTTCGATTAAACCTTATGGTGAATTCTTAAGTGATTTTGATTTAGAGGATGCTAGGTCTAGTATGAAAGTCTTGTATGCGATATCTAATGTTGGTAAGGATGAAATTAAGGATCGTGTTTCTAACTTAATTGATCGAAATCAACAGATGTTGGATAAGGCTGAGCGTCTTAAGAACGAGGATTCTATTGGAGCTATAGAGGCTATTGGTTATCTTCCTATTGCGCTATTTTCGATTGAAATGTTGGTGTCAATGTTTGCGATGTTTGCTTATATGATGAGTGCTATCGGGAGTAATGTCAACATATGAAAGTTCTAGTCAGAGCTATGAGTTTAACGGTTATTGGACTTTGTGTGTGTCTAATACTCATGCATCTTCTTGACTACAATGTACGCTTAGATGAGCTCAATAAGGCAAGTCATTTGGCTATGGCTAATACTCAAATTGTTATGCAAGAGAATATTGAGGATATTTACTATAATACTAACAATTCAAGGATGAAAATTGGTTCCAATGAAGAATATTTAAAATTATTTAAAGATAATTTTATGATCTTGGTTAACAGTGATGGAACCTATTCAATTAGTGGTTATAGTGATGTTTATAAAGGTTTGTTATGCGTAAATATTTCTCATGAGTATAAGAACTTTTTAGGCCAAGATAAAACAATTACGAAGAAGATGATTAATGTGATAGATGTGGTGTGTGATAATGGCTAGAATAATAAAAATATTGTTGATAAGCATCTTATGTTTAATTGTTATTCCCCTTAATATTAAAGCCGAAAATATGTTGCCTGGTTATAGTGAGTGGAGTGAAAAACCAACAGGTAGTCCTAATGAAGTATCGGCCATTCAATATGGGCACAAATTGCCTATTGAATGGTCACCATTATCTACTGATAATCCTTCTTCTTTTACTAAGGACTATAAAGTAATAGGGCAGGATATTAAGCACTATGCGTTTGATGGAACTAGAAGAGTTTGGAGTGATGTTAATGCTAAAAGTTTATATACTTGGGACTTTGGTTATAAGGCTAATGTTACTTATGCGTATATAGATGTAGATACTTATCGTGGTGGTTATGATGATAATTATCAAGCGCCACCTATGCAGTTATATTGTGATGGAAGAAAGATTGGCTCTGTTGGTACACATGACGTACTTAAAAACTGGGCACCTTCTTTGAATCATTCTTGTCGTTATATGGAATTAAAAATGTCTGATAGTTCCGGTGGCGGTCGTAATCGAACGATGATTGTAGGGACTTGGATTACTACTACGGCTACGTTTTATTCTTATGTTACTAAGTGGAGTGAACCAACTGATTGGCGCTTTGAAAAGCCTTATAAGCGTATATATGGAGAAAATCCTGAAATTCCAGTTGAAAGAACTGTATATAGTCATCCTTTGAATTATCGAATTAATTACGATTTAGATGGTGGTACTTTTGTGGGCAGTCCTGTTTATACATATACCGTCTTTGATGAAGTAATACTTCCTGGTGCGAATAAAACCGGTTATGATTTTCTTGGCTTTGTCGACAGTAAGGGGAATATAGTAAGCAAAATTGAAAAAGGAACTTATGGAGATATTAGCTTAAAGGCTACATATAAGAGAAAACCTCCAACTTTGTATATCTCATACACGTACTTTGATAGAGAAGATAAAAATTTACCTATTAGGGAATTAATTGAAAGAGTTAATGGTAGCGCAAGAGATGAATTAGATGGGGATATTAGTGATGATATAAAGATTGAGAAGATTGTCTATAATGCCAACTATACCGTTAATAATCCTAACAGTTTAGATTTATCAAATGCAGGCTATATCGATGTTACTTTTTATGTCTTGAATTCAGGAAATATAAGAGCAGAAATAACTAGAAGATTTTATATTTTAGATAATGGCCAAGAAATAGAAGATTATGATTCGGGATTAAAAATATATTCACGCTATATTTCAGAAGAATTTAAAGATAGCTTAGATAACAAGTCAATTTGGAGGACTAAAGATTATGTGGATGTTTTGTTCAATGCCTATAGGAAGTGATTATGCGTAGATTATTTAATGAACTAGGCTTAAGTGTTTTAGCGGCTACTTGTAGTATTATTGTCATCGATATTTTTATGACAAAACTAGATATAAGCGATTTCTTTATTCTTTGGCTAAAGAGGTTAATGTCATGAGGATTTTATTTGATGAATATGCAGAAGCAATCTTTACAGCCTTTATTTCTATTATTGTATTTTCTGTCTTTATATCTTCACTTTTAAGTGACCTAATTGGTATGAATATGGACTTTGTTGATGAATCACTTAAACCTATTTATATAGAGAGTGAAATAAGTCCGGTAGCAATAGCATCATTTAATGGTAAAGATTTATTAGTTCAAATAAATGAAAAATTGGAATATAAAGATAGGGTAGAGGCTTATAACTCAAAAGGCGAGGATATTAAAGACTATATTACGGTAATTGGATTTGATAGTAGTGAAGTTAGTGAGAAGGAAATAACTTATCAATTAAATTACAATGGTGAGACAAAAGCCATTAAGGCTAAACTGATTGTTGTCGATGAAAGGGAAGAAGTGAGTGAGTCAACTACTCACGGTTAAAACCGTAGACTTGTAATAAGTCTGGTTGATTAGACTAAGGAGAAAACTTTTTAGTTAATATCCTACGTTATATAAGAATATATAGTTACCTACAAATGTATAGCCAAGTTTGTAGCTCTAAGGTATGTGATTAAACAGTTCTAATGGGTAGGAATAGTGTTGCATATTTAAAACCTTATATAACATTGTCGATGGCTACATTACAAATCGTAAGATTTGAATTATCTATTAAGTTAGATAGAAAGGAAAGTTTATGCAAGTAGTATATGTATTAAACAAAGATGGACTACCACTTATGCCAACGCATAAACTTGGTAAAGTAAGACATCTTTTAAAAGATGGTAAAGCTAAAGTTGTTAATCGTAGTCCATTTACTATTCAATTAAATTATGATTGTGGTAATCATACCCAATCAATCACATTAGGTGTTGATGCTGGTTCTAAGCATATAGGATTAAGTGCTTCAACAAAGAAACAAGAACTATATTGCAGTGATGTAGAACTTCGTGATGATGTTGTTGAATTATTATCAACACGTAGACGAAACAGAAGATCAAGACGAAATCATCTAAGATATCGTCCGGCAAGATTTGATAATCGTAAAAAAGAAGATAGCTGGCTAGCACCCTCTATTAGACAAAAGATTGATTCTCATTTAAAGGTAATTGAAGAAGTACACAAAATACTTCCTATAACTAACATTATTGTTGAGGTAGCTAGTTTTGATATTCAAAAAATTAAGAATCCTGACATTGAAGGTATTGAATATCAAAATGGAGAACAATTAAATTCTTATAACATTAGAGAATATGTATTATTTAGAGATAACCATACTTGTCAATGTTGTAAAGGTAAATCAAAAGATAGGGTGTTAGAAGTTCATCACATTGAAAGTCGTAAAACCGGTGGTAATGCACCAAGTAATCTAATTACTTTATGTAAGACATGTCATAAAAAATATCATAAGGGTGAAATTATACTTAAACAAAAACGTGGTGCTAAATATGATGATGCATCTTTTATGGGTATTATGAGATGGGACTTATATAACAAGTTAAAAGAAACATATCCTAATGTTTCTATAACTTATGGTTATATAACTAAGAGTAATCGTATTAAACATGGTTTAACTAAAGAACACTATAATGATGCTTATTGTATCTCTCAAAACTTTAAAGCTAATCCACTGGATACAACTATCTATCAAAAGAAAGTAAGATGTCATAATAGACAAATACATAAGGCTAACTTCTTAAAGTCTGGTATAAAGAAATTAAATCAAGCGCCTTATATAGTCAAAGACTTTAGATTGTTTGATAAAGTTAGATATCAAGATGAAGACTGTTTTATCTTTGGAAGAAGAAGTAGTGGCTACTTCGATATTAGAAAATTAGATGGCACTATAATACATAGAAGTGCTTCATATAAGAAATTGGAATTGTTAGAAGCAAGGAAAAGTTATTTAAAAGAAGAAAGGAGCAGACAATTCCTCCCACTAATCAATTAGTGGTTTCCTTGCTAAATTTTTCAATGAAAAACATTTTTGAATATATGACCACGATGATTATTACGATGATACTAGTCTTTGTCTTTACAAGTATTATTTCAATTGGTTCTCAAATGATGAATGCTAGGCTAATTCATAGTGCTGGTATCGAAAAATTTGAATCGTCGTATTATACTTATAACTTGAATGATTTGATCAATCATGAAGAGCTTAAGAATTGGTCCTTTGATTGTAAAGAACTTTCATCTGTAAAAAGCAGGAGAGATTTCTTGATTACTTTAAATTACCAAATCAACTTGCCTTTATTTAATAGAAAGATAAATGGTCAATTTAAAGGGTATGCAAAATGAGGGAACTTATTGATGAATATTTATCAACTGTACTTGATATAGTGATAATGTCGATATTTGTTGAGCTAATGTTGATGGTGACTAAGATGTTTTTAACAATTTAGTGTATAATTGTGGTGTTACGATAGACAGAGTAATTGTTTAATAAATTATAGAGAACCTTTGTTTGGTGTAAAAAGGTATTTGGTAAACAATGAAGATGGGTCTTAAACATTTGGTTCGATATGTAGGGTCAAACGTATGCTTGCGTTAAAAGCTTAAGTTAGAAGTAAGGTGGTACCGCGCATGTTGCGCCCTTGTGTCACCTTTTTTATTTTATTGGAGGAATTTTTGTGGGAAAGAATACTTATTACATTACAACGCCAATTTATTATCCAAGTGATAATTTCCACATTGGACACTGTTATACAACAGTAATTGCCGATGCACTAGCTCGTTATAAGAGACTTAAGGGCTATGATGTTTTCTTTTTAACTGGTTCAGATGAACATGGTCAAAAGATTGAAGAAAGAGCTAAGAAAAAAGGTTGCACACCTAAGGAGTTTGTTGATCCAATCATCGATAATGCCAAAGATTTATGGAAGTCTTTAGACATTTCATACAACAAATTCATTAGAACAACCGATCCTGAACATGTTGAGTGTGTTCAAAAAGTATTTAAACAGCTATATGACCAAGGTGATATCTATAAGGGAACTTATGAGGGCTGGTATTGTACACCTTGTGAGTCTTTCTGGACTGAGTCTCAATTAAAGGATGGCAAGTGTCCTGATTGTGGTAGAGAAGTTAAGCTAACTAAAGAAAATGCTTATTTCTTAAAGCTATCTAAGTATCAAAAACAATTAGAAGAATACCTAGAGGGTCATAAGGACTTGATGCAACCAGTTACTAGATATAACGAAATGTATAACAATTTCTTAAAGCCAGGTCTAAAGGACTTATGTGTATCTAGATCTTCTGTTAAGTGGGGTATTCCAGTAACATTTGATCCTGAACAAACAGTTTATGTTTGGGTTGATGCCTTGACTAACTATATTAGTGCTTTAGGTTATAAGTCTGATGATGAGTCTTTATTTGAAAAATATTGGCCAGCTGATTTACATTTGGTTGGTAAGGAAATTTTTAGATTCCATACAATCATTTGGCCTATTATGTTAATTGCCCTAGGTTTACCTTTGCCTAAGAAGGTATATGGCCATGGTTGGTTGACTATGGGTGGTGATAAGATTAGTAAGTCTAAGGGTAACTTTAAGGATCCACGTTTATTTATCGAAGACTATGGTGTAGATACTATTAGATATTTCTTATTAAGTGAAGTACCATTTGGTTCTGATGGTAATTTCTCGGAATTATTAATGGTTGAAAGACGTAATAGTGACTTATGTAATGTTTTGGGTAATCTAGTAAATCGTACTATTTCAATGGCTAATAAATACTTTGGTGGTAAGGTATCTAAGATTTCTAATATTACCGAATTAGATAATGAAGTAATTAATTATCTAAATAATATGGATAAGGATGTTGATGAGAAGTTAGAAAGTTTAAATGCACCAGCGGCATTGGCTGATATTTTTTCTAGATTAAATCGTTTAAATAAGTATATTGATGAAACTGAGCCTTGGAAGTTGGCTAAGCTTGAAGATAAGTCTCGTTTAAATGATGTTTTATATGTGATCTTGGATGGTATTAGACTATGTGCAATTGAATTAGAAGCCTTTATTCCAGCTACTTCTAAGAAGATTTATGAACAAATTAATGTGAATGATGCATCATTTGAAAATAATACAATTGGTTATGTTGAAAGTTATCAAGTTACTGAAAAGCCTGAAATTTTATTCGCAAGAATTGATGAAAAGGAATTAAAGGAAAAGCTTGAGGCAAAGGAAATTGAACATTTACCTGAAATTAGTATCGATGACTTCGCTAAAATGGAAATGGTAGTTGGTGAAGTGTTAGAATCAAAGAAGCATGAGAAAGCTGATAAGCTATTAGTGTCTAAGGTTGATATTGGTGGTGAAGTGAGACAGATCGTTTCCGGTATCGCAGAACATGTTGATCCAAAGGAGTTTGTAGGCAAAAAAGTAGTTGTTTTAGCTAACTTAAAGCCTGTAAAAATCAGAGGTGTAGAGTCACAGGGTATGATTATCTGTGCTGAGAATGAAGGAAAGATTGAAGTAGTTACTTCTTCTTTACCTGCTGGTAGTAAATTATCTTAAGCTTATGAAAAAAGTATTGGCGATAATTGTTTGTAAGATTGTAAGAGTAATTGGCAAATCAGTTGGCAAGGGCTCTAGCTTACCAGGAAAGATAGCTTTAAAGATTGATCCTAATATCTTGAGTGAAGTGAAATTGCCTAAATATGTTATCGCGGTAACTGGTTCCAATGGTAAGACAAGTACGGTTGAGATGATTAAGGCAGTACTTGATAAGAGTGGCTTATCAGTTGCCTATAATGGTGAAGGTTCAAATCAAATAGAGGGTGTTACAACTTTTATTCTTGATAATGCTGACTTAAAGGGCAATGTTAAGAAGGATGTTGTCTTACTTGAGTCTGATGAAAGATATGCAAGACATACTTTTAAGCATTTTGTGCCAACTTATTATGTAATTACTAATCTTTATCGTGATCAAATGACTAGAAATGGTCATCCAGAGTGGATGTTTGATATTATCAAGGACAGTATCCATGATGGTTGCAAGTTATTATTGAATAGTGATGATCCTTTGGTTAATGCCTTTGGTGATAATGATGATATCTATTTTGGCATTGACAAATATAAGGATTCAACCAAAGAGAATACTAGTGTCTATGATGATGGCAAGTATTGTCCTAAATGTAAGAATAAATTAGTTTATGATTATCATCATTATGGACATATTGGTTCTTATAAGTGTACGGTTTGCGATTATAAGCGTCATGAGCCTAAGTATCACATTACCGATGTAAATTTAGATGAAGGCTACTTAATTATTGACAGTGAGTATAAAATTTCATTAGCTTTAAAGAGTATCTATAATGCCTATAATGTCCTAGCTTGTTACTCAATTTGTAGAGAATTAGGAGTAGATTCTAAAATTATTGTAGATACACTAAATAACTATATTCTTAAGAATGGCCGTGTAGTTGAATTTAAGGTTGGCAATAATTATGGAACTTTATTAACTTCTAAGCATGAAAATTCTATTTCTTATGATCAATCTTTAAGAGTAGCAACAAATTATAAGAAAGATGTCACAGCATTCGTGATGGTTGATGCGATTTCTAGAAAATATTTTACTAGTGAAACATCTTGGCTATGGGATATTGATTTTGAATTATTGAATAGTCCTAATATCAAGAAGATTGTCTTGACTGGCAGATATGCCAGTGATGTTGCTGAAAGATTCTTATATGCAGGTATTGACTTTAATAAGGTATATCTAGAAAAGGATATTGAAACAGCTGTTAATTATCTAAAGAACAATACGATTGGTCATATTTATGCGATTACTTGTTTCTCTGATCAACATAAGTTGTTGAATAGGGTGGAGGTGCTTAAATAATGAAGATTTTACATTTATACTATGATTTAATGAATCTTTATGGTGAATATGGCAATGTGGTTGTATTGGCTAAGCATTTAGAAGACCAAGGTGAAAAGGTTATTGTAGATAAACTTACAATTGGTGATAAGATTGATTTCGCTGATTATGATTTCATTTATTGTGGCAGTGGTACTGAAAAGAATCAAATGGTTGCGTTAAATAATTTATTAAAACGTAAAGATAACTTAATAAAGTCTAAGGGAATTATCTTCTTTACTGGCAATGCGATGGAACTGTTGGGTGAAAAGATTGCTGAGCATAAAGCTTTAAATATCGTACCAATTAAAACAACATTAACTGATAAAAGATATACAGGTGATGTGATTGTTAAAAACGATGATATTGGTGAAGTAGTTGGCTTTATCAATAAATGTTCTCATATTGAAGAAAAAGAAGATATTAAATTGTTTGATTATTTATTTAAGGACAACAATCTGGTTGATAATATGTATGAGGGATACCATATTGATAATATCTATGGAACTCATATTATTGGTCCGATCTTGGTTAAGAATCCATGTTTAATGAATCATATTGTTTCTAAGCTTTTAAAAAGAGATCTTAAAGCTATAGATTATCCTTACGAAGAAGATAGTTATGAAGTTACTTTGAATGCCTTGAAGGAAAGAATTAAATAAAAGTAGGAGTGATGATCCTACTTTTATTTAGAACTTAAACTTATTAATGTTGATGTCAATTGCGCATTCTTTTTCTTTTTTAATAAACATCAGCATGTATAAGGGTAGATATAAGATATTGTTTTCAAATGTAATATTTTCTTTAGAGAAGACAATGGCTTTGGCTTTATATATCTCTTTAATGTTGTTGATGGCAGAATGCCTTTGGTATCCTTTACCGCTTTTAACTTCTATTAAAACGACTCCATTTTCATCTTCAAAAAGAAAATCAATTTCACCATATTTCTTACTGTTATAGTAATATAAATCGATTCCTTTGTTTACAAGTTCTTGGGCTACAACATTTTCATAAATCGAGCCTGCATTTATGTCTTTATCATTATTAAGAATCATTAATTTACAATTTTTACCATACAAGGTTGTTAACATACCAATATCAGATAAAAATACTTTCATTAAAGAACTTTTTTCATTTAATTTTAAAGGACTCTTTGGTTCTGTAACATTGAAAGCAGGTAAAGCTACTCCAGCTTTATATAGCCATACAAAACTATCGCTAATTTTTTCATATCTTAGGTTCTTATTGATGTCTGCGATATTAAAACGTTTATTACTACTGTTTAATTCAGTTGGAATTAAGTCGTAAATATTGGAAATAATTAATTTCTTATCTTCTGATTCGTACTTAGTGAAATCAACTTTATATTGTTCAACTATATTGTTGTGAATATCAATAACATCATCTATGTTGTTGGTTTTTAAGTATGCATCTACTGCAGCAGGCATACCACCAATAATCATGTAAAGATTAAATAGATTCATCATTCTTTCGTGAATATAAGGATCTACTTCTTTATGGTTGATGTAAGCGTTTTTTAAAATGTCGAATACTTCATCTTGTATATTAAATAATTGTAGGAATTCTTTAAAAGAAAGAGGGTACATCTTAATTGTTTTTAAATAGCCAACCGGAGCAGATTTTAAACCTGACATTTCAATACCTAAAAGACTGCCTGATAATATAAACTTATATCTTTCATCATCAGCTAAAAATTTTATTTTAGTTAATATTTCTTTATAAACTTGAATTTCATCAAAAAAGAATATCGTTTTATTTGGAACAACCTTTTTATCAGTATTTAAAGACAATTTAAGAATAAGATCATCGGCGTTGTTAGAGTTTTTAATAATATCAACAACTTTTTCATTATTGATTAAATTGTATTCTATGAAAGTATAAGATGATTCTTCTAAACATTGTCTAATGATGAAGGTCTTGCCAACTTGTCTTGCACCATCTATTAAAAGGGCGCGTTTATCGTTTAAAATCCATTCATTTATTTCTTTTTCTACATCTCTTTTTAGCATCTTACATTTTCCAATGTTATTTTACATTGTTTTAGTACGTTTTCCAATACAAAATAGGGTTATTTTAGTACGTTTTTCCTAAATGTGATTTTGGGTATAAGAAAAGCTCCTGTTTTTAGGAGCTTTAAATTCTTATGCCTTGTGATCGCAACCTAGAACATCAGTAATCTTGTGCTTAACAAGTTCCTTGATGTTGTTTCTAGCTGGCTTTAAGTATTCTCTTGGGTCAAACTTTTCAGGGTGTTCATCGAAGAACTTTCTGATTGTACCTGTCATAGCAAGTCTTAAGTCTGAGTCGATGTTGATCTTACATACAGCCATCTTAGCAGCTTCTCTTAATTGAGATTCAGGGATACCAACAGCATCTGGCATCTTACCACCGTGTTCATTGATCATCTTAACGTATTCTTGAGGAACACTTGAAGAACCATGAAGAACGATTGGGAATCCAGGAAGTCTCTTTTGAACTTCTTCAAGGATATCAAATCTTAGAGGTGGAGGTACTAGAATGCCTTCTTCATTTCTTGTACATTGTTCAGGAGTGAACTTGTAAGCACCATGAGAAGTACCGATAGCGATTGCTAGTGAGTCACAACCAGTTTCCTTAACGAATCTTTCAACGTCTTCTGGACGAGTGTAAGAAGAATCAGCAGCATCAACCTTAACTTCATCTTCAACACCAGCTAATGTACCAAGCTCAGCTTCAACTACAACACCATGAGCATGTGCGTATTCTACAACCTTCTTAGTAATTTCAATATTTTCTTCTAGAGATTTGCTAGAAGCATCAATCATAACAGATGTGAAACCATCATCAACACATTCTTTACATGTTTCGAATGAGTCACCATGGTCTAAGTGTAAAGCAATTGGAAGACCTGTTTCAATTACAGCTGCTTCAACTAACTTAACTAAGTAAGTTCTGTTAGCGTAAGCTCTAGCTCCCTTTGAAACTTGTAGAATTACTGGTGCGTTGCATTCCTTTGCAGCTTCAGTAATACCTTGGATAATTTCCATGTTGTTTACGTTGAAAGCACCGATAGCGTAACCGCCTTCGTAAGCTTTCTCAAACATTTCTTTAGTAGTAACTAATGGCATATTTTTTCTCCTTCTTATTTACCTCCATAATTATATACCAAAGAATTCAACTTAATAAATAAAATGAGTTATAATATACCACATGAGTTTAATAGAAGTAAAAAATCTAGATTTTTCCTATAACGAAACAAAGAAAGTTATTAAAAACATTTCCTTTGATATCAAAAAAGGAGACTATGTTACTATCATTGGTCACAATGGTAGTGGTAAATCTACTCTTGCTAGATTATTAATTGGATTACTAGAAGCTAAGGGTGGATCTATCAATATTGATGGTCTTGAACTAAATGAAGAGAATGTTTACAAGATAAGAGAAAAGATTGGGATTGTTTTCCAAAACCCTGATAACCAATTTATTGGATCAACCGTAAGAGATGATATTGCCTTTGGACTTGAGAATCATATGGTTCCTCAAGGTGACATGGATGATATTATCAATAAATATGCTAAGGAAGTAGGACTTGAGGAATTCTTAGATAAAGAACCTACTGCCTTATCAGGTGGACAGAAACAAAGAGTGGCTATTGCGGGGGTCTTGGCGATGAATCCGGACATTATTATTTTTGATGAAGCTACTTCGATGTTAGATCCAAGAGGCAAAAAAGATATTAAAGATATTATGCGCAAATTACATGGTGATGGTTCTTTTACTATCATTTCAATTACTCATGATATTGAAGAAGTATTACAATCTAGCGATTGTATTGTCTTGAATCAAGGTGAAATCTTTATGCATGATAAGCCATGTGAAGTGTTTAAGCATGCTGATGAATTAAGAAAAATTGAACTTGATATTCCTTTTAATTTAAAGCTTAAGGAAGCTCTTAAGAGAGAACATATTAAATTAAAGGGTAGTGAAATAGATGAAATGGTGGAAGAATTATGGCGATTACATTCAAATCATTAAGTTATATCTATGATGAGGGTATGCCTTATGCTCACCATGCCCTAAAAGATATTAATTTAAATATTGAAGAAGGCAAGATTACAGCTATCATTGGTAAAACAGGTAGTGGTAAGTCTACTTTAGTCGAGCATCTAAACGCTTTATTAGTGCCTAGTAGTGGTTCTTTAGAGATTGAAGATACCATTATCTTGCCTGGTAAGAAGAACAAGGGATTAAAGGCCTTAAGAAAGAAAGTTGGCCTTGTTTTCCAATTCTCTGAATATCAATTGTTTGAAGAAACAATTCTAAAAGATGTTGCCTTTGGTCCTAAGAATTATGGTGCTAGTGAACAAGAAGCTATTGCCAAGGCTAAATTAGCATTAAAGATGGTTGGCATTGATGAAAGTTATTATGAAACTTCACCATTTGACTTATCAGGCGGTCAAAAAAGAAGAATCGCTATTGCAGGTATTTTAGCTCTAGAACCAAAAATCATTGTCTTAGATGAACCTACTGCAGGACTTGATCCAAAGGGTAGCCAAGAGATGATTGACTTGTTTGTTAAGTTAAATAAGAAGGCTGGCATTACGGTTATTTTGGTTACTCATGATAATGAGATTGTCTATAACTATGCTGATAATACGGTTTTGATGGCTGATGGTGAGGTTAAATATAGTGGTAACACCTTAGAATTATTTAATGATAAAGAGAAGGTCAAAAAATTTAATATTCTAGAACCAAAGATTTTAAGTGTTAAGAATGCTTTAAATGATAAGGGATTTAAGATACCATCAAATGTGCGTACAATTGATGAGTTGGCAAAGTATTTATCAAAGGAGCTAAGAAAATGAACAATTTAGTATTTGGTAAATATATTCCTGTTAATTCAATTATTCATAAGCTTGACCCTCGTGCCAAGATAGCTGCAATGTTTGCGATGATTATCGCCATCTTTGTGCCTGACTCTTGGTTTGTATATGGAGTGCTAGGAACAGTTATTTTAATTGTTGTTTTCTTAGCTAAAGTAAAATTAAGTTTAGTACTTAAGACATTAAAATCAACAATGTTTATGATGTTATTCCTGTTGATAATCAATTGTCTAACTATCAAAACAGGATCTGAATTATTAACGATTGGTGGTTTTATTTTATATAGTGATGCCATCTTTAATACCTTATATATTGTAGTAAGACTATTATTGATGATTATGGTAACCACTACTTTAACTGCTACTACCAAGCCTTTAGATTTAACACTTGGTATTGAATCGTTATTGTCGCCATTAAAAGTGTTCCACTTTCCATATCATGAAGTGGCTATGATGATTTCGATTGCCCTACGTTTTATTCCTACTATTATTGAAGAAACAATGCGCATCATGAATTCACAAAAGTCTCGTGGTGTTGATTTTGATGAGGGCAAACTAAAAGAAAAGATTAATGCGATTTTATCTTTGATAATCCCATTATTTACTGTAGCTTTCCAAAGAGCTTATGAATTAGCTGATGCGATGGAAGCTAGAGGTTATGTTCCTGATAAAGAAAGAACTCGCTATCATGTTTTAAAGATAGGTGCTAGGGATATCATCTTTATTATCTTAGCTAATGTTTGTCTTGCGTTCTCTATTGCCTCAAGATTTTTCTTATGAGATATAAGGTAACAATAGCCTATAATGGCAATAATTATGTAGGCTTTCAATCACAACCTAACGGTCCTACAATTCAAGATAATATTGAAAAAGCTTTAAAGGAAATATTCCATGAGGATATTAGAATTATTATGGCATCAAGAACAGATGCTAAGGTTCATGCTTATGGTCAAGTATTTCATTTTGATAATGACAAGGAAATGGATCCTTATAGACTAAAAGGGGCTTTAAATTCTTTAACTAACAAGGACATTCATGCCATTAAGGTGGAAGTGGTTTCTCAGAACTTTCATGCTCGTTTTAATGTAAAGAATAAGACCTATAAATATTTAATTAACATCGGTGAATACGATGTTTTCTTGGATGGTTTCGCTTATCAATGTCATTACAAATTAGATTTAGATTTGATGAAAGATGGTGCTAAGTTATACTTGGGCACTCATGATTTCTCGAGTTTTAATACAACTCCTTATGAAGATAAGGTAGATCAAACTCGTACTATTACAGAATTTAAAATAACAAGAAAAAAAGACTTATTGACAATCACAGTAACTGGTGATGGTTTTCTTAAGAATATGGTAAGAATCATGGTGGGTACTTTGATTGATTTGGGTAGGGGCAAAAAGACTTTAGCGGATATTGAAAATATGCTGGCTGTGCCAAATAAAAAAGCTGTCAGATATAACATAACTGGCAGCGGTCTTTACTTATATAAGATAAGATATTGATCCTTTATGATCTTCATATTCAACTTCTGCAATAGCTCCATTGATGATGGTGAAATGAGGATGGGTATGTCCAATGTCCATTTCGCTAATAAATGGAATGTTTTCTAGTGCTTTTGAATATGCTTGTTTATAACTTGTAATGTACTGATTATAGGCGATGCTTTCAAAGGCCACTCTTCCAAACAATATAGCTTTTGTATATTTGAAATAACCTGCTAATTTAAATTGTAATAAGGTTAAATATACATCAAAAGCTGACATAGAGAAGATGTCAAAGTACCAAATAATACCATCGTCCTTATATTTTTCAATAAATTCATTTACATGATCATAGGGTGTGCCGATTATCTTGGCTAAACAATCTAGACATCCTCCAATGATTCTTCCTTTAGTTTTAAAATCTTTTTCACTTTCATATCTAACTGGTAAATAATTATCATTATCATTTATATAGTCAATAAATGGTTGATATGTTTCATAACTTTCTTGTTTAGATAGCTTACCATATAAATATTCATAAGTGATTAAATCATCCTTATTTCCTACAAAAGACTTGGCGTTACATGAATATATGGTAGCTATATCTAACATGGTAGTTACAACAAATAAAAGGTTAGTAGGATCACTTGCTCCTAGATACCACTTAGGATTGTTTTTAATATTTTCATAGTCAATATAAGGCAATGTCTCAAGTTGACCATCACCACCTGCTGCGCAAATTATAGCTTTAATATCTTTGTTGGATACTAATGAATTTAATTCCTTAGCTCTAATAATAGGTGTATTGGCAACTAATGCGTTGTTTCTCACTGATGTTGTTTCGAATATTTTGTTTTGTCTAGATAAAAAACTTAATGATTTTTCGTATTCTTCAATATCATCACCAACGCCAGCACTTAGGGCACAAATGCCAATAGTGTCATCTTTTTTTAAATAATTTGGATATATCATACTCAAAATTATATAATTTATTTAACGATTTAATGGAGAAAAATAAATATGAAGTATGTGATGGCTCTTGATCAAGGGACTACTAGTTCTCGCTGTATCATTTTTGATAAGTTGGGGAATATGGTTTCTGTAGCTCAAAAGGAATTTACTCAATACTATCCTCATCCTGCTTGGGTAGAACATGATGGTAAAGAAATTTTTAGTTCAATTTTAGAAGTAGCAAGACTGGCTTTAAAACATGGAAGAATTGATCCAAGTGATGTGGCTAGTATCGGCATTACTAATCAAAGAGAAACAACTTTGATATGGGATAAAGCAACGGGCGAACCTGTTTATAATGCAATTGTTTGGCAATGTCGTAGAACTAGTGATATCATCGATGATCTAGTAGAAAAAGGCTATAGCGATATGATTAAGGAGAAAACAGGATTAGTTCCTGACGCTTATTTCTCTGGCAGTAAGATTAAGTGGATTTTAGATAATGTAGAAGGGGTAAGAGATAGGGCTAACAAAGGTGAACTATATTTTGGTACTATTGATACTTGGTTAATTTATAATCTAACAGGTGGTAAGGTACATGTTACCGACTATACTAACGCTTCTAGAACAATGTTGTTTAATATTAATACGTTAGAGTGGGATAAAGAATTATTAGAGTTATTAGATATTCCAGAGTCTTTATTGCCTGATGTTAAACCATCTAGTTATGTCTATGGTGAGACTGTTCCTGAGATGTTTAAGGCACCGATTAAGATAAGTGGGGCAGCAGGTGATCAACAATGTGCTTTATTTGGACAATGTTGTTTTAATAAGGGTGAAATGAAGAATACCTATGGTACTGGCTGTTTCTTATTAATGAATACAGGTACTGATTTGGTTAGATCAAATAATGGTTTGGTAACTACGATTGCAGCTAGTGCTAATGGCAAGATTCAATATGCTCTAGAGGGTTCAATATTTATTGGTGGTGCTGTTATTCAGTGGTTAAGAGATGAATTAAAGATAATTAATTTTGCTAGAGAGAGTGAAGTTTTAGCAAGCGAAGTAAGTGATACAGAAGGCGCTTATGTAGTTCCCGCTTTTACAGGACTTGGTGCTCCATATTGGTCACAACATGCAAGAGGTACAATTGTAGGTATTACTCGAGGTTTTAATAAGAATCATTTGGTTAGGGCTACTTTAGAATCTATAGCTTATGAAACATATGATATTGTCAAGGCTATGGAAGAGGATGCTGGTGTAGTGGTTAGAGAGCTTAAGGTTGATGGTGGTGCTAGTGCTAATAATCTTTTGATGCAATTTCAAGCTGATTTATTAAATGCCAAGGTATATCGTCCTATGGTGACTGAGACTACGGCTTTAGGTGCTGCTTATTTAGCTGGTTTAGCTGTTGGTTTTTATAAGGATGAAGATGAGATCAAGTATAATTGGTCAATTGATAAGAGTTTCTCTAGTACGATGACTAAGGAAGTTAGGGATACAAAGATTAAGGGTTGGAAGAAAGCGATTGATACAGCTTTATTTTGGGCAAAATCGTGATAATATTGTCTCATGAATATTCCATTAATTTTAGCATTTTTATTTTTTGCAGGTGCCTTACTTGGCTATATACTAGAATTCTTTTTTAGAAATCTAATTAGTCATTCAGGTCCTCGTGGTAAGTATTTTATTAATCCGGGTTTTTGTAAGGGTCCTTATCTTCCAATCTATGGTGTTGGTCTTACAACGATGTTTTGTATCACTTATACAGTAGATGCGTATTTGGATAATCCACCGGCTATTGTAATTATTATCGGTATTACAATCGCAATGACGCTTATTGAATTTGTGGGTGGCGTTTTCTTATTGAAAGTTATGAATATGCGTCTTTGGGATTATCGTAAAAGATGGGGCAATGTCATGGGCGTTATTTGTCCATTGTTCTCTTTCTTTTGGGGTGCGATAGGCGCTGTTTATTACTTGGTAATTCATCCAATTGCGATTGATGGTATTGTTTGGTTAACAAATAATTTGGCTTTCTCATTCTTTATTGGCTTGTTCTATGGTGTCTTCCTTATTGATAATTATGTTTCTACTATGGAAGCAATCGATATCAAGCGATTTGGTGATATGCATGGTATTGTCGTTAAGTATGAAGAACTTAAGGATTTACTTGCTCAAAAGCGTATTGAGGCTGAAAAGAAGCTTCCTTTCTTCAATCAAGTTAAAATTGAGAATATGTCTTTAAAGGATACTTTGTCTAAGTATAGCGAAATCTTAGAAAATAAGGCAGAGGTTTTCCAAAACTTGCGTCATAAGAAATAATCACATAATTTTCCATAATGTATACACACAGCTTTCACATTTGAAAGTTATCATTGGGGTACAAAGTAATTAAATACTTTGTGTCTCCCTTTCGTTTATATATAAAAAAGAAGTTCCACTATGGTGGAATTTTCTTTATAATACATATTAGCAGGAGAAAATAAATATGAAGAATGAAGTTAAGTGTTATAGATGTGGCCATAAGATTGATGTTAATTCAAAGAATTTAAGTGAACAGGTTACTTGTCCTCATTGTCAGGGTAAGATGGATTTGGATAAGAAGACTAAGACTAAGTATACTGTTTTGCGTTATATTTTTATCGTGCTTGTTTCTTTTGTTTTTGTGACAATGATTTTTGCGGTTACTAAATCAATGGCTATGATTGTTGCGTTGACAATTTTATTGGCTTTTGGTTTATCTACCGTTTCTCAAAAAGTTGGTTTATGGTTAACTTATAAGTTGTTTGGTTTATGCTATGAGCATGTGGAAATTGACAAAAAGAGTAAAAAATAAGTAAAGTGGTTCAATATAGTGAGCCATTTTTTTATTATCTTAGTATAAAATATAGCTATGGATATCAATCAAAAAATAATGGGTAAGAATGGGTTAGCCTGTGTTAAGATGGCTAAAAGCTTGATAAAGGTTCCAATTGGAGCTCGTATGCCAACAGTCAGTGAATTAGCAAACTCTAATTGTATTCCGGTAGGAACTACCCACAATGCGTTAAGAACATTGATAGAGTATGGTGCAATCGAGATTATTCCTAGAGGCCATATGGGTTCTTTTCTTGTTGGCAAGGATGCTAAGAAGTTATTAAGTATAATTGGTGTTCAATATATTTTTGGTGCTATGCCTGTAACAGAAAATAAATATTTTAAGGGTCTGGCATCAGGAATAACAAGTCAAATGAATAATGAATATAATATTCCTATTAATTTGGCATATATGAGAGGTTCTAAGACTCGTATTGAGATGCTTATTAATGGCCGTTATGATTTTGTGATTGTTTCTAAGATGGCTGCTAATGAGTATATTAAGAAAAAAGGCGGTATCGATATTGTTTTGAATTTTGGGATTTTTTCTTATACTCAAAATTATTCTTTAAAGTTTCATAATGCAAGTATTAATGAAATAAAAGATGGCATGAGAATCGGCATCGATCCTTGTTCTATCGATCAAATAAAGTTATCTAAGGATTTATGCAGAAAAAAGAAGGTTGAGTATATAGAAATATTATCTTCAAGAATGGATGATGAATTGGAGCTAGGAAATATTGATGCTGCTTTAATATATGATGATAATATTATTTATGATGATATTCCTGTTGACGGGTCGTGCGCAGTTTTGATTGTTGATAGCGAAAAGATGGAAGTCGCTGAAATAATAAGGGATTTAATAGATAAAAGAGAAATTATAGAGATACAAAAACAAGTAATTGCAGGTAAAATTAAGCCTAGATATTAACTAATATTATGTTTGAGCAAGCAAGATAGGGTGGAAATAATATGAATGTAAATCAAGAATTAATGAGCAAGAATGGGTTAGCTTGTGTCAAGTGGCAAAAAGTTTAATCATAATTCCAATAGGAGGGCGTCTTCTTACGGTTAGTGATTTTTCTATCGAAAATGATACTCCGATTGGAACTACTCATAATGCGTTAGAGACTTTGATTAAGAATGGAGCAATTGAGATTGTTTCGAGGGGTCATATGGGTTCTTTTTTGGTGAATAAAGATATAAAAAAATTATTGTGTTATGTAGGTGACCAATATATATTTGGGGCTATGCCTTTGCCTTATACTAAACGTTTCGAGGGTTTGGCCTCAGGTTTGATAGCACAAATGGAAAATTCTTATGATATTCCTGTAAATTTAGCTTATATGAGGGGTTCTAAGACTAGAATTGAAATGTTAACGAGTGGTCGTTATGATTTTGTGATTGTATCTAAGATGTCAGCTAAAGAGCATATGGAAAATCATGATGATATAGTGATTGCTGTTGATTTTGGACCTTTTTCGTATACAAAACAACATGTTGTGATGTTTAGAAATAATGATGAAAAAGAAATTAAAGATGGAATGAAGACTGGTATTGATCCTTTTTCTATTGATCAAACAAAGTTAACTAGGCATATTTGTGTAAATAAGGATGTTGAATTTGTGGAAGTTCAATATTTGAGAATGTTTGAAAAGATAATGGACGGTAGTATCGACGCAACGATAATGTGCATCGGTGAAGCAAATAGCTAGGCTTTAAATATTAATTGTGTTCCTCTTGAAACGGAACTTGATAGTACTAATGCTGTTTTGGTTGTTAAGAGCGATAGAGAAGAACTTATCGCATTAATTAAAGAATTGATTGATAGAAATGAAATCTTAGATATTCAGAAGCAAGTCTTGGATGGCAAGATACAGCCAAGCTACTAAATGTATGTGCTATAATTGGTATGCATTATGTATGTATAAAGGAGATAGAAATGTTCAAATTAATTAAGGCAACAAATTATGATGATATGTCAAGAAAAGCTGCTAATATCATCGCTAGTCAAATCACTTTAAAAGAAGATTCAGTTTTAGGTTTAGCTACAGGTTCTACACCTATTGGTACTTATAAGCTATTAATTGAAAAGTTCAATAATGGTGATATCGATTTCTCTAATATCAAGACAGTTAATCTAGATGAATATGTAGGACTTGATGGTGATAATGATCAAAGCTATAGATATTTCATGAATCATAACTTATTTGATCATGTAAATATCAATAAGGCTAATACAAATGTTCCAAATGGTAAGGAAGCTGATGCAGAAAAGGAATGTGAAAGATACCATGAAGTTATAAAGTCTATGGGTGGTGTTGATTTACAATTATTAGGTATTGGTAATAATGGCCATATTGGTTTCAATGAACCAGATGAAGTATTTTCTTTTAAGACTCATAAGGTTGAATTAACAGAAAGCACTATCAAGGCTAATAGTAGATTATTTGAAAATATCGAAGATGTTCCAAAGTTTGCCTATACTATGGGTGTTGGCGAAATCATGGCTGCTAAGTCAGTATTGATTTTAGCTAGTGGTAAGGCTAAGGCTCCTATCATTAAGGAATTATTAACTGGTGAAGTTAAGCCAAGTGTTCCAGCTTCAATCTTGAAGTTCCATCCTAATTGCATTCTAATTGCTGATGAGGAAGCTTTAAGTGAATTATAATAAGTAAGGTGACGATGTCACCTTTTTTAAAGGAGAAATATGAGAGCTTTGTTTACTTGGCCAATAAGTGAAGAATATAAACAAAAGTTTAAGGATACTGGTATTGAATGTGTTTTTAATACTAACTATACAAAAGATGACATTGATAATGTCAATGTTGTTTTTGGCAATCCTAATCCTGAATATTTAAAGAATAGTCATATTAAATGGTTACAGCTTGCTAGTGCTGGTGCTAATAATTATTGTGATATAGATGACTCAATCGTCCTTACAAACGCTTCTGGCGCTTATGATGAGGCAATTTGTGAATATATGCTAGGAATTACCCTAGCAATCACAAAGAAACTCTATGGCTATTATAATCAGCAATTAGAAGGGGTTTGGAAAAGCTTAGGCAAAGTTAAATCGATTAAAGATTTGAATATTGTCTGTGTTGGTATGGGTAGCATTGGCAAAAGATACGCTAAGCTCATGCATTCATTGGGTGCTAAGGTCTATGGTGTTAATAGAAGTGTTCATGAAAAACCTGATTATGTAGAGAAGTTGTATACAACTAAAGATATGGATAAAGCTTTATCTATTGCTGATGTGGTTGCGATAACACTACCGGAAACAAAAAAGACATATCATATGTTTGATTACGACATGCTACATAGGATTAAAAAGGGCGCTATCTTAATGAATCTAGGCAGGGGAACTCTGATTGTAGAGGATGATCTTGTAAAAGTAATGCAAGAACACTATTTAGATTCTGTTTATTTAGATGTATGCGAAATAGAACCACTACCTAAGACTAGTAAACTATGGAAACTAGATAATGTCTATATAACTCCTCATATTACGGGAGGCCGTCAATCAGATATTAGTGTTAAAAATGTTGAGGATATTTTCTATAGAAATTTAGTTCATTATCTAAATAGTGAAGAATTAGAGAATATTGTTGATAAGAATAGAGGCTATTAAAAAGAAAAACCACAGACATTAAAATGTAGTGAACCCTATTATTTGGACGCTTTATAACTGTCTATAATTGTAAGGCTTGATATCTTGCTTGGCAAGGTGTTAAGCCTTTTAATTTTGTTTG
>ERZ827168.931-NODE-931-length-43455-cov-7.569101_pt1 | contig 43455 bp, 41 predicted proteins | sample MGYA00519868_ERZ827168 | MGnify/ENA primary metagenome ERZ827168 (study PRJEB31778, sample SAMEA3449271) | human gut metagenome | biome: human gut; feature: human-associated habitat; material: faeces | place: United Kingdom | collected 2010/2012 ...
CAATTAGGGTTTAAATAAATGTTTTTTACTGTCTACTTTCTATTTACAAGTTCAATATGTATAAATTTTTGCTTTTTTTTTATTTATTTGGTATACTACTAATAGTATCATATGGTAATTCGTAATATATTTGATAGGAGATTTGATCTATGAAAAAAGGATTTTTAATAGTTATTCCGGTATTAATTATTACAATCGTAATGTTTTATTTTGGTATTTTAGTATATCAAAATAGATTTGTTAAATTTGAAAGTAATGGTCATGTAATTGCTAGGACGAGCGAGTCTTCTACTAAAAAGTATTTTTTTACTAAAGATAGTAAATATAGAATAGTGGATGATAAAGTTAATATTGAAACCTCTAAAAAGGAAAATGTTTCAATTCCAGTTGAAACATTTATTCATTATGATGATGGTTCAATTTCAACATTTTCTAAGTCTGCTATTTTAGATTTAAATGATTTAAGTCAAAAGACATATAATTATTATAATATTTATCCAGGTACTGTTTTTACTAAGAATGGTACAAATTATACAGTTACTTATTTAGATAAAAGATTAAATTTTAATAATTTCTTATTAAAAATATCTGATACTAAGTATATGATAATTGGTAATAAGATGGAACTTCAAATAGGAGATATTAAAAAGACTATTAATAATAATTATTTAGAAGTTAGTTATTTAGAAGGGAATATTATTAAACTTGAAAATCAAGGTGTCACATATCAAAATATTAGTAGTGATGTTACTGTTACTATTGGAGATATGGTAGTTGATTTTTCAGGTAAGAATATTTATCTTAAAGGAGAGAGAAAACTTTCTTTAGGAGAAATTACAATCGATTCTGATGATAATATTGAAATTAATAAAGATGAAAATTCTTCTATTGTTGATAAGTATAAAAAAGATGATAAGAAGGATGGTTCTTCATCAACAGATGGTTCTGATGATAATAGTAATGGTGAAGGGAAAGTTGATCATGAGAAATTACCTTCAGTTAATAATGGTATTATAGATACTGATGAAGATAGTACTGAAGAAATAATTGATACGTCTGGTAGAGTTAAGGATGCTGAGTTTACTGTAACTGAAATGGATATTACTTCAAACAGACTTAGAGCAGAAGTAGCTGTATCTGATAAAGAAGCTGTTCTTGAAGGGGATATGTCTGTTAAGATAATTGAGGCTGGTTCAAATAAGATAGTATATGAGACAACTGTAGAAGCAGGTTCTAATACATTTGATATTGAAAGTGAATCCCTACAACCAGAAACAAATTATATATTAGTTGTTAATTCGAATTATAGTAAGAATGAAATTCAATTTAATAAAGATTTTATACAAAAAACATTTATTACTGAGCCGATTGGTATAAGTATTGAAAAAAACTATATAAGTGATGATAGTTTAGAAGTAAGTATTAATAAGACTAATTATTCAAATATTTTAAGTGTAAAAGCAACTTTAAAAGATAAGAATGGAGGTATTATTTCTACAAATGATGTTAATTTAGACAATAGTGAGACTGCTATTACATTTAATCAATTAGTACATAATAGTAAATATACAGTTGAACTTTCTAATTTTGTATATAAAGATGCTATTGTTTCAAGTGACTTTGTTATGAGTAGTACTTTTACTACTTTAAAGAGTAAACCAACTTATGGAAATACAACATTTTCATTAAATAAGAAAACAGGTGAATTTAACATGCTTTTAAAGAATGTTTCTGATCCTGATAATGGAATCACTTCTTATAGATATGAAGTGTATGATGCTAGAAGTATTGCTGCTGGTGATAATACACCTCTTGCTACTATTAATAAGACTGATAATTCTTCAGCAACTTTAAAAGTAAATGGTTCGGATATTCAAAGAGGAGTTCCATATGTATTTAGAGTGGCTATTGTTTTTGATGATAACGATAAAGAATATGAATATGTTACTGATTTAAGTGAAGTTATGAAAATTGATGGTGTTCAATATCCAACTGTTAGTTTTGAGGAAGACAAAGTAACATTTGAAAGAATTACTGGTAGAATTATAATTACTGATGATGGTAATACTATTAATTTGGATGATGGTTCAGTAGTTACAATTACTTATACTGATTCTGTAGGTGTTAGTAGAACAATTACTTCAAGTGGTAACTTAAATATACCAATAGATGTTAATAATTTAAGAAGTAATGAAACATATTCATTTGCTGTTAGTGCTAAGGTTGACTTACAAGATGGTAATCCTGCTATTGATAATTGCCATGTAGGTAGTGTTATTATTAAGACAAAAGATCCTAATCCATTTAAATTAAATTATAACGTTGATGCTACGAGTCCAAATTATTCATTCCGTGTAAATGCTCAATTAGTTGCTAATAATGCAAGTACTGAATTAGAGGCAAATACTTTAACTGGTATTCAATTTAATTTATATGAAGGTAAAACTACTTCTGGAATATTGAAAAAATCGGTTAAGAAAGTTGATAGAAACTTAGATCAATATACTTCTACATTACGAGATGATTATTATGATAATTCATTTGTTATAGATCCTACATTATTTGGTCTTAAAAATAGTGATTTAACTGCTGAATATTATACAATTGAGGTAACAGGAGCATATGACTATACGGATTATAAAAATAATTTACCAATAAATGATAGTGTTATTACTGTTAAAACTAATGGTGTTGTTCCAGATCTACCAGATAATTTAAATGATGCACTTGACTTTGAAGTTATTAGAAACAAAGATGCTGTTGCTCCATATAAACGAGATGATTTAGATGGTGATACAATAGTTGGATACAAAGTTAGAGCAGGTTATGATAATTCTAAAAAGTATGCAAAAAGTATTAATTATCAAATAAGAACTTCAACTGGTGATATCGTTTCAACTAAAAAATATGAAATACCTGCATCAGGAGATATAGATTATGTTGAATTTTATTGTGCTGATGGTAAACTTCCTGGGACAGAAATAAATGAATTTAGACGAGGAGAAGCATATTATTTTACTTATACAGCAGATTTAGATTTGGATTTTGATGGAAAAGCAGAAACAGTATATCCAACTAGTAATGTTATTTTGAGGAGTAAAGATGTTATTCCTGAAAAACAAGCACCACATATTAAGTTATATCCATCATTAAGTAATGCTACTAAATATGTATGGAAATATAAATATAGTGATGTAGATCATACTCTACAAAATCAAATTCTATTTGCATCAGTTGATGATGAATTAGCATCTTCTACTAGAATTGAAGAAACTGATTCTTATAAGGAGATAAGTTTCGATGTGAAAAAGTCTGGTATGTTTAAGATAAATGGTATATATGAAACTATTAATGACGATACTTCTTATCAAAAAAAGAGGGTTCTTACTAATCAATATTATGAAGGTATTCTTTCTCCAGATTTTGGTAGTGTAAACTTATTTGAAGACACTAATAGAGTTGTTATTAGTTTTGCTGATTATAATAATAAGATTGATTTATTTAATAGAGTTGCAAAAATAGATATTGATTTTAGAGGTTCATCTAAGACTATTACTGTAAAAGATTTAACTATAAATAATGGTAATGTAGTAGTTGACTATTCGGATATAGAAGCGTTAATGGGCCAATCTATTTCTACTAAGATTTATTTCTATTATGATTATGGTGTATATGGATTTGAAAGTAGTGGAGATTATCATGTATTACAAACTATTCAAAATAGTTTAGATTCTTCAGCATATTACTATTCATATGAAAATAACACTGTTGATACTGATATTAGTGCTGCTAATAAATATATGACATTTAAGTTTAATAGTAATTCAGATAAATTAGTTGTATATAGTAAAGGAAATACTTCTAAAGTATCATATATTGGACAAAGTATTAATTCTGGTGGTATTAATGCTAATTATACATATTACTCTCCTAAAGCTTTAAAAAAGGCTGAAGTTAAGGTTAGTAATAATGATGTGTTTAGTTTTACGTCTATTATTCCTGGTGTTAGTTTATTAGATTCTAAAGGTAATACTTCAATTGAACCATTACTTGTTAATGCTAATATTCATATGAAACTTTATGGTACAGGAAGTAATAGAATAAAAGATAATAAGATTTTTATTGAATTATATAGCACAAATGATGATGCTAGTGAGAATAAATTAATTGATACTTATACATTTAATGTTGAAGATTTTGATGATAACAAGTCTGTTAAAATTGATAATTTAATACCTCAAAGTAATTATTTCATTAGAGTTTTAGCTGATGTTTATGATGGCTCTAAGTATACAAGAACAAGATTATATGATGTTGATGATCAAACTACTACTAAGAATTATTATTTTAAAACAATAGGTAGTGTTGGTATTAGTAATACTAATGTTGTATATAATCCTTGGGATTATGATAAGAGATATTTAAAATTAAGTTATAATCTTGATGAGATTGTTGGTTATTCATACATTAAGTATGAAGTATATGAAATAGTTGATGATACTCATGAAAATGATATTTTAATTGATACTAAGACAGAGAATGATGTGGCATTTAAGAAGCAAATGATTAAATATATTAATTTAAGTGGTACTGGTGCTGTTACTGGTAAAAAATATAGAATTTATATTAAGCCATATCTTACTACTACAATTAATGGAGAAGAGACTGATTTTGCATTACAATCTACAAGTTATGATTATTATTTTCCAAAATTATATGCTCCATATATTTCAATATCTCATAGTTTTGCTAATAGTAATTTAACATTTAAAGTTAATTTTAAAGATTATGCTAAGAGTGTTGTTGATGGTGTTTATAATATATATATTTTGGATGGTAATGGTAAAGATGTTACTCCAAGTGAATATAAGAATAAATCATATAGTATTAATACACTTAATCAAGCATTTGTTGTACCTAAAGTATCTTTAGGTGACAAATATATTTTATATGTTAATTACAATGCTAATTACGATAATAGTTTAACTAATTTTGCAAGTGAAACAAGAACATATTCTACATTGATTCGTGATAACGAAGGTATTTCTATAGGTAATGTTTATGCTGATGCTGATTTGTCTGATAATACACGTATTAATTTGACATTCTTTGATTCATCTAAACTTTCTGATGTTACATCTATTAGATATTCAATTTATGATAATAATGGATATAGTGTAGATAATGAGGCTTCATTTGTTCCACAACCTATGTCTACAGGTAATACTAATTATTATTTATATTCAATACCTGAGGCTATTACAAATGAAGGAATATATTTTATTTCTATACAGTTCTTTAAAGATGATAGAGTAATTGATGAAACTACTTTAGAGTATCGTTTAATTTATTAGAAAGGAGGAGTTTTATGAAGAAAGTTAAAGTTAATAATGTTGGTATATTTTCATTATTTATATTTATAATAATTGGTATAATAATATTATTTGTGTACTTTATATTTAAATTTATAAATGTTGATAATAATAAGTATGATGTTGCTATTGGAAGTATTTATTATGATGATGAATTAAATTATGTTAAGACTGATATTAAGAGTTATTTATCTCAAAAGTTTGACGGAAATTATTATCTTTATCAAAAAGAGAAGAATAAAACAGTTTCTTCTAAAGTCGGTAAGAATCCGGTAGTATATAATCAAAGTGATTATAAATTGTACTTGTATGGTAATGCTTATCAAATTATGAATACTGGTGATGTTAATGCTTTAACTGGGGTTACAGAGATTCCTAAGGCTTCTCCTACTAAATTCTTTAAGTTAAAAGATAGAAAGTATCTAATGGTAGATAGTGATATTAAAACTGAAGATAAATCTATTAAGACTAGTGGTTATTTAATAATTGAACTTGATAAACAAGGTAATCCTACTTTTGCTAATAACGAAGTAAATGTTAAAAGTATAGGACAAGTTATTTTAAAGGGTACTACTATGAGTTTTGATATTGCTAATGAAATATTAATTTATAATGATAAAAAAATTAATTTAAAGAAGATTATTGGTAGTACAAATAATTATAAGAAGGATGACACTTCAAAGGAAAAGACTGATTCTAGTGATAAAGATTCTAATAAGAATAATAAAAACAATAAAGTTGAAACTAATAATTTTGCAACTGAGATTCCTTATTATGATAATTACTTAAAAAATGTAATTAATAGTGTTAATAATTTAAGTAGTAGTGCTAATAAAATTAATGATAAAACTCATGATACTGTAAAAAAAGGAGAAATATACTATGATTTTAGTAAATGGGCTGCATTAAAGAGTGTTACTTCTAGTGTAACTTCAATTACTGTTAATTATAGTGTTTATGATCCAAATAACGAGTATCAAAGTGTATTTTTACAGGTTGATGATAATAATGGAAATATAAATAAAATGTTTGTTAATAAGAATGAGACTAAATATGTTATTCGTGAATTAAGTAAAGATTCTTCTTATACAATTTCTTTTGGATACACTGAAGTTTCTAATAAAGAAGAAGTAGTTGAGGATGTTGTTACTGTTAAGACTAAGAGTCCTTCTTGTAATTTAAAAATTAAAAAAATTGGTTCTAATTATATTACTTATAATTTAAAAATAGATAATGAATATGTATATGAGAAGGGTAATGCTGTTTTATATATGGATGGTGTTAGAATTGATGGTAGTGAAGTTAATATGAAAAAAGCATCGTCAGCTAACGGTTTTAATGGTACAATAAATTATAGTAGACTAGGTTATATGAATGAGATTTCCCTTGAGGGGTTATCTTATAATGGAACTAGTGAAGTAATTAGATGTAAAGATAGTTTTATAGGAGGTTAAAGTATGGAAAGTGTATATTCTGCTACATTGTATGCAATTGGAATTATGTTAGGTCTTGCATTTCTTGGACTTGGTATTGGAATAGGTGTTTTATCAAGTAGAGTTGCCGAGGCTGTTGGAAGAAATCCAGAAACTAAAGATGTTGTTGTAAGAAGTGTAATGACAATACTTGTTGTTACTTCTGTATTTCTACTATTCTTATTCTTATTTGTTTTCTTCTTATTATTCTTTAATCCGTTAATAGGATAATATGACATTAGCAATAGTTGTAACTTTAATAGTATTAATATTAATGACTTTAGCTATATTCTTCTTACTTAAATATGAAGTAAAAAAGATGAATGAGAAGGCTAAAGTCTACTTCACGTTGAAGACACAAGAATATACTAGTGATGTATTAGAAAAAGAGCCAAAAGCAGTAATAGTAAAAAATATAGAAGAAGAAAAGAAAGAAAAAGAAAAATCTACATCAGTTATATATGTAGATCAAAAAGATGATTATGTTATTGATAATTTATTTAGTGTAATGAAACATGTTGATGATAAATTTTCTATAGATCCTATATCTATTATTAAGAAATTTATAAAAGAAAACGTTAATAATCAAGATAGTTATCATTATGATAAGTTAATTGAAATGAAAGATTACATTAATAAAGTTGGAATTTATAATATTATTGTTAATGATGATAGTAATTTTATACAAGATATAAAGAGTCATTTGAGACTTATTGATGAAGATATTTATAATGAATTTTTTCTAGGAAAAGATGAATTTAATATAGAAGACTTTATAAATTATTTAGATTTTGAAATTGGTAAATATGATCCAAACGTATATGTATATGTTGGAGATAAAAGTGTTAATTATGATAAATTAGATAAAAGAATAAAAACTATTTATAATTCTAAGATATATAAGGGAATAAAGATTGTTTATAAAAATATCTTATATGATTTTAGTCTTAGTTAATATATAGGAGGGATTGCAATGGCAGTTAATAAACCAGAAATTATTAGTAGTCAAACAATGATTAAACCAGATGGCAAATTTTTGGAGGCTGTTAAAGATATTGATATTGAACTACTTGATAGTGATGAGAAACCAGTAATTATAAGTGAAGAAGAATTTAAAATTAAAGAGCCACCTAAACCAAAAGAAGTAAATGCAATTTCTTTTACTGATAAACATAGTGAAAAGTATGTGGATAAAATTTTAGATGATAAGTTAAATTCTATTGATACTAAGAGAAATGTTTATGGAGTAGGAAAGGTTGTTAATGTTAAAGACTTTATTTTAGAGGTTGTTGGTTTTGAAGATGTTGCTTTTTATGAAAAGGTTAATATTGGAAATAAAGGTATCGGTTATGTTATTCAATTAAAACCTAATAGAGCTGTAGTTGCAATTCTTGAAAAATATGAGAATATTCAAATAGGTGATGAGGTTTATCAAACTAATGAAATTTTTATGGGAGATTATTCTGATGATTCTATTGGTAGGATAATTGATTTGTTTGGTAATGATAAGTTGTCTAATAAGAAATTTTCTAATACTAAGAAAATTGCAATTGAAATGGATACTATTCCTATTATGGATAGAGGAGATGTTAAAAGGCCACTTGAAACTGGTATTGCTGGAATTGATTTAATTTATCCTATTGGTAAGGGACAAAGACAATTGATTATTGGTGATAAAAAAACAGGTAAGACTCAAATTTGCTTAGATGCTATTGTTAATCAAAATAATAAAAATGTTATATGTATTTATTGTGCTATTGGTAAGACTAAGAAAGAAGTTAAAGAGATTTATTATGAGTTGTTAAAAAGACATGCAACAGATTATACAATTATTATTACAGCATTTTATGATGATTTGCCATCTATTTTAACACTTACTCCATATTTTGCATTAAGTGTTGCAGAGTACTATATGATGAGTGGATATGATGTTCTTGTTGTTTTAGATGATTTAAAGAAACATGCAGATGCTTATCGTGAAATTAGTCTTATTTCTGGTAAGAGTCCAGGACGTGATGCTTATCCTTCTGATATTTTCTATTTTCATTCAAGGCTTTTAGAAAGAGGATGTCAATATAAAAATGGAGCAAGTATTACAATACTTCCTGTAATGGAAACTAAGAGTGGAGATATTACAGATTATATTTCTACGAATATTATTTCTATTACAGATGGACAGATAGTTTTATCTACTAATTCTTTTAATAAAGGTGAAAAACCTGCTATTGACTATGGACTTTCGGTTTCACGTTTAGGTGGTGCTGTTCAAAGTCCTGATATGAAAGCATTGGGTGCAGATGTTAGAAGAACATTACTTAGTTATTTGGAAACAAGACAGGTATATGAACTTGCAAATGAAGATGAAATGAGTCAAGAATTAAGAGATAAATTATTTAGAGGTGAAAAAATACTTGAATCATTACTTCAATATAAATTTAGCCCATTATCTCCCGAAGAAATAAAGGAAAGATTTAGTAGCTTAGGAGAGAAAAAAGATGGCTAATATAAAGAACATTGTACAAGTAATGAATTTCCACTCTTTAATTAGAGTTGATAAGGCTAAAAGAGAGGCTAATAAGTATTTTGGAGTAGAAGATGAAATAAATAGACTTCTTTATAGTATTACTAATAATAAAAATTTAAAATTAGATAAAAAATTATTATTAACTAATGATAATGGAGATATTCTAAATATATATATTGGTAATGACTTAGGTTTTTGTGGAGACTTTAATTATTTATTACAAAAGTCTGTTAGAGAAGATAAAGATGCTTATAAAATAGTTATTGGTAGAAAGTTATTTCAACATGTTGACGATAAAATAATATTGAAGATTGAAAAAGATAAATTTTTAGATGAGTACTATAAAATAGATGATATAATTACTGATTATATAAGTAATAAAAAGATAAAAGAGATAAATGTTATATTTAATCATTATTATAATGTTAATGATATAAAGTTTGAGAAAAGAAAGTTATTTCCTCTTGAAATAAATGTTGATGATAAAAAAGACGTTAATTTAGATGTTGATTATGTTATGGAAACTGATGTTAATGAGTTACTTACTAAAATGATTTCTATTGCTATTTGTTATCAAATAAAAGTATTTGAAAGTAATAGTTGGGCATCTGAGAATGTAATGAGGGAAAAGATTACTAGAGAAAGTATTGATAAAATAGATAAGATTGAAAAAGAAAAGAAACTTGAAGAAGTTAAGAGTAAGAAGGAAGCTTCTTTTAAGAAGCAAATTAATAATTATAAGAATACTATGAGGTGATTAGTGTGATAAATAAAATAATAGCTATTTCTGATATTAATATTCAAATTTATTGTGAAATTTCACAGGATTTTAAGATTGGTGATATTTTATCCACAACTATTGGGGATAAATTGTATAAGTTTGAAGTAATGGAAATTAATAATAATACAATTACTGCTATTCCCCTTTCTAGTGTTATTGGTTTAAAAAGAGGCCTTCCTGTTACTAAGTATAGTGATGGATTAACTATTGAGTATTCTGATAATATATTAGGAAGAGTATTTAATAGTTATGGTGATTTAATAGATGGTACTGTAATAGAGAAACCTAAGAGAAAGAATATTTATAATAATGATATTAATCTTTCGAATTTAAAAGTTGATTATACTACACTTCCTACTGGAATAAAAGCAATTGATTTTTTTGCTCCTATTTCTAAGGGGTTTAAAATGGGCCTTCTTGGAGGAGCAGGTGTTGGAAAAACTGTTGTTATAAAGGAACTTATTAATAACTTATACATGTCTCATAATTCAAATGCTGTATTTGTTGGTGTAGGTGAGAGATCCCGTGAAGGTAAAGAGTTATATAATGAAATGAAAGAGTCTGATCTGCTTAATAAAATAAGTATTGTTTTTGGACAGATGGGAGATAATCCTGTATCTAGATCGAAGGCAGTTTATTCTGGATTAACTCTTGCTGAATATTTACGTGATAATAAACAACAAGATGTATTACTATTTATTGATAATATATATCGTTTTGTCCAAGCAAAAAGTGAAATTTCTACAGAATTAAAAAGGATTCCTGTTGAAAATGGATATCCTACTACAATGGCAAGTGATGTTTCTGAAATAGAAGAGAGAATAAATTCTTTAGAGCATGGTTCTATTACATCTTTTCAAGCAGTCTATGTACCAGCAGATGATTTAAATGACGAAGCAGTTCAGACAATTACTTCTCATATGGATGGTCAAATAGTACTAGATAGAAAAGTTGCTGAAAAAGGTCTTTATCCAGCAATTAATATATTTAAAACATCATCTAAATTAATAGATGTTGATAGAGTAGGACAAAGACATTATGATTTAGTACAAAAAGTACTTCAATATTTAACAAGATATGAAAAACTAGAAGAAATAATTGCTGTACTTGGAATTGATGAATTAAGTCAAGATGATAAATCAGTATTCTATAGATCAAGAAAATTAAGAAATTATTTTACGCAACCAATGTTTGTTGCTCAAGACTATACAAATATACCTGGTAAGTTTGTAAAAACAGAAGATATTTTAGATGATGTAGAAGCAATACTTTCAGGTAAATATGATAGTGTTGATGAGTCTAAATTCTTATATGTTGGTACTTTAAAGGAATTAAGCCTATGATAGTTAAGATATTTACTTTAAAAAAAGGTTTAAGAAAATTAGAAGATGTAAGTGCTATTAGAATAAAGAGTAAGGACTATAATTTATTAATTTTAAAAGACTATATTGCAATAATGGGAAGAATAACTGGAGAATTTTCTATAGAAGTAAATGATGATATTATAGAATATAAAGATGTAGATGCATATTATGTAAATTCAAATAATGAATTTAATGTTATTATTGATGGAGAATAATTATGTTTGATGAATTCATATATGAAATGATTAGATTAGTTCCTTTTGCAATAATTTTTCCAATATTTATAATTGGTATTTTCTTGATGTTTAAAAAGAATTTAAAAAAGGAAATTAATAAAAATAATATAAAATTTTATGGTTTATTTATTGAATTAACTAATAAAGATATAGTAAGTATTTCGTTACTTTTACTTGAATATTTTATTGTAGTTAGTTCTTTATTCATAAATGAATTTACTTTTATTAATGTAATTATATTATTTATGCCAATAATTATATTTGATTTACTTAATGGTCATTTTATAAAGATTTTTATTGATGTTATTAATTATGCTCTGATTTTTTTAATATTATATTCTAAAAATATATTTTTTAGTTATTTAATAGATGTAGGTAACTATTGGTATGTTAATATTATTATATTTTTATTATCTATGTTTATAACTTTGTATATGAGTTTTATATTTTTAAGAAATTTTAATTCTATTATTAAAACTAATAAGTATATTAAAAGTAAAAGTAATGTTTAAAAAAGAATAAACTCTTTATTTTTGAGTTTGTTCTTTTTGTTTAAATATAATTATTATTTTTAATATTAGTTTTTTCTAATTTTCTTTTTTTAGAATATTTTTTTATTATTTACAACTAATTTATATGCTTGATACTTATAAGTTATATCATGTACATTTGTATTTTCTTTTGTTGTATATAATTTGTATTTTGTCAATATAGTGTTAATTTACATTGTTGACATTTATTGCTTACTTTTTACAATAATTTTACAGAATTATTTTGATTATATTTATATATCTTTTTTTCTTTTTATATGATAAAATATGAACGTTGGAGGTAGCAGTATGAGAGTTATTTTAATAAAATATGGTGAATTAAGTACTAAGAAAGGAAATCGTAATTTCTTTATTAATACTTTGTACAATAATGTAAAGTCTAAATTAGGTATGTATGATGTTTCTATTAATAAAGATAGAGCAAAGATGACTATTAAGTTTAGAGATGAGGATTTGGATGATATAGTAAAAATAGTTGGAAAGGTATTTGGTATTCATACTTTTAATATTGCATATTTATGTGATAGTGATGAAGATGCTATTAAGAGTACAGTTATGGAAGTTGTTTCTAATACTAATTTTAATACTTTTAAGGTTGAGACTAAAAGAAGTGATAAACGTTTCCCAATACATAGTGGAGATTTAAACAGAATATTAGGTGGTATGATTCTTAAGAATGTACCTAATATAAAGGTTGATGTTCATAATCCAGATTTGCTTTTAAAAGTAGAAATTAGAGAAGATGGTACTTATATTTATTATAACTCTTTTAATGGAAGTGGAGGATATCCTGTTGGGACACAGCCAAAAGGTATGCTTATGCTTTCTGGTGGTATTGATTCGCCTGTTGCTGGTTATTTAGCAATGAAACGTGGAATTGTAATAGATGCTGTTTATTTTGAAGCTATTCCTCATACTAGTTTAGAGGCTCGTGAAAAAGTAATTACTTTATGTAGAAAATTATCAAGTTATACTAATCATATTAATCTTCATATAGTTAATTTTACGCCTATTCAAGAAGAAATATATAAAAATTGTAGAGAAGATTACTGTATAACAATTATGCGTCGTATGATGTATAGAATAATGGAAAAATTGGCTACTAAGTATAATGGACTTGCAATTATAAATGGAGAAAGTGTAGGACAGGTTGCTAGTCAAACTTTAACAAGTATGAGTGTTATTAATAGTGTTACTAATATGCCTGTTATTAGACCGCTTGCATGTCTTGATAAATTAGAAATAATGGATATTGCTAGAAAAATAGATACATATGAAACAAGTATTTTACCATATGAAGATTGCTGTACAGTATTTGTTCCAAAACATCCAGCAATTAATCCAAAAATTGAAACTGCAATTAAAGAAGAAAACAAATTTGATTATGAGAAATTAATAAATGAAGCCGTTGATTCCTTAAATACTATTCAAGTAAATGATGTAGTTAATAATGAGTTTTCAGATTTGTTATAAAAATAATGTATAAAATTTAAATAATTTTACATCCTAATTGTAGGAGGTGAGATTATGGCAAGACCAAAGAAAAATGCAAGAAATGCTAGAACTAATGGTATGAAAGCAACTGATTCTATGAAATATGAAATTGCTAATGAATTTGGTGTTAATTTAGGAGCAGATGCTAGTAGTCGTGCTAACGGTAGTGTTGGTGGAGAAATGACTAAAAGATTAGTTCAAAATGGTAAAGGAAAATCAACTTCTAAAAAGAATAGTAGAAGTAAATAGTTTACTAAAAAGAGGAATTATACTTTAATAATTCTTCTTTTTTTTTTATAATTAGTATAGGTTGGTGATTAGATGATAGGTAATGGTGTTATTAGTATAGAAAAATATTTAAAAGATAAGTTTGATTATTCATTTAATGGTAATCTAGATGAATTTTATAATAAAGATTTTATAGAATTTGAAGTAAATGGAGTAAACGCATTATTTTGGATAAATGAAGGTAATGATAGATATTTATTTAAAGAAATAAAAGAATTTGAATACAACAAGTGGGGAGAATTATTGTCAAAAGAATTTGCTGATGAGTTAGGAATAAAATGTGCAAAATATGGTCTTGCTAGTTTTAATAATAAAAAAGGTTTTTTAACAAAATCTTTTATAAAAGAAAATGATGAATTAATTCACGGAAATGAACTTATTCAAAGAGCAATAGATAACAATATTTCACAGGTAATTACTGAAAAAGCAGAGAACATTGCTAGGGAAAATAAAGGTAATGTTTCGATACCTTGTTCTAAAAAATTAAATAATTTTAAAGATATGTGTGAAATAATAAATAAAAATAAAAAAATTAGTGAAGAAGAAAAAAAGAATATTAAATATAATTTAGCAATGCTTTTATGTTTTGATATGATTACAATGCAGCAAGATAGACATCCTAATAATTATGGATTAATAAAAAAAGATGGTAAATATACATTTTCACCTATATTCGACAACAATTGTTCTTTTGGATTAGAACATTTTGATATGAATAAAAGATGTACTGATTATTTTAGAGATATACAGGATTATAAAAGGTTAAAAAATGAAGATTTAATAAAAGCATATAAAGGATTTAATTTATCATATAACTATAGTGGCAATAATTCTAATGTTGATTGTTTAAAAGAAATGTTAGAATCAGAAGAAATTGATTTTATTTCTATTTTATCTTCTATGTGTGAAATTTGTGATGTTGATTATTTAGAAAAAACTATAAAGAAATTAGAAGATAAATATAGTATTACAATGAGAAATGATGTTTATTTTTATATAACTGATTTGTATGAAAATAATTTAAATTATATAAAGAGTGAGATTAATAAGTATATGAAGGGTGATAATTATGGAGAAAATCAAAATGATAGAAGAATATAGTGATGTAATTGAATTTTTATTTAGTAAAAATATTGAAATAGAAAGTATTTATAGTTTTATAAGTAATAATCATTATTTATTAAATGAGAATAGAGAAAATTTAATAGATAATTTATTTTTAATTAAGAATAATAAAGATTTATATTGTATATTACTTACAGGTACGGATAAGTATTATTGGTCTTTATATAAAGATAAGGTATTTGAACCTTTTAGGTGTGTTGATGATAAAAAAGATATAGTTATAGATAATTTAATGGATTTTACTTCTTGTGAGAAAGTCCAAAGTGTTTATCCTGATATATTGGATTTACCTTTAAATAAACGTATTAAAAGACTAAATAAATGTGGTATAAATACTAAGGGGTATCATTTTGAATAGTATTGACAAATTATTACTATTTTGATATTTTAAATTTTAGAAAAAGGAGATGCAAAATGAAGTTATTATGTGTTAATGCGGGTAGTAGTTCTTTAAAATTTCAATTAGTTGAAATGCCTGAAGAAAAAGTTATTATTAGTGGTTATATTGAAAAAATAGGTGCTGATGATAGTTTTTGGAATACTAAAGTTAATGGAAAGAAAATAAAAGGAGAGAAGCCTTTAAAGAATCATACTGAGGCTGTTGAAGTTTTAATTGATGAATTAATTAAATATGGTGCAGTTGAAAGTATGGATGAAATAGCAGCAGTTGGACATAGAGTTGTTCATGGTGGTGAAAAATATGCGGATTCAGTTTTAATCGATGATCAAGTAATTTCTGATATTGAGAGTTTAACTAAATTTGCTAAATTACATCATCCTGGAAATTTAGCAGGTATTAAAGCAATGAAAGAAGCTTTACCAAATGTTCCTATGGTTGCAGTATTTGATACAGCATTCCATCAAACAATGCCTAAAGTAAATTATATGTATCCAGTTCCAATGGAATGGTATACTAAGTATGGTGTTAGAAAATATGGTTTCCATGGTACAAGCCATAAATACATTACTACAGAAATGAAAGAAAGATTAGGTAAGGATGATGTTAATTTAATTATTTGCCATGTTGGTAGTGGAGCAAGTATTAGTGCTATTAAGAATGGTAAATGTTATGATACAACAATGGGTCTTACTCCAGTTGATGGATTAATGATGGGTACTCGTTGTGGTTCAATTGATCCATCTATTACTGAATATATGATTGAAGAAGCAGGTCTTTCAGTTGATGAGGTATCTTCATCTTATAATAAGAAGAGTGGACTTCTTGGAATTTGTGGATTTAACGATAATAGAGATGTTGAAAAAGCAATTGCTGATGGAGATGAAAATGCTAAATTAGCATTAGATATGTATGTTGATAGAATTGTTCGTTATATTTCACAATATTATGTTGAATTAGAAGGAAAAGTAGATGCTATTGTTATGACTGCTGGAGTTCTTGAAAATGGTAGTGAAACAAGAGCAGATATTGTTAATAAACTTTCTTGCTTAGGATTAAAACTAAATGAAGAAGTAAATGATTCAATTGCAGGATTTAAAGATGTAAATGAAGGAATTATTACTAGTGAAGATTCTAGTATTCCAGTTTATGTTCTTCCAACAAACGAAGAAATTATGATTATTAAAGATACATATGAATTATGTAAATAATTAGAGATTGGCTAGTCCAATCTTTTTTCTTTCTTTAATTATATGATTGTAGTATAATATTAATAGGTTTCTAGAAAGAGGTAGTTTTATGAAAATTATGACAATTAATACTTTAAGTCGTTCTATGGAATTTACTTTATTTGAAATGGATGATAATAGTGTTATTGCGAAAGGTAAAATTGAAAGAATTGGACTTGAAGATAGTAGTTGTGAAATTAAATATAATGGTGAAAAAATAGTTTTAACTTCTGAAATTAATAATTATGAAGATGCTGTTAAAATTTTATTTGATAATTTACTTACTTTAAACATTATTAGTTCTTTAGATGATGTTAAGGCTATAGGACATAGAGTTGTTCATGGTGGTTCAAAATATTCAAATAGTGTATTTATTAGTGATAAAGTTATCAATGATGTTTATGAACTTAGTGATCTTGCTCCATTATATAATAAGAGTGAAGCTGATGGGATGAAGGCTTTTAAGAGTTTACTTCCAAATACATTAATGGTTGCTGTTTTTGATACAGCATTTCATCAAACTATAAGTGAAGAAAATTTCTTATATCCTGTTCCATATGAATGGTATGAACAATATGGAGTTAGAAAATATGGCTTTTATGGAACAAGTCATAAGTATGTTACAGAAGAAATAAGAAAAATTTTGGGAAGAGATAATTTTAAATTAATTAGTTGTCACCTTGGAAATGGTGGTTCTGTATCTGCTATTAAAGATATGAAAGTAGTTGATACTAGTACAGGATTTACTCCATTATCTGGTATTGTTATGGGAACTAGAAGTGGTGATATTGATCCATCTATTATTCCTTTTGTTATGGAAAAAGAAGGTAAAAATGTTGGAGAAATAATTGATGATTTGACAAAACATAGTGGTTTACTAGGTATTAGTGAGTATAGTCATGATATGCGTGATATATTGGAACAATGTGATAAAGGTAATGAGAAAGCAATTCTTGCTAAAAATAAATTTGTAAGAAGGGTAGTTGACTTTATTTCTCAATACTATGTACTTCTTGGTGGAGTTGATGCTATTGTATTTACTGCAGGTATTGGTGAGAATAGTGTTCCAATTAGACGTGAAATATGTGAGCGTCTTGCATGTCTTGGTGTTAAGATAGATTTAGATATGAATAATAAAAAGAGTGAAGAAGTAAAAATAAGTACAAATGATTCAAGTATTGCAATATATACTATTCCAACTGATGAAGAATTAATGGTTGCAAAGGATACTTTAGAATTAATTACAAATAGATAGGAAATGATATATGTATAATGAAATAATAGATAAAATAAAACAATATGATACAATTATGATTGCAAGACATATAGGCGTTGATCCAGATGCTTTATGTAGTCAATTAGCACTTAGAGATTCTATTAGATTAACTTTTCCAGAAAAGAAAGTTTTAGCAATTGGTACTGGTAGTCAAAAGTTTGCTCATTTTGGCAAACTTGATAAGTTAGAAACTTCTGATAATGCCTTATTAATAGTTTGTGATACACCAGATAAAAAAAGAATTGACTCTGCAAATCCAGATAATTTTAGTGATGTTATTAAGATTGATCATCATCCTTTTATAGAAGAATTTGGTGGATTAGAAGTTATAGAAGATGATAAAACTTCAGCTTGTGAGATAATAATGAAAATTATTGAAGATACTGAATTAAAGTGTAATAAAGAAATTGCAGAACTTTTATATATGGGATTAGTGTCTGATTCAAATAGATTTTTATTTAATAGTGCAACAGCAAATACTTTTCAAAGAGTTTCTAATTATTTAAGAGATTATGATTTTGATTTAAGTGAGATTTATAATAAATTATATCTTAGACCTCTTTCTGAGGTTAGACTTGAAGGATATATTTCTCTTAATATGAAGGTTACAGATAATAAGCTTGGCTATGTTGTAATTAGTAATGATATAATAAATGAATATGGTGTAGATAGTGCTTCTGCTGGAAATATGATTAATGATTTTAATTATATTAAAGAAGTTCTTGTTTGGGCAACTATTACAGAAGATATAAAAAATAATCAATATCGTATTTCTATTAGATCTCGTGGACCAGAAATTAATAAAGTAGCAGAACTACATCATGGTGGTGGCCATAAAATGGCATCTGGGGTAAGAGTTAAAACTTTAGATGAGGCATTGGAAGTTATGAGAGATTTAGATAAAGAATTAAAAAAATATAATGATGAAGGTGAAGAATAATGGTTATTAAAGAAGCAAATTTAGATGTTATTGCATCACGTAGAAGTCAATATCCTGATGAGAATAAGCCAGAATTTTTACTTGTTGGTAGAAGTAATGTAGGAAAGAGTAGTTTTATAAATTCTATTTTATCTCGTAAGAATTTAGCTTATACTTCTTCAAAGCCTGGTAAGACTCAAACATTGAATTTTTATGGAGTTAATAATGATTTTTATTTAATAGATGTTCCAGGATATGGTTATGCATCAGTTGATAAGAAGACTCAAGCAAAGTTTGGGATGATGATTGAAGAATATTTAGAGAAGCGTGAGCAATTAAAAAGAGTTTTTATGTTAATTGACTTTAGAATGAAACCAACTGAAGATGATTTATTAATGTATAATTTTTTAAAATACTATAATCTTCCTGTAACTATTATCGCAACAAAGGCTGATAAAGTAGGTGGAAGTAAAAAACAAAAAAATTTAAAATTAATTATGGATACACTTGACTTAGTAATAGGTGATGATTTAGTAGTTTTTTCTAGTGTTACTAGACTTGGTGTTAAAGAAGTACTAAAGAAAATTGAAGATTTAGTTTATGAGGATACAATTTAGGCATATATTTTATTAGGTGATTATGTGGAAATTGAATTATTATCTTCTGATAATATAAAAATATATATTTATGAAAAAATTGATTGTAATGCTGATATTAGAAATGTTGTAAAAGAATATATAGATAAGCTTAAGAGTAAATTAAAGTTAAATGGTTATTATAAAGTGTATACTTATTATAGAAAAATAGGATTATTTTTAAATTTAATTAAAATTGATGACTCTTTATATAAAGATTCAATTGATTTAAAAATTATTTTAAATGATGATAATGAAGTATATTTTAAGACTATTAATTATTTATGTATAAAAGATTTAGGTACTATTAGGTATTTAGATGGAGAGTTTTATGGCCTAGTAGATGATTCATTTGATAAGTTACTTGAAAAGGTGGAGTTTGGTAAATTTATATTTGGGTATGATACTAATTTATTACTTAGAGATAGTATTGTATATAAGTAGGTGATGATATGAGTAGTAGAAAGAAGTTTTTACTAGTATTTGGTTTTATTGTTTTAAATATGTTTATGTTAGTTAGTTTTCTAGTGATTAGAGATGCTACTATGGAAAATGAACTTAAAAATGAAATGGAGTATTTATCTAAGTTAGATATTACTAAAGATAGATATAATAAAAAAACAGTTACTAGAGGAAAGTATGCTGTTGTTGAGAAGTCTATTAAGAAATATCTGGATGATTATCATTTAGAGTTACAAGAGGTATTAAAACTTATAAATGATAAAGAATTAACTACAATACTTTCATATGATAATTATTCAACAGATGGTCCTGAATTTACTAAGTCACTTGAATATTTAAAGATATCTAAAGAGACATTTAATAAAAAAGTAGATGATTTAATTAATAAATTTGGTGATGAAGAGATTAAAAATAATATTTATAAAAGTACTAAAGAAGAATACTATGTTAATTTATATGATAAATTAATGCTTTCTTCAAATATGAGAAGTAATTATAATTCTACAATAGAGTTATTAAAGAGTACTAAGTCTCGTATGAATAATGTATATGATACTAGTATTGAAGTTCTTAATTTTTTAGTTTTATATAAAGATGATTGGGTAGTAGAAGATGGAGAAATTAAATTTAAGACTCAAGATTTATATAATTATTACAATGAATTGATTTCGAAAGTAAGTACTAAAAAGAGTGAATAATTTCACTCTTTTAAATTACTATTGTAATAACATTATTTGAACCTTTATTTACTACTCTAGTTAAAGTATTTTGTAATTTGAATCTTATGTTATCTGGCATAAGATTTATTTTTGATTGAATTCCTTCTTGTACAATTGAGTCAAGACTTCTACCAAATATCTCACTTTTCCATATTTCATTTTTATCATTTTCTTTATCTTTTGTTAAGTAGTCAATTAACTCTTTACATTGTGTTTCACTACCAATAATTGGTTCGAATGTAGATTCTACATCTACTTTTATCATGTGAATAGATGGAGCAACAGCCTTCAATTTAACACCATATCTAGGACCTTGCTTTATTATTTCTGGTTTATCTAACTTCATATCATCAATTGATGGAGTTGCAATACCATAACCAGTTTGTTTTACCATATTTAAGGCATATTTAATCTGATTATACTCTCTCTTTGCAACATTATATTCTTGAAATAGAGATAGTAAATCTGCTTTTGTTTTAATATCTTTATCAATAAGTTCATTTAATGTTTCATTATATAGTTTAATTGGAGCAGTTAAGTTAACTGTTATTATTCCTGTTGATGTGTCTATATCTGATAGATAACATTTTTCAATATATTCATTTTCTAAGAAATGCTCTGTTATTTTTTCTACATCTCTTATTTTATTTATTTCAATTACACTTTCTTTTATAGATTCAATATATGCTTTTTTAATTTTATTATCTGGATTTAAAATACTAATCCATTCTGGCATATTTACTCTCACTTCTAGGACAGGAAATTCATATAATGCTTCTCTTAAAATATTGTACATATCTTTTTCATTCATTGCTTCTATGTTTATTGGAAGTACAGGAATGTTTTGTTTTGATTTTATTTCTCTTGCGATATTTTCTGTATCTGGGTGAGTAGGGTGTGTTGTATTTAATACTACTATGAATGGCTTTCCAATGCTTTTTAATTCTTCGATTACTCTTGTTTCTGCTTCAATATAATCACTTCGTTGGAAGTCTCCAATTGAACCATCTGATGTTACTACTATACCAATAGTTGAATGTTCTTTTATTACTTTTTCTGTTCCTATTTCTGCAGCTTCTGTAAAAGGTATTTCTTCATTATACCAAGGTGTTTTTACCATTCTTGGTCCATTTTCATCAGTTGCGCCAATTGCATTATTAATCATATATCCAACACAGTCTATTAATTTAATGTTGCAGTTTATGTCGTCTATTTTTATTTTTGCTGTGTTGTTTGGAACAAATTTAGGTTCTGTTGTCATAATAGTTTTTCCTGCTGCACTTTGAGGAATTTCATCTAATGCTCTTTTTCTTTCATATTCATCTTCAATGTTTGGAACAATTAATGTTTCAACAACACGCTTTATAAAAGTTGATTTTCCTGTTCTTACGGCACCAACTACACCTAAGTAAATATCTCCGCCACTTCTTTTGGCAATATTTTTAATTATCTCATATTTTTCCATAGCATTCTCCTTATACTAGTAAAATATATGAAAAGTATAAAAAAAAAGAACAATATCATTGATATTATTCTAATTATTTTTCATTTAATAAGTTATTAATTTTTGATGATGCGGTGTTTACTGTATCCATACTTGGAGTCATTATCCACGCTTCACTTGTTCCTAAATGACCAACACCAATACCATCTGTTCCATCGACACTTTGTTCTATTATTTCAAAATTAGGATCTTCTATAACTTTTTTTATGATATTTTTAACTACTTTGTCATTCATGTCTGTTGTATATAGTCCATCAAATGAATTTAATATTTCATTATAATTAGTTAAAGATGAGATAGAGGCAATTTTTTTAGCTATTGTTATTAAGATCTGTCTACAATTTTTTTGTCTATATCTATCTCTTCCAGGAAGAGCCATTCTTTCTCTTGCGATTGCTAGTATTTCTGTACCATTATAGTTTTTACAACCCTTAGTTACATGTAGTTTTTTGCCAACACTATCATTATATGTATCAGTAACTAATGCATGAGTAGTTGTGAATTCTAAATCAGAACAGAATTCAATTCCACCTAATGTGTCTACAATGTTTACTAAGCTATTTGTATTTAAGTTTATTGTGTAGTCTATTTTAGTATTAAATAATTTTTCTAAAGCTTTTTTTGATATTTCTGAGTCTAATGAACCTAAACACATTAATGTATCTTTCATGTTATATGCAGGTACATCAATGTAGTAATCTCTTGGAATAGATGTTAGTATAACTTTTTTAGTTTTTAAATTGATTGTTGCGATTAAATTATAATCACGCATTATACCTGTAAAATCAAGACCATTAATATAAATATTAAATGTATCTTTTATCTCATCATTTCTTTTAATATTTTCGGATACTTCAAATTCTTTAATTATTTTATAATTATCTCTTGAATATAAATTAGTAGAATCCATTAAATAATCATAATTAGCACTTGCGATTAAGAAATATCCATTCTCGTTATTTATATATTCCATAGATTTAGATGCAGTATCACTTGCTTCATAATTGTAATCTCCAAGAGACTTTAGTGCTTTATTTATTGAACGACTATATTTATAGTATTCAACTTTTTTTTCTTTATTTATTGCTTTAATATCATTTGTACTATCATTTTTATTTGCTAGTACATAATATTTTGTTGTAACTTTATATGTTTTATATTCTAAGTTCTTTGATATATATTTATTTGTTTTATTTAAGTAATAATATCCAAATATATTTCCAATTATACTTATTAAATATAATATTATTCCGATAAGTACAAATACTTTCTTTTTTAAATTATATAGTAATAGTCCAAGTACATATAATATTATTTCTCCTATTATTATAGGCATTAAGTATTTAGTTGGTAATATGTTTAATTTAAGAATTTCATATGTTGTGAATAGAACTATTATTAATACTACTAAACTTAATATGTTTTTTAATAATTTCTTTTTCATTTACTTCACCTCGATAAACACGCTTAATTATACCTTAAAGTAGTTATTATTTCAAGTAATCTAGGTTAATTATAGTTATATCATCTCTATTTTCTATTAATTTATTAGTTCTATTATTTTCTAATTCTAAGGCTTTATCTTCACTTAGATAATTTATATTTAGTCCATAATATTCTTCACAAAATCTAGTAAATCCAAGTTTTCTTAAATTATATTCTTTCCAGAATATACTGTCATCACTGATAAAACCATAGTTTTGTTTACTTATATTTGTACTTTTTACTTTATCTTTTCCAATTACTACATACTTTGTATTAGAATTATTTATATTTTCTCTAATAGCAGAATCTATTACTAAGTTGTATCTATTAAATGTATTTTCTAGTGTTAAATATGTTGATTGTACTTGTATTAAGTTATTTCTTAGTAAAAGAATTATTAGTATTATATTTAAGTATTTTATGTTATTTTTAGGTATTAAGTATATTAATAATAAGTAAATTAATAAGTAAGATGAACTCATTAACAATTGTAATTTTGTACCTGATATTACAAATATAATACTATTTAAATATATTGGTAATGTTAATATTATTAGTATAGTTATTATTTTATTTTTATTACTTATATTATTTTTAAATAAATTTACTATTATGCTTATGATTATTGTAATTAAAATTAATAAATTTATTATATTGTTATGGAGATATGTATTTTTTATTATAGAGTTTGTGAAGAAAAATCTATAAGTTAACTTATATGTATCTATTATTTTGTTTGGAATAGTTAATATTGTATTTATACCAATTTCATTAGCATTACTATAGCTACTCATATCAATATGAAATACTAATTGTGATAATTTCATTGAGATAAAGTAAAATAATATTCCAATTATTAATAATATTAAATATTTAAATGATTCTTTATAATTTTCTTTTTTATCTAATATTAATTTTAAATTATATATAACGAATAATGTTACTATTAGAGAAAGATATGCTTGATACATAGAGAGTGATAGTACTATTAATATAATAGGAATAATGTATTTTAAGTATTTGTTTGTTTCTTTATAAAAAATATATATTGAGGATACACTTCCAAGAAAAGCAAAAGTATATCCAATGGAGCAATAATTAAATAGTAGAGTAGATGATGTTATTGGACTTAATACTATTATTAGTATTAGTAATATTTTCTTAATTTTATCTTTTATATTGAATAAGTCTATTAAAAGAATTGTTGATATACTTATAAAAACATAACTTATTAATAAGTCTATATGTGGTACTGTAACGAATGATTTTAATATTCCAATTATATATAGTCCAAATCTTCCTAGAGAAATTTCCCAAGAATATCCTTTATAAAAATAATTATTTAGAAGAATATCAGCACTTATTATATTTTTAGTCATTAATGGCAAATGTATTAGAAATAATAGAGTTATTATTAATGATAAGTTTTTATATTCTTTTTTTATTAAAGTTTTCATATTATCACCTTGAGTATTAGTCTAACATAAATAAATTTGAAAATAAAGGTTATGTATGCTATATTAAGAAAAGAAAAGATGTGATTTTATATGAATAAATTTATAAAATTATGTGAATATTTACTATTTATAATGTTTATTGTTTTAATATTTTTTATGAGTAGTAAATTTTCTTTTTTACTTATTATACCTATATTTATATTATTGTGGTTATTCGTTAAGAAAGTAAAAATAAAGAGATTTGGTTTGTTTATTTTTATTCTTGCTTTAATCATTAGACTAATTAGTGTATTTTATTTAAGAGTAAGTATACTTGATGACTTTAAAGTAATGTATAGTGCTAGTAAAAGTTTAATTAATAACGATTTATCTTTTTTAAGTACTCCTTATTTTCAAACTTTTAGTTATCAATTTGGGCATGTTTTATATCAATCTTTATTATTAAAGATATTTAATAGTGTTATTTTTTTAAAAATAGTTAATTGTCTTATTACATCTTCTATTATTTTATTTATATATTTAATAGGAAAAAAATTATTTAATGAAAATATTGGAAGAATAAGTTCTTTATTATATATATTTTATTTATATCCATTATATTTAAATAGTGTATTAACTAATCAACATTTACCTGCTCTTATAGTATTAATTGCAATATATTTACTTATTAGTAAAGAATATAATTATAAATTATTTATACTTATTGGATTGTTACTTAGTATTTCTAATATTTTTAGGACAGAAGCAATTATCATTGTTATGGGTATTATTATTTATAATATTTGCTTAAGTAATAAGAAGAATATGTTTAAGTATTTTTCTTATTCTTTAATTTTGGTTGTTTGTTATTTTAGTTTTAATTTTATTTTTAATTTTTTAATTCACTATAATTATAATATTTATTTAAAAAATAATTCTCCAGAGTGGAAGTTTTATTGTGGACTTAATGATAAATATAATGGAATATATAATGAAGAAGATCAAAAAGAATATTTTAATGGAAATGATACTCATAAATTACTTGTTGATAGAATAAAAAATGATTATATTAAGTTTCCTGTTTTGTTTCTTAAAAAAGAAGTTATATTATGGACTCAGACTAATTATGATATTCAAATAACTAATAATATAAATAATAAGATATTAAGTTTTATGTATTTATTTAATCAAGGTGTACTTAATTTTAGTTATATATTATTTATAATTAGTTTATTTCCTAAGAAATTTAAAAAGAGTAGTGGAGTTGATAAGACTTTATTGATTAAGATTATTCTTGGCTTATACTTTGGTGTTTATATGTTTATAGAGATTTCTCCAAGATATGCTTATATTTTAAATATACTTATGTTCTTAATAATAGGTTTTGGAATAGAAAGAGTTTATAATTTATCTTTAAAAATAAAAAAAGAACTTTAATTGTTCTTTAAGTATATATTATTATAAATATCTGATTTATATTTTTGACAAGTATCTTCTGTTGATGATTCACTTCTAAATAATACTTGATATAAACTTGTATTATTTTTTATAACTGATCTTTCTTCTTGCATATAGTTATTACTTTTTCCTTTTAATCTATACCAATTAATATTATTAATGTTATAGTTAGACATTTCATCATAAGTAATTCTATCTTTTTCTAATGAAATAATATCATTTAAATACTCTTTTTCATTATTGTAATCATCATTTATTTCTGAAATTGCTAGTGTACACATAGAATTTTTATTACTTTCAACCATTATAGATAATATTTTTCTTTCTTTATTTATAATAGCTTTTTCTTTATAATTACTTGGTAGTTCTACAATAATATCTTTAAAAATATTTGTATCATTACTATCTATATTATTATTGTTACTATTTAATGTTGTTGTATCTTTTTCTTCTGTTTGGTTGTTTGAAGTTGATTCATTATTTTCTTCAATACTTACATCATAAATTGCTGCTGTAAATAAACTTATAAATATTGCGATAAATATTAAGAAACCTAAATCTAGAGTACCTCCATTTTTACTAATTATATTTATTAATTCAGTTGATTGTTTATCACTATTAATTATTTTTATTTCATTAACTTTTTTCTCAACTTTATTTAGATAAATATCTTTAAATTTGAAAGCTAGGAATAGTCTTACTATTATTGTTAGTAGTGATGCTACTTCTACCTTAAAACAAGCAATTATTATATTTAATGCTATTATAATAATTCCTTCAGTATACATTTTTCTATATAGTAAGTAATATTCTCCAAATAGTAGGGAATATATTGAGATAGTTTGACTCTTGATGTATTTATAATATTTTCCGACATAACTTTCTATATAATCTTCATCTGATGTTACTTGGATATTATTAGTTTTGCTATAATCTTCACTATAACTATATTGTTCATTATGATCTTCTTCATAATCATTTGTTTTACTATATTCTTTACTATAATTATATTGAATATCATGTGAGTCATTATTGTCTTTTATTATTTTACTGTATTTTTTATTATAATTATATTGTTCATTATGAGTATCATTATGATCATTATTGTCTAATTCTTGTATTTCTTCGTTATCTTTTTTATTTTTACTATAATCTAATTCTGCCATTCTTTTGAATGTTCTCATTGTAGAAAATTGAGTATATTTAGATTTTTTTATTTGTAGATTTGTTCCACATCTAGTACAAAACTTTTTATCGTCATCTAATTCTGTATGACATTTTGGACAAAACATTTAAATCCTTTTACCAGAAGTATTTTCTATTTTTACTATATCTTTAATAGTAATATTACTATGAGTTAATTCTTTTAGTTTATATACTTCTTCCTCAATTGATTCTACATATATAGTTCCATCTACTCTTATTTTTTTTCTGCCTTTAGTGTTTATAGATATTTTATTTAAATCACTTTCTTTTACAAATAATAAATCATTTAAATTACATACAATGATTTCGCTTGGCTCATTTTCTTTTTCAGCTACTCTTCCTGTTTGATATACAGTTACAATAATAAATTTTTTATTTCTAATTGATTCTAGTTCTTCTATAGTTGTTTTGTAACAAATTTTACCCATTACTATTCTTACTTTTTTATCATTATTTCCAAAATCTTCTGCTGTATATAATTCATCACTATCAACTAGTTTATATACTATAACAATATTTTTGGCTTTTTCCTTTTTATTAAAGACTATTTCTTTACCCTTGATATTAGCAACTTCTTCTAATTTCTTTAAATCTTTATAATGAATAGAATAATAATTACCATCATCTATAATTTTTGGTGTTCCTTCTATTACAATATTGTTTTTTCTTGAAAGTTCAAGAATATTTCTTGGTACATATATGATGTTTTTTTCTTCATCATAATAATAATTAAATGTTTTTTCTTTTTCCATAATATATACTCCTTACTATTCTTAATATATTCATTATATAACAAAAAAGGCTAAATAAATAGCCTTTTTAAAACATTTTGTCTACGTTTTTTGGAACTTTGTCATTTATAATAGCACTAATTATTTTATCTTCTTTTTCTTTTGATATTTCTTTATTAGTTATTTTACATAAATCATGTATTACTTCACGTATAGTATTTTCATCTTTCATATTATTTCTTTGTAACTTATTTGCTAGATTTAGAATTGTTTCTTTATTTACATTAGTCTTTTTTTCTATTTTATTAAATAAATTATCTTTAAACATAAAACCTCCTACATAATTATATGTAAGAGGTTTATTTTAATTTCTTCTTTGTTTTTCTAGATTATTACATTTTCTTGTAAATTCTTCTAAGGAAATTAGTCCATTGTTGTATCTATCTTGTAACATAGCGAAAGATTTATCTGCCATTTGTTGTTTGTTTTTTGTATTACCATAATTAAAAGCTTTTTTATCAACTAATGTAGGATTTAATCTTTTTTTATTTCTTTCGCCTTCTTTTTTTATTCTATTAAATTTATTTGTGAAATTATTGTTATTAAAGTTATTATTTCCAATTATCATAAATCTTCACCATTTCTATTTTTAAATTGTAATGTAATAGGTGTACCTGTAAAATCAAAGTTTTCTCTTATTTTATTTTCAAGATATCTTTCATATGAGAAATGTACTAGACCTTTATTATTTACTCTAAATGTAAATTTAGGTGGTTCAATTCCTGTTTGTGATGTGAAATATATTTTTAATCTTTTACCTTTATATGATGGTGGTAAATTTAATTGATATGCATCTTGTATTACTTCATTTAAGAGACTTGTTTTTACTTCTCTTTTAATATTTTCTTTTACTTTTACTATTTCTGGCATTAATGTATGAATTCTTTTTTTAGTAAGTGCAGATATAAATACAATAGGAGCATATGGTGCGAATTGAAATTCTGCTCGCATTAATTTTTCATATTCTTGAATAGTTGTATCTTTAACGGTATCCCATTTATTAACGGCAAATATTAAACCTTTTCCTCTATCTATTGCATATCCTGCTATATGTTTGTCATGTTCTTTAATGCCTTCTTCAGCATTAATTACTACAACGCATATATCTGATCTGTCTATTGCTTTCATTGATCTAAATAATGAATATTTCTCAACTGACTCAAATACTTTACCTTTTTTCCTCATACCAGCAGTATCAATCATAACAAATTCTTCATTATTATACTTTAATACAGAATCAATTGAATCACGTGTTGTACCAGCAATATTTGAAACAACAACTCTTTCTTCGTTAAGCATAGCATTCATTAATGAACTTTTACCAACATTTGGTCTTCCAATAAATGAAAATTTAATTCTTGTATCTTCTTTTTCTTCAACTTCCTTAAAATTCATTGTTACGGCATCCATTAACTCAATAAAACCAGTATTATGAATACTACTAATAGGAATATAAGTATCAAAACCTAATTCATAGAAATCATAAATATTATTTTGAGCATCTTTTACATCAATTTTATTAATAGCAACAATTACTTTTTTATCGGTTTTTCTAAGTAAGTCTCTAACTATTAAATCATTAGTTGTTATTCCTTCTTTTCCATCTACTATAAAAACAACAACGTCTGCTTCATTGATTGCTATTTCTGCTTGCATTTTTATTTCAGTATTAAAATCCATTTTAGTTGCATCAATACCACCGGTATCAATCAAATAAAATTTCTTTTTATTATAAGTTGCTTCTTGATAAATTCTATCTCTAGTAACTCCAGGTAAATCCTCAATTATTGATACTTGTTTACCAACAATTTTATTAAATAGAGTACTCTTACCAACGTTTGGTCTACCAACTAAGGCTACTGTAGGTAACTTCATAGATTATCCCCTCCAATTCGAGAATATTATAGCATAACTTTACAAAGTTTAAAAGAAAAAAGATTTTTCTCATTTTAATTGAATTTAAATAATGCTATAATTTAGATGAAGGTGATTATATGAGTAAAAGTAAAAAAGATATTAAATGGTATGATAGTGGAAATTTTATTACAAATTTAATTATAATAGTTATTGCTTTAATTGTTATTTCTAGTCAGTCTTTTGCTGTTAATGGAGATAATACTTTAGCACTATTTAGTAGTGTAATTAATCATAATACGATATATTTACTCGTTTTAGTATATTTTTTAAGTTTAAAGATTAATTTTGGTAAAAAATATTTCAATTATATGAATTTATTTTTACTATTTATATACATAATTTCTACAGTGACATCATGTCTTACGATATTTCAGTCTTTTTCGTTAAATACTGTACTTGATTTTATTACTAATTTTACTATAGTCATTTATTTTTTTCATACAATGTTTAGAGATACATCATATTGGAAAGAATATAGGCTTGGTAATTCTCCATTTAATGAGTTAACAAATGAATGGTATTTTTATACGATAATTGTTCTTGGTGTATTTAGTTTATGTGTTAGTTTAATTTCTGCAGTAGAAGTTAGTGGAGTGGTTTTATCAATCCTTGATTTTATTTATATTGGATTAGTTGGAAGATACATATTTTTATACAGAGAGTACTTAGATACAAAGAAGATTAATATTAATAATAAAGGTAATTTTGATGAGATAAAGGAAAATATTAAAGAAACACTTGATAATGCTACTGAAAAAGTAGTTAATGTAATTGATGAGTATCATATTGATGAAAAGATTAGCAATACGATAGATAAAGTTAGTGATGCTACTCGTGATTTAAAAGAGGAATTAGATAAATTTGTTGAAGAAAATGAAATTGATAAAAAAATCGATGATGTTAAAAAGAGTGTTAACGATACATCTAAAAAGGTAAAAGCAGAAACAACTAAATTTATAAAAGAAAATAAAATAGATGAAAAAGTTGATAAAGTAATTAAAGATACTACTCGTGAAGTTAAAAATATTAAAGATAAAGTAGTTAATGAGAAAAGTGAAATTAGTAACAAAAAAGAAAGCAAAGTTGATAATAAATCAACTGCTAAGAAAAAAGATAATCATCCTAAGAATCATTATGCTAATAAAAAGAGTAAAAAGAAAAATACAGGTACGAAAGGAGATAATGAATAATGGATTTATTTGAAGAAATATCAAAAACAAAAAGTGATTTTCCTAAGATTAAGTCAATAAAAAAAGAATTTTCTGGTAAGAAACTTAATTTATATCAAATATTTTCTATAGGATTATTTGTAGTTTTCTTCTTTTTAGGAATTATATTTGGTAATTTATTTTCTACTTGTAAGGCTTCTTCTTATTATTTTTCTGATACTTGTTTAGTTAATGAATTTAATTTTTCATTAATGGTAGTTATTTGGTTTATAGGATTACTTGTTTCAATTGTTATTTTTTCTATTGGACATATTATATCTTTACTTACTGAAATTAGTGAAAAACTTAGTAAAAATAATCTATAATTGTTGCATTTTGTTATAAAACATGGTAATTTTAATATGTAAGCATAACAATTGCTTAATAAATTATAGGGAGGTATACAATATATGAAAAAAGTTGAATTAGTAGAGGCAGTAGCAACTGCAACTGGATTAACTAAAGCTGATTCTACAAGAGCTATCGATGCTACATTTGCTGCTATTACTGAAGCTTTAGTTAAAGGTGATAAAGTACCACTAGTTGGTTTTGGAACATTCGCTGTATCTGAAAGAGCTGCACGTGAAGGACGTAATCCAAGAACTGGTGAAACAGTTAAAATTGAAGCTAGAAAGGCTGTTACTTTCAAGGCTGGAACTGCTTTAAAAGACGCTGTAAACTAATTTAAAGTTATGTAAATAAAGAACCTATTATGGTTCTTTTATTTTTTTATATGTTATAATATGATTAGGTGGTGATTTAATGTATGATGTTGCTTTAAAAGTACTTAAAGAATTAAATGATAACGGATATAAGGCATATATTGTTGGAGGATATGTTAGGGATATTCTTTTAGATATTGAATCTAATGATATTGATATTACTACTAATGCAACACCTAAACAAATAATGGAACTTTTTAATGATTCATGTCTTCCTAACGAAGATTATGGTTCTGTTATTATAGAAAAAAAAGGTTATAGATTTGAAATAACGACTTTTAGAAAAGAAATAGGATATAATGATAATAGGCATCCTGCTGAAGTTAAATATATAGATGAATTATATCCAGACTTATTAAGAAGAGATTTTGTTATTAATACTATTTGTATGGATAGTAATGGAGATATAGTTGACTATCTAAATGGAAGAGAAGACTTAGAAAATAAAGTGATTCGAACGGTAGATGATGCTTATAAGAGTTTTTCTGATGATGCTTTAAGAATACTTAGAGCTATAAGATTTGCAACTATTTTAGATTTTAAATTAAGTGATGAAGTAGTTGATGCTATTAAAAAGACTAAAGATTTAGTTAGAAATCTTAGTTATTATAGAAAAAAAAGTGAACTTGATAAAATATTTACTAGTTCAAACAGAAAATTAGGTGTTTCATTATTATTAGAATTTGGTCTTGATGAAGTATTAAAATTACCTAATTTATCAAAAATATTAGAGACTAATACAACAAGTTTAATTGGTGTATGGAGTATTTTAGATGTAGTTGATAAATATCCTTTTAATAAGAATGAATCATCTCTTATAAAAGATATAAGTAAAGTTATTCCACTTAATAATTTAGATCCAATGGCTTTATATAAATACGGATTGTATGTTAATAGTGTTGCTTCTGAAATAAAGGGGTATGATATAAAAAATGTTACTGAGTCATACAATAATTTAGTAATAAAATGTAGGAAAGATATTGATGTTACATCTGATGATATTATTAAGATATTACATAAAGAACCAGGTAAGTTTATTACTGAAATTTATGATGATATAGAAAGAGAAATTTTATATAGAAGGTTAAAGAATGAAAAGGAGGATATTTGTAATTATATTTTAGGTAATTATGAATAATACATATATGAAGAATAAAATAGTTTTTTTTCTTGCAGTGATTGTATCCTTTTTTACTATTAATGTTAATGCTGAAGAATTGAATACTTTATATCCTATTGATAGTGTGATAAGTATACAAACTAAGAATTTTTCTTATAGTGGAATGAAATTCAATAGTGGAGTAAAGGATAGAAATGGTTATCCTGTTATAAGTTTTGGAAGTATTACTAATAATTCTAAAAGTACAAAGCCTATACCTATTAGTATTGATATATTAATGTTTGATTCTAGCCAGAAAAATATTGGATTTATAACTTATTGTTCTGAAAAGGATTTAGATACTGATTATTCTGGTGCTGTTATTAGACAAAAAGAATCTTTACCATTTAATTTAAGTATTGTTAAAAAGTACTTTGTTAAAGAAAAGAGTTATAGTGATGTAGCATATTTTAGTGTATTAGATGATAATGAGTATTGTAAAGTAGGTGCTTATGATAAATATGAAGGACTTACATATGAAGAAATAAAAAATGGTATTACAAAAACTGAAAAGTCTCCTGCAGATAAAATTAATGATTTGATATTTTCTTTAGGTGCTGGTGTTGGTTTTATTGGTGTATTTATATTTATTTTATTATTTGTTTATATAATTTATGGAGTAATATTAAATGCATTATATAAAAGAATGTATGCTGAGAAGACAGTTCTTGCTTATTTACCTTTTACTAATGTTTATATAACTATTAAATTAGCTTTTGGTAGTATGATTGCTAAAATATATATGATTCTTTATTTCTTATCATTTGGATTAGTATTTCTTCACTTAGAAATATTAACTGCAATATTATCATTAGTAAGCGGAGTTGCATTTATTCTTGTAATTATAAAATTAATAACAGGAAAGTATGATTTATTATATTTTGAACCATCTGTTAATAATACTAATAATAATGTTGGTTTAAATGAGTATAATAATTATTCTAATAATGTAAATAATAATGTAATTACTGATTATACCCCTGATACTTCAAATAGTATTTTAGATTTAAGTTATTCTAATAATACTACTAATAGTAGTAATATAAGTTCTAATATAACTATTGGTTCTTCTAATTCGATTGGTATAGGAGATATTAATAGTAATATAGATGCAAATAATAATTATAACCAAAACAATACTTTTAATATAAACTCTAATAATGGATTTAATCAGAATAATTTTTCTAGTAATAACATGAATAGTATGTTTAATAATAAATCTAATGAGAATAGTAATAATAATATGTTTGATAGTAACTCTGCTAATAGTTTAAATAATATGTTTAATAATAAATCTAATGAGAATAGTAGTAATAATACGTTTGATAGTAACTCTATTAATAGTTTAAATAATATGTTTAATTATAATAGTGTTAATAATAATAATTTTAACACAAATAAAAATACTAATAATAACACTGGTAGTTCTAGTAGTTTATTTAATAGTAGTTCTAATAATAATTTTAATATGAATAGTAATTTTACTAGTAATTTAACTGATGAGTTGTATAATGATATAAATAAATCGGATGATGATAGTGATAATAATATGGAATGATGGTAATTCTGACTTATCTAATATGTTTAGATAAGTCTTTTCTTTGAAATAGTTTATGAAATATGATATTATAAATTCGTTATGGAGATGATTTGATGAATAATGGACTTATAAAAATATTCAAAGATGGTAATATCAGTATTCCTGTTTATTTATTAAAAAATTATAAGAATTTAAAATTAACTTTAAATGAATTTGTTTTTTTAATGTATTTATATAATATTGGAAATAATTTTTTATTTAACCCTGAACAGTTAAGTGAGGCTTTTAATGTTGAAATTATTGATGTGATGAATCTTATTAGTAGTTTAACTGATAAAGGTTTTATTAAAGTAGAAGTTGTTAAGAGTGATAAAGGTTATATGGAAGAAGTTGTTATGTTAGATGATTTTTATAGTAAAGTTTCATTACTTATAATGGATGATGTTAATGAGAGTAAAGAGGCTTCTAATGATACTTCTGATATATTTGAGGCTATTGAAAAGGAATTTGGAAGAACTTTGAGTCCTATTGAGATTGAAATAATTAAGTCTTGGTTGAGTAATAATTATAGTACAGATTTAATTAATGAGGCTTTAAAGGAAGCAACTTTTAATGGGGTATCTAATTTGAGATATATTGATAAGATTTTATATGAATGGAGTAGGAAAGGTATTAAGACTATAAAAGATGTCGAAGAAAATCGAAAAAAAAGAAATGTTCCAAAAGATAAAGAAAGTGATATAGATTTAGATACTATTGAATGGAATTGGTTTGATGAAGATGAATAATAATATTAAAATTATTGGTGATTATCTTGATGAAATGTTTCCTAATCCAAAACCTGAACTTATTTTTCATAGTGACTATGAACTTTTACTAGCGGTAATGTTGAGTGCACAAACTACTGATAAAAGAGTTAATACTGTTACGGCAGTTATGTTTAATAAGTATCCAAATTTAGAAAAACTTATGGATGCTGAAATTAAAGATTTAGAAAATATTATTCACCCGCTTGGATCTTTTAGAAAAAAGGCACAATATACTAAAGAAATAGCAAGAATTATAGTTGAAGAATATAATGGTGTTGTTCCAACTGATAAAGATGTTTTAACTACGCTTCCTGGAATAGGTAGAAAGACTGCTAATGTGTTTTTAAGTGAGTTTTATGGTTATCCTGCTATTGCTGTTGATACCCATGTTGAAAGAGTTTCTAAACGTCTTAAAATGGCTTATTTGAAAGATGATGTTTATAAAGTGGAAAAGAAACTTGAACGAAAATTTCCAAAAGAAGAGTGGAGTAAAAGACATCTTCAACTTGTATTATTTGGAAGATATCATTGCAAAGCTATAAAACCTAATTGTAGTAATTGTAAATTAAAAGATATTTGCAGAGATTACAAATAAAAAATCCCAAGAAATTAATCTTGAGATTTTTTTGTTTTATTCAACTGGTGTAATTGGGTCTTCACTAGGTGAAGGTGATGGTGAAGGTGATGGTGAAGGTGATGGTGAAGGTGACGGAGATGGTTTTGAACTTTCTTTTAATGTTATTGTTGCGGACTCACTTGTTATACCACTATAAGATTTAAATGTTGCGACTACTTTATAAGTACCATAGACACTTCCATCTGGAGTGAATGAATAACTTGTTTTATCTGTCCATCCTATTAATATACCATCTTTATATATATTATATCCAAATTTACCATAATCACTACTTGCAGACATTGAAGAATGATTAACTGATGACCAACTTAATGTTACTTTTCCACCAGATTCAGTTGCTTTTAAGTTTGCTGGTGCTGGTAATTTATAACTATTTGTATCATATTCGTTTGGTTCATATCCTTTTTTGAAGTATTCATAAATTGCTGATTGACCAGGAGATGCTAATTTTGCTGGATTGCTTCCTGCAGCAACTCCAACTTTAACAACGCTTGAAGGTAGTTTAAATTCTTCTCTGTTTGATTCCATTGCTCCAGCACTTACTAAAGCATTGAATAGTCTATCTTTTTGAATTGTTGCTGGGACATTATGTAATACATATCCATCAGCAATTGATTGTTTTGTGAAATTATCATATCCATACCACATACCGATTACTGTTTTGGTTGAATATCCAACAACCCATGAATCTCTTATGGCGTCGTTAGGCATTCTATAACTTTTCATTGTATTATCATCAAAGTTTGTTGTACCTGTTTTGCAAGCTACATTTTTAGGAGTTCCACCTGTTAGTGAAACATCTTGTAAAACACTTGATATCATGAATGCTGTTGCATCAGACATTACTTGTGTTTTAGTAGATTTATGTGTAACTTCTTTCTTTGTTTGTCTAAATACAATTTTTTCAACTGTGTATGGTTCATTATAATATCCTCCATTTGAGAATGCTGCATATGCTGCTGACATTTCTAGTGGAGATACACCTGTAAATGCTCCAATTGAATGTGCTTCATGTAATGTAAGTGGATTTTGTGTATCACTTGAATCTGTTTTATTTATACATAAATCCTTTTCTTTATCATATTTATATCCTGAATTACATACTTCTGGTGTAATTCCAAGACTTGTAACAAATTTTCTAATTTTTTTATTATCAACTTTTTGGAATGCTTTTAATGCTGGAATATTACGTGATGTTGATAGGGCTCTCCTTAATGTTATTGTTCCAAAGTATTTTCCATCCCAGTTCTTTATTGAACGTCCATTTGAATAACTATATGGAGCATCATCAAATAATTCATATGTTGACCAGTTGTTATATTCAATACCTGGACCATAATCAAATAATGGTTTTGCTGTTGAACCAGGTTGTCTTTTTATTTGTGTTGCATAGTTATATTGATCTACATTGTCATTACTTCTATTATTTACGTTTCTACCATTACCAATAGCTAATATTTTACCAGTTTCTGAATCAAGAACTGAAACACCAGTTTGTACTTTATTATTTATCCAATTATAATTTTCTCCATTTAATACAGAATTAACAGCATCTTGTCTTGATCTATCTAAGTTTGTATATACAAGTAGTGGAGTAGTATATGGGTTTATTCCATATTTGTTTGTAATTTCATCTGCAACAGTATCAATATATCCTTGGTATTGACTTAGAACACCACTTGATGAATCTGTAGTAGTAAGAGAATCCATTGGAATAGCAGCAGCAATATCTGCTTCTTCTTTTGTTATATATCCATGTCTTACCATTAAGTTTAAAACTGTTTGTCTTCTTGCCGTTGCATTTTTGGGATTAACGTTTGGTCTATAGTAGTTAGGAGATTTAAACATTCCTGCTATAGTTGCTGCTTCGCTTAGGTTTAATTCACTTACATCTTTCCCAAAGTATGTTTTAGCAGCTTCTTGAACTCCATAGATGTTTCCACCTAAGAAGTGGTTGTTAACGTAATACTCAATAATTTCTTCTTTTGAATATTTCTTTTCTAGTTTAAATACAGCAAGATAAATATCTTCAAATTTACGAATAATACCATCTTTACCAGCAGTTTTTTGACCTAAGTGGTCTGTAAAACTATTTTTAACAACTTGCATTGATAGAGTTGATGCTCCACCTGCACCAGAATGTCCTGCTAATTGCCCTAAGGCTGCTTTTAAAAATCTTGGTGCATCAAAACCATTATGTTGAAAGAATCTTGAATCTTCTGTAGCAACAACTGCATCAATTAAGACTTCTGGTAATTGTTCATAACTGACTTTTTCTCTTTTTTCAGAACCTAATTTTGCAAATTCTTTGCCATCCTTATCAAAAAGTCTTGTAAGTTCTACGGTATTAAGATTAGCTGTATCAAATAAAGGGTCAGCCTTAGCTTTTACATATATCATAAATGCACTAAATCCAACTAAACATGTAATACCTAAACCAAAGAAAATTATTAACAAGATACTTACTACTTTTCTTTTCTTTGTTTTACTTTGAATTTTTTGTAATAAATGCCAAACTCCATAGACAATTGCTAGAAGTATTGTCATTAAAATAGTTAATTCTATTCCAAGAGTCATATAAGTAAGCAAAATAATTGCAACTGCTGCTAATAAAACAGCAATTTTTATTGAATTATTTGTACTTTTACTTTTTGATTTTGATCTTGTATTAGGATTTTTCTTTCTTTTTATTACTTTTTTTTGCATTTTATATACCTCCGATTAATTCGTCAACTATTTTTAAATAGTCAACTCTTGGTCTATAACCATCTTTTATTAGATAACCATAATTTCTAAAAAAGTCTATTGGAATTGATTTTCTTTCTTCAGTTTCCAAAAATACTTTAAAATTTTTTTCTGGAAGAAGATATGTTTCATTTAATGTAGTAAATCTTACAATTAAAAATGCTATTCCACCATGGTTATATATATTTTCTAGGTGTGTAATTTGGTGCTTATGAATATTTGTTAGAGAAAAAGATGTAGTACTTTTAGTTTCTTTTGCTTCGAAATCTATATATTTTCCTTTATATATTCCATTGTAGTCAGTTGTTGATGGAATTGTAAAAAAAGCTTCCTTAATAATAGTTTTATCACGTGATGGATAATCTACTTTTGTTATTTTTATTGGAGTAGGCTTTTTATAAATATATGCTTTATCTATTTCTCTATAATATTCATTTGAACTATTTAATTCATTTTCTAAAGTCATACCTCTATTTTTGTAACTTTCTTTTTTTAAAAACGAATTTTTTATTTGTGCATTTTTTTTTATTCCGTTTGGATAGTTCAATTGTATCACCTGTTTCTAATTATACTATATTCTTTTTTAATTTACCATAAGTTAGAAAAATTTTATTTGTAATTTTTCTTGTTCTTTTGTCGTTTTTGTTTATTTTTTTTCTATATGTATTATTATGGTATTGGTGATTAAATGAATTATATAGAAATTAGTAAAATTATTAATAAAATGATTGATAATACTAGGTTAGGTATGATAGACTTAAACATAGCCACTTTGAATGGCTTATTAATTGACAAAACTAAGCAATAATGCAATAATATTAGTATAAGGGATTGGTGATAATATGTATCAAAATAAAATTACTCTTATGCCTCAAGATATCCTTGAAAAAGATTTTAAAATAGATACTAGAGGATATCGTTTAAAAGAAGTTGATCAATTTTTAGATATTATTATAGGAGACTATGAACAATTTTTAGAAATTATTAATAACTTAGAGAAAGAAAAAGCAGATTTGCTTGGTGAAATAATGAATCTTAAACAAGAACTTCGTAATTCTCAACTTAGTGCGGAAGTTGCTACTAGTAGAGGAACTGGCGAAGTTACTAATGTTGATATATTAAAAAGATTATCTCAACTTGAAAAGATGGTTTATGGTTCAAGAAGTAATAAAAGTAATAGTATTGTTGAAAATGATGATACAGATATAGCAAATAACAATTAATATATAGACAAACGCTGGAGTACTTGATACTCTTGAGGAAAGTCCATGCTCACACATAACTGAGATGTTTGTAGTGTTCGTGCTTAGGGAACAAATAACCTAAGGTAGTTTTACTAACGGCGGAATTTATTTCTAAGTCTTTTGATATGAAGTAAACCGTAAAGTGCCGCAGTGACGATGCTTTGGGAAACCAAAGAGTGAAACGTGGTAAACCCCGCGAGTGAGAAATCCAAAATTGGTAGGAGAGTTCCAACAAAAGAAATGAATGGAGTTGGAGACCAGAAATGGTAGATAAATGTTTGTCGCCTAGAAATAGGAACAGAACATGGCTTATTTATATTTATTGTTAATAAAATGAGGTGTTGTATGAAAGAATTAGGAGAGTATTTAAAAAGAACAAGAATAAGTAATGGTGTAAGTTTAACTGAAGCTTGTGAAGACTTAGAATTTTCAACATCACATTTAGAAAATATAGAAAGTGGTAATGTAAGAGCTTTTAAAGATGTTTATGAGTTAAAAGAAGATATAAAAGTTTATGCTAAATATTTAGGACTTGACCCTGAAAAAGTAATAGATGAATTTAATAACTTTTTATTTCAACATACTTCAAAAATTTCTTTAGATGATATTTTAGCTGCTCAGAAGAAAAAAGAGGAAGAAGAAAATGAAAAAAAGGTAAAGTCTCCTTATACAATTGAACATAAAGAAAAAGCAAATTTATGGCCAATTTTTTATGTTATTATAGGTATAGTTGTATTTGCAATTATTGTTTATATAATTGTAAGTAATATCAATAAGATGCCTAATAGAACAGATGAACTTTGTTCTTATAGAGAGGAGAATGTTTTATATGAATTTGCCAAATAGAATTACTATTGCACGTCTTATACTTACTATTGTAATTATTGTGATGCTTATGATTCCATATTCATTTTTAGGTATTAATATTCCTACATATGATGTGAATGGAGTTAAAGTAGAACTTACTTATATTATTGCAGGTGTAATATTTATTATTGCAAGTTTGACTGATTTTTTAGATGGATATCTTGCTCGTAAATACAATTTAGTAACTGATTTAGGAAAAATGCTTGATGCAATTGCAGACAAAGTTTTAGTAAATCCAATATTAGTAATACTTGCTTGTAATAATTTTATTCCAGCAATTATTCCTGTAATTTATATTACAAGAGATATTATAGTTGATGCAATTAAGATGCAAGCTGCAAGTAAGGGACGTGTTGTTGCCGCAATTAAATCAGGTAAGTTAAAAACAGCATGTATGATGATAGGTCTTGTTTTAGTTTTCTTCTATAACATGCCATTTGAATTCATCAATATAAGAGTTGATATTTTCTTGTTAGGATTTGCTTGTGTATTATCTGTTATTAGTTGTATTCAATATTTTGTACTTAATAATGGATTAATTACAGAATAAATAAATTCAAATAAATTTAGTTTATTAAATCTCTATTTTTGTATAGGGATTTTTTATTTTCTGTTTAACTTAATATAAGCAATTTGAATAAAACAATTGTTCGAAAATATGTTGCAATTTAAAAAGATATATTATACAATGAATTTGTAAGTTATTTACGAGGAGGAAAATAAATGGCTGTAAGTAAAGAAGAAAAAGATAAGTCTTTAGAAAAAGTATTAAGTGATATCGAAAAACAATTTGGAAAAGGCTCTATTATGAAACTTGGGGATAACAAACATATGAAAGTTGATGTAGTATCAAGTGGATGTCTTTCATTAGATATTGCGTTGGGTGTCGGTGGTTATCCAAAAGGTAGAATTATTGAAATATATGGTCCAGAATCAAGTGGTAAAACTACTTTTGCTCTTCAAGCTATAGCTGAACATCAAAAATTAGGTGGAAGAGCTGCTTTTATAGATGCAGAACACGCACTAGATCCTGTATATGCTGAGAGATTAGGTGTTAATATAGATGAATTACTTTTATCACAACCTGATACTGGAGAACAAGCTTTAGAAATATGCGAGGCTTTAGTTAGAAGTGAGGCTTTAAGTATAGTTGTAATTGATTCTGTTGCTGCACTTGTTCCACAAGCTGAAATTGATGGTGAAATGGGTGATTCACATGTCGGACTTCAAGCAAGACTTATGTCTCAAGCGTTGAGAAAATTATCTGGAACAATTAATAAGACACAAACAACGTGTATTTTTATAAATCAATTACGTGAAAAAGTTGGTGTTATGTTTGGAAATCCTGAAACAACACCTGGTGGAAGAGCATTAAAGTTTTATGCATCAATTAGATTAGATATAAGAAGAAATGAACAATTAAAAATGGGTGATGGGGTAGTTGGTAATAGAACTACTATAAAAGTTGTAAAAAATAAAGTTGCTCCGCCTTTTAAAACTGCAAGTGTTGATATTATGTATGGAGAAGGTGTTTCTCATGAAGGTGAAATACTTGACTTAGCAGTTGATGCAGGAATTGTTGAGAAAACTGGTGCATGGTATTCTTATGGAACAGAAAAATTAGGTCAAGGAAAAGAAAATGTTAAACTTCTTTTGAAAGATAATTTTGAATTACGTGATGAAATAGAAAAGAAAGTTAGAGAATATTATGATATAGATTTGACAAAAGAAGATGATACTACAAAGAAGAAAAGTACAAAGAAAGCGGATAAAACTGAGGTGTAGTGAAGTGATAAAGTAAAAGTAGACACATAAAAAGAATGTGATTTACTTTTCTTTTGTTATAATTAAATTAAGGAGATGATTTTATGGGAAGACCAAAA
>ERZ827168.932-NODE-932-length-43437-cov-4.693560_pt1 | contig 43437 bp, 33 predicted proteins | sample MGYA00519868_ERZ827168 | MGnify/ENA primary metagenome ERZ827168 (study PRJEB31778, sample SAMEA3449271) | human gut metagenome | biome: human gut; feature: human-associated habitat; material: faeces | place: United Kingdom | collected 2010/2012 ...
TGGTTCGCGGCGTCGTAGTCTTCCGTCGCGCTCAATAGCGCATTCCCCTTCAATCCGCCTATCGTTATGTTCGAGTCGAACATCGTGGAACTGTCGAAAGACGGGTCTTTCGGCCCGAGTTTTCTGCGCAGGTTCCACTCGGTTAGGTACTCGTGGTTGCCGCTGCTGGAATAGAGGGAAGTCATGTCCACTACGCCTTTGACGATAAAGTTTTCGATGCCGGTTTTGAACGATATTAGCTGCGCGTTCAGGTCGTCCTGGGAGGTGTATCCCGGCGTCTGCGAGAATGTGAGGTTGCCGTCGACCTGGAAAGTGCAATTCCTCTGTATTGCGAGGGTGTTCCACGGGGATGTGCTCTGGGAGGCTAATCCGCTGCGGATTTGCAGGACGAGGCCCTGAGGGTACATGTCGGTGCCCGAAGCCTTGTTTGCGACGTTCATGTCGCCGTAGACATGGTAGGTATTGCCCTTTTCGTTGTTTGTACCGCCTCCCCCGATGTAATCGCCGCCGACGGTTATGTTAAAAGTAGATGGGGTCCAATAAGTATCGGATTTGTTGAGGTTTATGTCCAGGTTGCCCGTGATGTTCAAGTTGGCGTTAGCGGCGCCTATCAGAGTAATCTGGGGCGTGCTGTATATCGGCTTGCCGTCCGAGCCGTACGTAATCCGCGTATTGAGTTCCAGATTGTAATTGAGATCGTGGATTGTTATCGGCGTGTTTGAATATCCGGAAATGAGGCCCGTTTCGATGTTTGTATTTATATCCACATTAAGGTTGCTGTTTGCGTCGGGCACTTGCAGCGTTCCGTCGGACGTCTGCCATATCGCGTCGGAATTAAAGTACGGTTTGTTGGCCCATACCCCTTGCGTGGCGAAATCCTTTATGCAGTGCAAATCTACATATCCGGTTTCCTGGGCGATTGCCGAGAATGCGAGAGAGGGTATAAATAAAGACAGGCAAATGCGTTTCATATAAATGCATCTATTTTATAAGATAAAACATGTCAAGCATTTTTTTTGATATATAAAACACTTTGGTTGTTTTCCAACGGGACGGGCCGGATTGCGGATTTTGAATTTTTAGGGGGCGGCGCGCGCGGAGGCGGAGGGGGATTGCCCCGCTACGGAGAGCGCTCCGCGGACGCGGGGGGAGATTTAAAGGCGGATAGAGCTGCCGCATTTGCGCAGCGCGAGCGCGAAATTTTTTGGAAGCGGCGCGAAGATTTCTGCGCGGCCTAATTCGGGGTTTCCGAATGCCGCGCCGTCAAAGGAAATTTTTTGGAGGTGCAAAAACAGATGGGGGTAAATGGGGCGCTCAAATTCCTCGCCGCGTTTCAGTTTGTAGTCGCCCTTGAACTGTGAGGTGAAAATCTGCCCCCCGCGCGAGTACACGCTCTCCCCTATTATTTTCAGCCCCTTTTCTGCGGCGTGCAGGCGTATCTGATGAGGGCGGGGGGTTGTGGCGCAAGCCTTCCACAGCTGGAAGTCGCGCAGGTTTTCGGCGAGCTCGAAAACGGTTTTGCTCTTTCTGCCGTATCTGTGCGAGACCGCCCATACGGGCCGGTTTTCGTTTTTCACCATCGGCAGGTCGGCCTCGAATTTTTCGGGGAGGTCGGGCGCGCGCCGCGCGAGGAATATGAATTCAAACGAGACATATCCCGACCCCGCGGCATTGCGCAGGGCGGCCGCGGCGGGTTTGTCGCACGCGGCGACGCATGCGCCCGAGATCTCGAAGTCGCATTGCAGGGCGCAGAATGGCGACCTCATTCCAAGCCGTTCGAGCTCGGGTTTTCCCGCCTGCTTCCTCATGGCGGCAATTACACTCGAAAGCTGTTCGGGATTGCAGTTTGATTTGCCTTTTGAGGGTATTTGCGGAGAGCCCGCGTAGGGCTCGAACAATGTGTCGGCGGGCTTGTTCAAAGCTGCGAAAACCCCCTTTTTTGCGGCGAGGACGTCGAGCCTTGCGGGGCGCCCAAAGAGCGTGCCCGGCGGAAAGCCGATTTTTTCGGGGAGTTTTTCCGAACCCGCACCGGCGGATGAAGTGTTTTCTTCTGTCATTTTGCCTTTTTCGGACTGAACCCCAATCCGGAGGGGACAAATCCGCCGCCGGAGCTTCGAAAATTGCGTCGGGGCCGTCCGTCGGGGGAAATTTTTTTAGTCGGGGAATTGCGCCGACAAAACCTCCTCGGTCTGCGCCTTGCGGAAGTCGGCGAGCTTTTGGGCGAAAGACTCGTCGGACAGCGCGAGCATCTGGACGGCGGCGATCGCCGCGTTTACCGCGCCCGCCTTGCCTATCGCGACCGTCAGCACCGGTATTCCGCGCGGCATCTGCACGGTGGAGAGCAGCGAGTCCATTCCGTCCGTCGCCCAGCCCTTCATCGGAACCCCTATGACGGGCAGCTGCGTGTGCGCCGCCAGGACGCCCGCAAGGTGCGCGGCGCCGCCCGCCGCGGCGATTACCGCTTTGACTCCGCGCGCGCGCGCGGTGGAGGCGATTTCGACGGCTTTTGCGGGCGTCCTGTGCGCGCTTGCGATGTTGCGCTCGTAGGGGACGCCGAACTTTTCGAGGGTCGCGGCGCAGTGGCGCATCGTGTCCCAGTCGCTGACGCTTCCCAATACTATGCTCACAAGAGGTTTGTCTTCCATGCGAAACAATGCTTCAAAAATCGCCGCGCAACACAAGCCGAAAATCGGCGCGCCGCGCTTTGCGCCGGAGAGTTTCCGCCAAAAAAAAGGCGGGCGGGAAAAACCCGTCCGCCGAAATTTTTTGCCCCGCGACACGACGCGTCCGCGGAAATTGTCGCGGAAACGCACGCCGCAGCGGGCGCGCCGGATTTACGCCAGCAACAGTTCGAGAACCTTCTTTGCCGATTCGGGAATGACCGTGCCGGGGCCGAAGATGGCGCTCGCGCCGTTGTCGAGCAGGAATTTGTAGTCCTGCGCGGGAATGACGCCGCCGACGGTGATCATGATGTCCTCTCTTCCGAGCTTTTTGAGCTCCGCGACGAGCGCGGGGAGCAGCGTCTTGTGGCCGGCGGCCAGCGAGCTCATCGCCACGACGTGCACGTCGTTTTCGACCGCCATTTTGGCGGTTTCCTCGGGGGTCTGGAAGAGCGGGCCCATGTCGACGTCGAATCCGAGGTCGGCGTAGGCGGTCGCGACAACTTTCGCGCCGCGGTCGTGTCCGTCCTGCCCCATCTTTGCGATGAGTATGCGGGGCTTGCGGCCCTCCTTTTCCTCGAACGTCTTTATCAGCTTGGATATTTCCGAAACTATGTCGGCGTTCTTTTTGTCCTTCATAAGTTCCTTTTCGTAGACGCCGCTTATGGAGCGGATTACGGCCTTATACCTGCCGAACACCTTTTCACACGCGTCGGAGATTTCCCCGAGGCTCGCGCGGGCCTTTGCCGCGGCGACGCTGAGTTCGAGCAGGTTGCCCTTGCCGCTTGCGGCGCACTCGGTTATGGATTCGAGTATGCGGCGGACTTCGCCGTTGTCCCTGTTCTTGCGGAGCGTTTCGAGCTTCTTGATCTGGGCTTCGCGCACGGCGGTGTTGTCGATGTCGAGAATGTCGAGCGGAGCCTCCTTTTCGAGCCTGTACTTGGTGAGCCCGACGATGGTTTCGCGCCCGCCGTCGATGCGCGCCTGCCTCCTGGCGGAAGCCTCCTCAATGCGCAGCTTGGGCAGCCCGGCCTCGATTGCCTTGGTCATGCCGCCGTGCGACTCGACCTCCTGTATGTGCCCCCACGCGCGCTTCACGAGCGCGTCGGTAAGGCTCTCGACGTAGTACGAGCCCGCCCACGGGTCGATCACGCGGCAGATGCCGGTTTCGTCCTGCAAATAGAGCTGCGTGTTGCGCGCGATTCTCGCGGAGAAGTCGGTCGGAAGGGCGATTGCCTCGTCGAGCGCGTTTGTGTGCAGGCTCTGGGTGTGGCCGAGGGCGGCCCCCATCGCCTCGATCACCGTGCGGGTGACGTTGTTGAACGGGTCCTGTTCGGTGAGCGACCAGCCGCTCGTCTGCGAGTGCGTGCGCAGCGCCATGCTCTTGGGGTTTTCGGGGTTGAAGCCCTTGACGATCTTGGCCCAAAGCATTCTGGCGGCGCGCATTTTGGCGACTTCCATGAAGTAGTTTTTGCCTATCGCCCAGAAGAAGCTGAGTCTCGGCGCGAACTGGTCGACTTTCAGCCCCGCCTTTTCGCCGCGCCTGAGGTATTCGAGCCCGTCGGCGAGCGTGTACGCCATTTCGAGGTCGGCGGTAGCCCCCGCTTCCTGCATGTGGTAGCCGGAAATCGAGATGCTGTTGAACTTCGGCATGTTCTTCGAGGTGTACGCGAAGATGTCGCCGATTATGCGCATGGACGGCTCCGGCGGATAGATGTAGGTGTTGCGCACCATGAACTCTTTGAGAATGTCGTTCTGTATGGTGCCCGTGAGCTGTTCGAGCTTTGCTCCCTGTTCGAGGCCGGCGACGATGTAGAACGCCAGAATCGGCAGAACCGCGCCGTTCATAGTCATCGAGACCGACACCTGCGAGAGCGGGATTTTGTCGAAGAGTACCTCCATGTCCATTATGGAGTCGACCGCCACGCCCGCCTTGCCGACGTCGCCGACGACGCGCGGGTGGTCGGAGTCGTAGCCCCTGTGGGTGGCGAGGTCGAAGGCTATCGAAAGCCCCTTCTGGCCCGCAGCGAGGTTGCGGCGGTAGAAGGCGTTGGATTCCTCCGCCGTCGAGAATCCGGCGTACTGGCGCACCGTCCACGGGCGCACGACGTACATCGTAGCGTACGGCCCGCGCAGGTACGGCGCGATGCCCGCGGTGAATCCGAGGTGCTGCATTCCCTCGTAGTCCGCCGCAGTGTAGAGCGGCTTTACGGGAATCTGCTCCATCGTGTCGGAGATCAGCTCGTCGAACTTGCGGCCCGTCTTTTTCTCGACGTCGGCCTTCCACTGTTCGAGGGTCTGTTTGGGTTTCGGCGCTTCGAGCGCCATTTTAGTAAAGTCGGGATTTGCCATTTTAAGAATTCCTTTCACTTCCCTTTATTTGAGTACGCCGAGGGTTTCGAGCATCGATTTGAGCGTCTCGTAGTTGTTGCTCTTTATGCTTATGCTGCCGTCGAGTCCGGCGTCTTTGTAGGACTGCTCGAAGTCGGGATTGGGTATGCCCGCAAGCAGCACGACCGAGCCGGCCTTCGCCGCCTTTATCGCCTTGGCGACTGGCGGGACGAGCTCCGGATACGTGTCGTCGGTGGAGCAGATGACGGCGTATTTCGCGCCGCTTTCGGCGAACGCCTTTGCGGCGTCCTCGGGGGTCTGGAATCCGTTGGGATATATTACGTCGAAGCCTCCGACCTGGAAGAAGCCGCGAATGAAGTCCGCCCTTATCTTGTGCTGGACGAGCGGCCCCATGGTCGCGAGGAATATCTTGGGGCCGGAGCCCGTCTTTTCCTTGAAGTCGGCGCTCGCCTCGCGCAGGGCTTCGAAGTGCTCGACCGCCCTGCGGATTTCGAGGGGCTTTACGGAAGTTTCCGCGCTTCCGCAATGGCAGAGGGCCTTGGAGAGGGCGGAAATGCCCGCGCCTTCGCCCGCGGCCTCGACGAGCTTTTCAATCGCTTCGGCGCCCTTTGCGGAGCCGAGGTCGACTTTCGCGCCGGATTTGGCGGCGGACACTTCCGCCGCGCGCTCCTTGAAGATTTTTTCGCATTCGCATGCGGGCTTTTCGAGGAGCTTTTCGCCGAGGTTGGCGTAGTTGTTGGTGCCCACCACCGAGCTTCTGCGCGTGTCGATGAGCTTCTTTTTGCCCGCGGCAGTCGCGGCGACGGCGTCCTGGACCATTCCCGATTCGAGCGCCTTTACGATTCCGCCGGCGGCCTCGATTTTTACGAAGAATTCCCACGCCTTGCCGGCGAGCTCCTTAGTGAGCGTTTCGACGAAGTACGAGCCGCCCGCGGGGTCGATGACGTCGGTGAGGTTGCACTCTTCCTGCAAAATTATCTGCTGGTTGCGCGCGATTCTCGACGAGAATTCGTCGGGCTTGCGCATGATTTCGTCGAACGGCGACACCGTCATGGAGTCGCAGCCGCCGATTACGCCCGAGAACGCCTCCGTCGCCGTGCGCAGCATGTTGACGTACGGGTCGTAGACCGTCTTGTTGTAGACGGAAGTCTTGGCGTTGACGCGGATTTTGCGGGGCTCTTCCGAGCCTCCGAAGGCCTCGACGATCTTCGCCCACAGGACGCGCGCGGCCCTGAGCTTTGCGATCGTCATGAAGAAATTGGAGTCGAGGCTGAGCCTGAACCTCACGAGGGGGGCGGTTTCGTCTATGGACATGCCGCGCGCGAGCATTTCGCGCAGGTAGGCGGCGGCGGTCGCCATCGCGGCGCCAAGCTCTTCGACGGCGCTCGCGCCCGCGGAGGAGTAGGGCATGGCGTCCACGCCTATCGCCCCGAAAGACGGCATGTTCTTTGCGTTGTAGGAAGCCAAAGCGAACATTTCGTCGAACGCGCATTCGAGCTTGCGGTCGAGCTTTCCGCGCTCGGCGAGGGTCCCTATCGGGTCGAACCTTATCCCGCCGGAGAGCTTTTTGCCCTTTTGCGAGGCGTAGAGGATCGCCGCGGCTCCCGCCGCGCGCGATGCGGTGGAGATGTTGATTTCCACGCAATCGGTTTCAATGCCCTTCAAGGCTTCGTCAAAATCCTTTTTGACGGATACCGAAAGGCCGCATTTGCCGACCCTTCCGGCTTCGGATTCATCGGCGTCGACGCCGCGGGAGCTCGGGCAGTCGAGGCGTATTTCGAGGGCCGTCTGCCCCTTGTTGAGCGCGTCGAGCGCCAGCTTGTTGAATTCTCTCGGGGTCGAGGCGTAAATCTGCTGGTCGATTTTCCACGGGGAGCCCTTGTTGCCCTCCGCAGACACGCCCCTTACGTAGTCGTCGTAGCCGGGCAGGGAGACCTCGAAGTTTACGTCCTCTTTATTGTATATGGGTTTGAGGACTATCCCCTCCGGAGTTTTCGAGTACATCTTCTTGTCGAAGGGCGCTCCTTTGAGGAGCTTTACCGACTCCTCTTTCCACTCTTCGTAAGTAGACGGTTTGAATTCTGCGAACAGATTTTCTTCGTTTTTCATTGCTCGTTGTTTTTATGTGTTAAAATGTCGGCCCGCGCGGGCGCCCGGCATTGTTTCTTCGCGCATTTTGAGGGGCAACGCCGAAATCCCCGGCTTGCGGCGGGGATTTCGCGAATTTCAACTCAAAATCGGGCCCTTTGACATTCGGGCCTTTTGTTTTTATTTTATAATTCCGGATTTGCAGTCAAGACTTTTGAGGGGATATTTTCTAGAAATTTGGGATTTTATTTGTATTTGTTAGAAAATCCTTGCAATCGTTTTTTAAGCGCGCTAAGGGTTTGTCCGAAAAACATTTTGCGCTCCACGGGTGCGAAACGGAGGAAATTCATTTATATAAAAGGAATATCGTATATGGACAAAAGATTATTTGTATCCGCATTCTTCGCCGCAGCGGGTGTTTTGTCGGCATTCGCCGGCGTTTCCGACGCCGAGTTCTACAAGTATACCAACTACAATCCCGACGCGCCGTCGAGCGCGCCGAAATATGAAGACTTTCTGAACCCCTCCGGAAAGTCGCGCCCGCAGACGTGGTGGCACTGGATAGAGGGCAATGTCTCCAAGGAGGGCATAGACGCCGACTTGAAGGCCATGTCCGAAAACGGGTACGGGGCCGCCATAATATTCAACATAGGCGCGAATTGCAGCAACAGGATGCGCAGCAAGACCGCCCCGGGGCCTCTCGTTTTCAATTCTCCCGAGTGGTTTGAGACTTTCAAATACGCCGTCCAAAAGGGTTCGGAATACGGGGTGGACATAGGCATACACAACTGCGACGGATGGTCGGAGGCGGGCGGGCCGTGGATAACGCCGGAAAACTCGATGAAGACGCTCTCGTGGACGGTCTTGAAGGTGGACGGCGGCGGCGCGCGCGAATTGAAGCTTCCGAAGCCGCACGCGAACATGGGCTTTTACAACGACATCGCGGTTGTCGCGTGGCCGAACGTGCGCCCCGACTCCGCGCCCATGTTTTCCGCCCTCGAAAGCATCCGCCCCGCAACCCCCGAGACTGCCGCTTTTGAGCCGATAAAAGGCTGGTCCGGCAAGGCTTTTGAAGTCAGGGCCGACAAAAAGAATTTCAAGTCTTTCGGGTTCCTTATGGAATTTGGGGAGCCGTTTGAGGCCGGAATGCTTGCGCTCGAAGTCAAAAGGCATTGGAGTCTGCCGAAACCCCTGGTTCTCGAAGTTTCCGACGACGGCAAAAATTTCAGGAAGGTTGCCGACGTCAAATTCAAGACAGCCGAGGCGCTCGTCAAGTTTCCCGCGGCGAAGGCGAAATATTGGAGGCTCGTGCGGACTGATAACACGCGCGATTGGGAGAACAACGCCGACACCATCGGGATACGCGCGCTCGAGCTCGTTCCGGAGGGCGGGGTTCCCTCCAAAATGCCGCTCGTTCAGGCGCAGCTTGCCAAAGTCAACATGATTCCCCACCGTTCCGCGACTTCAATGCCGCTGCCTTACGACGACATGGAGGTCCCCGAAAAGGCGGTGATAGACCGCAAGGACGTCCGCGTATTCAAAAACGCCCTCGGTGACGACGGAAGTTTCAAATGGGATTTCCCCGCGGGCCGCTGGAACGTCATGCGCCTCGGATACACCACGAGCGGCAGGCGCGTGCACCCCGCAACCAAGGGGGGCGTGGGGCTCGAAATCGACAAGATGAGCGCCAAGGCCGTAGACGCGCATTTCGACTCTTACATAAAAAAGATGATAGACGCTGCCGGAGACGGCGCGGGCAAAGTGTTCAAGTATGTCGAGACGGACTCGTGGGAGTGCGGCAACCAGAGCTGGACGGAGAACCTCGACAAGCTCTTCAAAAAGGAAAACGGCTACGACATGCTAAAATTCGTCCCGACTTTTGTCGGCGACTGCGTGGACGGCAAGGAGCAGACGGAGGCGTTCGGCTCCGACCTGCGCGCGCTGACTTCGAAGCTTGTGATGGAGAACTTTTACGGCAGGCTCGGCGAGCGCATAAGGGGCGCGGGGCTGCTGTACGAGAGCGAGCCCGCGGCGGAGGCGTTTATGAACGACCCGATGTACGGCTTCAAAGTCTCCGACATTCCGCAGCACGAGATATGGCAGAATTTGAGGCGCATAAACGGGGTAGACGGCGCGCGGTTCGCGACGGAGGGCCCCGGCAGGTGGTGCAATGTGCCGAGCGCGGCGCACTTCTACGGCAAGGAGCTTACGACGTGCGAGTCGCTCTCGCAGGGCGACGGAAACTGGACGGACTGTCCGGCGTCCCTCAAAGGAACTTCCGACACCATAGTGCTTTCGGGGTACAACGTGATGGTGTTCCACTCTTACACCCACCAGCCCGACGAGCGCGTCCCGGGCTGGCAGATGGAGCCGTGGGGGTCGGTCATCAACCGCAAGATGCCGTGGTTTAAGCTTTCCAGACCGTTCTTCGACTATCTGGCGCGCATACAGTACATGACGCAAAAGGGCAAGGCGGGTTCTCGCATACTCAATTTCGTGTCCGACAGGGTTCCGGTCGAAAACGGCTCGATAGACGCCCCCGAAAACGTGGAAATCGACATGGTAAACGGCGACGGCGTTCGCAACTACCTGCGCGTGGAAAACGGCAAGTTCGTCAGCCCCGGCCGCATGGAGTACGACTTGATGTCCATAAACAAGGACAGGTTCCTGCGCCTCGACACCTTGAAAAAGTTGAAGGAATACGTCGAGGCCGGAGCGTCGATAGCGGGATATTTCTACGGCGGCAGATACGATACCCTCGTCGGAGGCAAGAGGGCGGAGCGTGAGTGGAATGCGCTCAACAAAGAGCTGTTCGGCGGCCCCGAAAAGTCCGTCCGCAAAATCGGCAAGGGGACGGTTTACGCCAACTATTCCACAAGGGAGGCGGCGGAGGCGATGGGTATCAAGCCCTCTTTCATCTGCCGCGATTCCGGCGGGAAGATAGAGAGCTCGGCGAAGGCGTGGGGCTCGCAGATACTTTGGGCAAAGCGGCTGCACAGGGACGGAACCGTGTGGTACTGGGTGCTGAACGCGACGCCCCAGACACGCAGGATAGTCGCGTCGTTCGACGTTGCGGGCATGGACGCGAGCGTATGGAATCCCGAGACCGGAGAGAGGTATGTCCCCGCGGCGGTTTCCGAAGCCGGCGGGTACACTTCCGTTCCGCTGACGCTTCCGGCGCATTCCAACGCCTTTGTGGTTTTTGAAAACTCCAAAAATAATCCGCGCATAAAGAGCTATTCGATAGGCGGCGCGCCGCGCTTCCCCGAGGTTTCCGACGCTTTGGGCGATGCGGCGGCTAACAATTTTTCGCTGGCGTTCACCGTATCTCCGAAGTCGGATCTGCCGGAGCTCAAAGAGCAAAACAGCGGCATCATAAGCCCCAAATGGGACGTCGACGCCATTCCCGCGCAGGGAATGCACCTCTCGCTCGGAGACGGGCACACGGGCGTGGGCGCGCTCGCCGGTAGAAACGGCGTTGCGGTAATCGAGCACGGGGCGAATTACAGGAACGCGGTTTTGGTGTACAATGCGCCTATCGCCGACAACACGCGCGTTGCGGTCGTCTACCGCGACGGCGTGCCGAACCTCTACCTGAACGGCAAATTCGCCAAATCGGGGTTGAAGTCGCCGCGCATACCGCATCCGTCGCGGGCGGAGGGGCGCGGATTTTCGGGACACGTCGATTCGGTTTTTGTCTCGGACAAGCCGTTCGGCGACGCCGAGGCCGCTTCCGACGCCGCCGGAGCCTCGGCCGAAAAGAGGGAAATCTCCGACATCGAACCCGTGCCGTTCGTCTCGGAGGACGGCAGGATACGCGCTGAATTTTTCAGAAACGGAAGGATCGACGCCGAGCTCGCGGACGGGTCGAAGCTTGAAATTTCAGCCGGCGACGTGCCGGAGCCCACGGAGATAAGGCCGCCCTATGAAGTCGAGTTCGACGAAAAGCTCGGCGGACCCGAGCGCGCGAAGTTCAATGCGGCGGAGTCTTGGACGGAAAATTCCGACCCGCGCATAAAGCACTATTCGGGAGTCGCGAAATACTCGATGTTCGCGGACGTCGCGCCCGGGAAGCTCGGCGACGACAAGAAGGCGTACATAGACTTTGCGAAAGTCGGCGACGTCGCGCGCGTGTGGGTGAACGGAAAGCTCGCCGGAAGCGTGTGGAAGAGCCCGTACAGGCTCGAGATCACGAAGCTCTTAAAGCCCGGCAGGAATAAAATCGAGGCGGAGGTCGGCAACGTCTGGGCGAACCGGTGCCTCTACGACGCAACCCTTCCGCCGGAAAAGCGCATAACGTGGGGCAACGCCATGTGGTTCCACTATCCCGAAGCCGGAAGCGGGCAAAAGGGAACGTGGACGCAAGGGCCGATACCGGCGGGCATATACGGCGGAATGCCGCTGATTTTGCACTCGGTCGTAAAATAGCCCGACGCCCGCCGGACAAATTTGAAGCCGCGCGTCGCCGGCAGGCGCGCCGCGGCTTTTTTGCGGGCTCAAGCCGCGTTCGGGACGCCGCATTTGTCGTGCCGCGGGATAGGGGCGGGAGAGCTTCGCGCCTTTTGCAGGCTTCCTTCGCAAAGTTAAAATTGCGGACTTTTTAAATGAATCGGCAGTTTATTGCCGCAGCCCCGATTCCCGCGATTTAAACTTGCGGCGCCTTGAAATGAAGCGGCGAGGTTTGCGTTTCCATAAACCGCTTTCGCAAAGCTAATTTGCGGGCAAGCGCAAAGGCGTGAAAACTTCTCCGCATGAAATTCCGCGCATTTTGCGCGCCAAAACAAATGGCGGAAAAATTTACTCTCCCCAAATGAAGCGCGGGCGGTAAACCCGCCCGCGCGATAAGTTTTGCAGTTTGAAAGAATAGAAATTTTTAAAATATTCCTATAATTTAACATCAAGGTTATAAAACTTAAGGGCAAATTGAGCTCTCTTGAACCCCTGATTGGCGGCTTTGCGATACCATTTAACGGCTTCCGATAGATCTTTTTCCACGCCATAACCGTTGAAATAGCAAGACCCAAGGCTATATTGTGCATCTGCAAATCCCTGATCAGCGGCTTTGCGATACCATACGACGGCTTCCAAGAGATCTTTTTCTACTCCATAGAAGTAGGAAACCCCAAGGTTATATTGAGTCTTTGCATCTCCCTGCTTGGCGGCTTTTAAATAATATTCGAATGCCTCTTCATTTTTTTCGCTTTTCTGAAGTTTTTCAGCTTGTTTGTAATTCTGTTCCGGAGAATCGTTTGCCGCAAACATTGCCGGGCATATCGCGAGAATTATGAGCGCCGTTAGATTTTTCATTTTCCATTTCGCTTGGTTTTATTTTGCCTAATTATTATTTCGCTTTGTTTAGCAGAATCTTTCTTGGAATGCGGAAATTATTGAAAATTCTCTGGGATTTGCGCGGTTGTTGGAGTTTTAATGCGTTTCCAAAATTCCTATTTTAAAGAAAGAAAACATTGCGGGTTTTTTCTTTGTTGAAACCCGGCGAATCCGCGCGCGCGGATAGGGCATATTGGGGAAAGGGGCGGGAGGAATAATGGCAAAATAAAAAAACGTGCGCCCGGGTCGGGCGCACGTTTTGCTTTCGCGCGGTTTTGCCTTGCGCGGGGCTTCTATTGGGATTCGCGCTCTATGACGCAGGCGACGTCGCTCTTGAAAGGCGGGGTTCGCAGTTTCAGCACCGATTCCGCGTCGGTTTTGAGGACGCCGGAAGCTATCGGCTTTTTGCCGCGGGTGTCCCACCACGTCACCTTGAAGCGCGCGGAGGGGGCGTCTTCCATTTTGAGGGAATACTCAAACGGCCTGATTTCCGGAATCCCGCGCGCGTAGAGCTTGTATTTGGCGATCGTCGACGATTCCGCGCCGGCCCTGCGGATCCACATGTAGACGGTTCCCGTCTTTTTGTCCCTGGCGGCGAAGGGCTTTACGGAAGACACGCCGCGCATGGAGCCGGTCTTGGGGAATTCGAGCCTGCCGACGCGCATGGAGGCGTTGGCGCCCTCGAGCTTGAAGGCCAGCGCATTGGCGCCTTTGGCGAGCGGGACGGAGACTTTGCGGTTTATTTCGGCAAATTTCTTTCCGTTGCGCTCGCGCACGCTCTTGGCGCCCTCGGGAGAGATTTTCGCCCTGAAAATCTCGGCGTCGTTGGATAGGCATACGAGGTCGAAACCCGCTTCTGCCGGCACGCTCTCTATCTCTATGTCGAGCGAATTTTTGTCGGTCGGGACGTTTTCGGCGTTTACCGCTATCATGGCTTCCGACTTCCAGACGCTCGGAAGCGTGTTCGCGGAAATCGCGCCCGTCGAGAGGTCTATGTCCAGCTTCGCGATGTCGTTGGAGGACTCCCTTTCGGGGAAAGTTTCCGCAAACGCCGGATATGCGATAGTCGTATTTTCCTCGGCGGACGGGGAGGTCTGAACGATTTTTTCCGGCAGGCGCAGGGGTTCCAAGTTTCCTTCTGCCGTCTTGAAATGCTTTTCGAAGGCCGATATTTCGGCGACGGCTTCGTTGGCCGCCGCGCGCGCGGCGACTTTGCCGTAGTCGGCCATAGGCACGACGGGGGAGCCCGTCATCATACCCGCCCACATGGCGTTTCTGATGTGCGAGAACGACGGGTCGGAGGGCGCGCCGGCGTCGGGATTTGCGGAGACCGCGCCCGCCGGCTTTTTGTAGCGTTTGGAAAAGAATTCGGAGTGCTCCCACGCGCCTTGGGAAAAGTCTTTCAGCCCTCCGAGCCGGAACCCGAGGAATGCGCACGCGTCGCCGCCCCACAGGTATTCGAGCTCCCCGGAAGTTGCGGCAGTCAGCATTACCGGTCGTCTTGCGGTGGCGTCGGAATCGCGCACGGCGGAGCTTGCGGCGTTCAGCCATGCGGCGCGCCCGTCGAGCTTGGCAGGGTCGAAGGCGTCGATTCCGGAGAACGGCTCCCACATTACGATAGCCTTGCTCGAACCGAACCTGTTGACGACGTATTTTACGAGATCGTTATATACGCGCGCGGCGTCCTGAGATGAGAAAAATTCGTCGGGCGTCTTGGCGAGCCCGCTCTTGGCGAAGTATGAGTTTGCGTATGAAGCCCCGAAGTCGGAGGCGTCGGCGAATGTGACTATCACGCTCATGCCGCGCTTTTGGGCGGAATTGAGCAAGTCGCCGAAATTTTTGAGCATCGGCTGGTTGTACTTGCCGGCGTGCGGGCCTGACGGAACTATCAGCGCCGTCGGGGCGGAGAGATTTACGCGCAGCATGTTCGCCCCCGATTCGGCGAGGGCGTCGAGCGCCTTTTCTCTGGCGTCTCCCGCGAGCAGCGATGGGAAGTTCACGCCTATGCCGCGGATGTTCTGCGAACCCCTCAAATAAAAGTGCGACGGCTCCTTTTTGGAGAGCCGGTATATGCCCAGCCCCGAGCCCTTGGCGGCTTTCAGCGGAAATTCTGGCGAGAAAAAGTTCTGCCCCGCCGCCCTGACGGAAATCGAATAGCGGTATTCGCCGGCCTTGGGGATTATCGTCGAAAACGACCACGTTGACTTGCCGGAGTTCCCGCGCTCGTAGTGCATGGGCACGTTCACCGAAACCCCGTTCGATACCCCGTTCAGCGAGAGTTCCACCGCTATGTCAGAAGTGTCGAAAGGATTTTTGAAGGGGACTTTTATATCCGCACTGCCGGAGAACGCTCCGCCGGAATAGACATCTTCCGCGTCTATGTCGAAAGATGCGAAACGCCCGTCGCGGTCGGGGTCGCCGCTTTCTCCGGCGGGTTTTTCTTCCGCCTTTTGCGCCGGCTTGGCCTTCTTCTTTTTCTTAGCCTTTGCGTTTTGGGCCGCCGGCTGGCCGCGGGGCTGTCCGGATTCCTGCTTTTTGCCGCATGCGGTTATGGCGAACGCCGCGGCCGCCAACATGGCTATCTTTAAAATTCTGGTAATCTGCATACTGGTTTTCCTGGGATATGGGAACGGGGTTGTGGAAAATGCGTTATTAAAGGCTTTCGAGCCTTTTGCAGACTTCGTCTATCAGGAAGTCCGGCGTGGAGGCTCCCGCGGTGACGCCGACGGCGGAATACTTTTTCACGGCGTCGAGGTCGAGCTCGCGCAGGGTTTCGATGTGGTAGCAGGGCAGCCCCGTCCTCCGCGCCATTATCGCGAGCTTTACGGTGTTGGCCGAGTGCTTGCCGCCGATTACTATAATCGCCTCGGCCCCCTCCTGCGCGAGCTGGCGGACGTCCTTTTGGCGCTCCTTCGTTGCGCCGCAGATGGTGTCTATAACCTTGGTGTTCGGGAAGCGCGCCTTGAAATATTCGGAGAGCTCGCGGTAGTCGTCGGTGAACATCGTGGACTGCGAGACCATGCATATTTCGCCCTCTATGCCGTCGAGCCCGTCTATGTCCTCGCGCGATTTTACCACAACCCCGCGGCCTCCTGCGTATCCCAGCAGGCCTATGACTTCGGGGTGGTTGGGGTCGCCGACTATGACTATCGTGTAGCCCTTGTTGGAGTGCATCTTTATGATGCCGGCGATCTTTCCCACGTCGGGGCAGGTGGCGTCCTTGCAGGGCATTCCGAGGGATTTCAGATATTCCCTGCGCTCGGGCGACACCCCGTGGGCGCGGAAGACGAGAATGCTGTTTTTGTCGGAGCCCCTTATTTCGCCCTCGATTGGCTTTTCGCTCTTGTAGTCGCCGATTTCGAGGATTCCGTCGTTTTGCAACCGCTCCATCATCTGTCTGTTGTGGATGAGCGGCCCGTCGGTATACACTTTGCATTTGCCGCCGTCGGTGCAGCCTATGGCTATGCCTATGGCGCGTTCCACTCCGAAGCAAAATCCGGCGCTTTTGGCTCTGATGACTTTCATTGTACGGTAGAAATTATATCGGCGCGGTTTCCCGCTTTCTTTTGGGAATTTTTCGGGGGGAAAAGCCCCCCTTGTGAAAACTTCTTTGAAGAAAAATCAAAAAGGGCGTTTGGAAAATTGGCAACCATTTTTACGCCGCGGGCGATTTTTTTGCCGCGGGCGCCAACGCGGCGGTTTGCGGGCGGTTCGGGCCTCTTATTTGTTGACTTCCCGCCGCGCCGGAACTTAAATTTCAAACGATGAAAAATTTGCCGGTTTTGCTGTGCGTTTTTTGCGCAATCCTGTGTTTCGGCTGCCGCGAAAGGCCGGCGAATCCGGCGGCGGACGCGCTCGAATCTCTCGCGGCGGAAGGCTCGATCCCGGGGGCCGTGGCGCTTGCCGCGCGCGACGGAAAGATATTCTGCTTCGCGGCGGCGGGATTCGCCGACTTGGAGTCACGCAGGCCGATGGAACGCGATACCGTATTCTGGATAGCCTCCCAGACGAAGCCCGTCACAGCAGCCGCCCTTATGGCGCTCGTGGACGACGGGAGGGCGTCCCTCGACGATCCGGTCTCAAAATACGTGCCGGAACTTAAAGGCCTGCGCTTGCGCTCGGGCGCGGCCGTCCCCGACGAAAAGGTCACCCTGCGCGCGATCCTCTGCCATACTGCGGGATTCTCGGAGATGCCGCCGGCCTCTTCCATGCCCAAGCTGGATAGCGTGCCGCTGTCGGGGCAGATGAAGATTTTCGCCGGAATGCCGCTCGAATTCTTCCCCGGAGAGGGGTACAGGTATTCCAACATAGGAATCAACATAATAGGAAGGGTCATAGAGGCCGCCTCGGGAATCCCCTACGCCGAGTTCGTCAAAGAGAGGATTCTCGACCCGCTGGAAATGCGCGATACGTCTTTCTTCCCATCGCCGGAACAGGCGGCGAGAATCGCGTCGCCGTATGCCGCCGGCGCCTCCGGAAACGGTTTCAAAAAAGTTTCGATACCGTTTTTTACCTATCCCCTCAATTCCCCGGGGCGCGAGCCGTTTCCCGCCGGAGGGCTTTTCTCCACGGCGGAAGACGTCTTGAAGTTTTGCGTGATGCTCGCGGGCGGCGGAGTTTACGGCGGAAAGCGGATATTGTCGGAGGCGGCCGCGGAGCAGATGCGCAAAAAGCAGACTCCCGCGGGGGTCAATGAGCGCTATGGCTTGTGCATGAGCCTTTCGGACGGGGGGTACGGGCACGGCGGAATCTACGGGACGGGAATGTGGATTTCCGGAGACGGCAGGGTGGTTTTGGTATACCTTGTCCAGCGCGCGGGCAAGTTCCCTAAAAACGGGGATTCCGGCGCGGACGTTTTCCGCAGGGCCGCATGGGATATGGCGCGGCGGTGAGGAATTTTTTAGCTCGCGTTTTGAAACAAATACAGCCTTTTTGCGTTGTTAACCTAAAAACAGGGATATCCATGAATATTTTGAAAAACGGAAAGGGCGCGTCCGCGCGCCGGTTTAAGCGGGCGGCGTTCACGCTGATGGAAGTGCTGCTTGCGATAGCGATGATTTCCATGCTCGCGTTCATCGTGGTGGTGAACCTCGACAAGACGATGTCGGAAAGCCAGACGAAGATTACGGAGTCTTTCGTAAACGGCTCGCTCCAGACGCCGCTTATGACTTTCAAGCTCGCCGTGGGGCGGTATCCCACGACCGAGGAGGGATTGAAGGCGCTCTTGGAGGCTCCCGAATCCGTCTCCGACAGGTGGAAGGGGCCGTACGTGCGCAATCTTCCGCTCGACCCGTGGGGCAACGCCTACCAGTACCGCCAGCCCGCGGCGAAGAGCAAGGACGGCTACGACGTGTGGTCTATGGGCCCCGACGGCAAGAACGGTACCGAGGACGACATAGGCAACTGGTAGTCCATGCGTTCGGCCGGCTGCCATTCGGCGATACGGGGAGTTTCGCGCGCGTTTACGCTCGCGGAGATAATCCTCGCGATAGCCATCGTCGCGGCGGTGTCAGCGCTGACGGCGTCCATGTGGCTGCCCGATGCGGCGGCAGTCGAGGACAGGCCGCCGGAGTCCGTATTGAAAACCGCGGTAATCCGCGCCCGCGCGGAGTCCGCGCGCCTCGGAGAGCAGACCGTGCTGCGCTTCGACCCCCGCGGATTCTTTTTAATTTCCGATTTCAAGACGCGGCGGGAAATCGCGCGCCTTTACCTGCGCAAGGCCGACGAGCGCGCAGCCAAAGCCGCGGAGGAAAGCCCGGAGCGCGTCGGCGAGCCCCGCGGGAGCTTCGTGAAAATATCGTTTTTTGCGCGCGACCCCGAGATTCTCGAAAACCCGGGAGTGGAGTTTCAGGACGGAGAAATCCGCGAGGTGCGCTTTTCGCCCGACTCCGCGATGACGCCGTTTTACGCAGTGCTGTCGTTTTCCGATTTCGCGCGCACCGTGTTTTTCGACCCGTTCTCCGGCGACGAGGACGATTCTTTGGCGAAGGGGGACGGCGAATGATGACGGGAGGCGGAGAAAGCGGCGGCGCGGCGGGGTTTTACGCTCCGCGGGAAACCCGCTTTTTCTCGGCGCCGCGGGGGATTTTCGCTCGCCGAGGCGGTGCTTGCGCTCGCGCTCTTTGCGGCGTCGGCGTTCGCGGTGTCGCAGATTTGCTACAACTGCGTCTATCCGCTCTCAATGGCGGATTCCGACCCCGCGATGGAGGCAGACTTCCGCAGGGGTATTGAAGCCGTTTTGGGGGTGTCCGACTACGATTCGCTCTCCGACGAGATAGATGTGGAAAGTTTTGGCGGCGAGACTTTGAAGGCGAGCGGCGAGGCGGAGCCGACGGAAGTCGCCGACCTGTTCAAGCTCGACATAACCGTGCGCGGGCGTTCGTTCGAGCGCAAGAGGACGGTGTTTGTCGTGCGCCCGGGGTGGTACGAAATCTCGACCGAGAGGGACGACATAATAACCGACAGAACCGATTATCTCGAGGATCTGCGCATGGAGGCCGCGAAATGACCGCCCGCCCGAGAACCGCCTTTACGCTCGTCGAGTGCGTGCTCGCGATTTCCATATCCGCGCTGCTGATGTTCGGAGGGGCCGCGCTGCTCTTCGACATGTCTCGCCTGTCCGAGAGCCTCGAAAGCGGAGGGGGATTGAAATCCCACGCAGACGGGGTGGAGAGTTTTCTGCGCTCGTCGTTCTCGTCGTCGTCGGTTTCCGACAGCTCGAAGCTTGGCGAGACATTCGCGTCGAATTCCGACAAGACCGTGTTCGTCGCCAAAAAGCCCGAGAGCATGGGCGCGGGAGACTGGCTGCTCGCCTTCGGGTGCGCGCACGACCACCCGTTCTATGTCTCCCCCACGGGTTTTTCGCCCGAAAAGTTATGCTGGCTCGAATACTCAGGCGGCGCGCTTTACATAGTGTGGAAGTTCGTGAACCCCGAGGAGTACGGGCAGGACTGCGCGGTGTACAGGAGCGAAGTCTCGCGCCGCGTCGCGGGGCTCGAATATCTCTATTGCGACGACATCGGCAGCTGGAAGGCGGAATCCGCCCTGCGCGAAACTTCCACAGGCTCCACAATGCCCGAATACCTGAAAATAATTTTCAGGGACGGCGGCGAGACCGTCGAGCGCATAGTGCGCCTGAACAATTTTACCGACGGGGGGATAAAATGACTTTCGGCAGATTTCGCGGGGCGGCGGCGCTGATTTTCACGCTCGGGCTGATCGCCATAACTTCGGCGGTCGCCGCTGGGATTGTGGAGTTTGCCGCCCTGAGGCTGAAACCGCGCGCTTCCGCCGCGCTCGGGGCCGAATTGAAGCTCGACGCGGAGAGCGCGCTGAACGCCGCCGTCGCGGTGCTGCGCGAGTACGCCGAAATCGACGGGGGGCTCTACGCCGAGAGCCAGGGTTGGGGAAAACCCCTCGCCGACGGGCGCGTCAAATTCGACGGCTGCGAGGCGGACGTGAAAATTTCCGACGAGAGCGGCAAAATACCGCTTTCCTCAATGGACGCCGAGAAGTTCGTAAAGATATTCGAGGAATGGGGAATGTCGTCGGCGTCCGCGCAGCGGGCGGCGGACTGCATAGCCGATTGGTGCGATTCCGACGACGCGCGCGGCGTCTTCGGGGCGGAGTACGACGACTACGGCAGGGGCGCGGCGCGCCCGCCCAACAGGGCGTTCAAGTCGTTTTCGGAGCTCGCTTTCGTGAAAAACGCTAACGAGATATTTTTCGACGCCGACGGAAATCCGACGGATTTTTACAGGATTCTTTCCGAGAATTTCTCTCTCGAAAACTTTTCCAAAGTAAATCTCAATTCCGCGTCTGAGGAAACCCTCGCCATTTTGTGCGAGCTCGAATCCGAGGACTACGACCCCGATTTGTACCGCGCCATACGCGGGGAAATCGGCAGTGTGGACGACGGCAAATATTGGGTCGAAAGCCTTTCGGACATCGAGAACAGGGGCGCGAGGTTCGTCCCGCGCGCCATGGCTGCGGCGTCGGCCAGCCTGCTCAAAATAGAGGTGACGGTGCGGCGGGGAATCGCGGAATACAAGATTGTGGCGTTCTACGGAACCGAAGCTTCGTCGGGGAACTCCGGAGGCTCGCGCGCTAATTCGTCACTCTCCGGAGCGGCGGGGACTTCATCTTCGGGCGGAAATTCCGGAGGGTCGTCGGGCTCTATGACTTCCGGCGGGAGCGGGAAGTCCTCCGCCGCGCGCGCCTCGTCCATGAAAGTCCTGAAAATCTACGAGCGCGGCATGCTTTGAGCCGGCTTCTCATTTCCCGCCAGCCTACCGACGCGTATTATAAAGCCGCCCGCCAAAATTCGGGGGAAGATGAAAATGCCGCAAAATCGTCTCGGTATTTTATCCCTGAACGAATTTCTGCATTCTTTCCGGAATTTTCAGACGCCTCTCCGCTGCCATTCAATGCGCGGCGTATAAACAAGTAAGGATTGCAAGTCCCCAACCTGCAACCCGTAAAGGCAATGGGCGATACAGGACTCGAACCTGTGACATCCTGTGTGTAAAACAGACGCTCTAACCAACTGAGCTAATCGCCCTGAAATTGCCGACAAATAATGGGAATGCGGGAAAGGCAGGCAAGCATTTTTTTCCGGAGGCGTTTTTTTTTATAATGGACGGGGCGGAATCTGCGGTTCGCCCTGCGCAATGTTTGCGTACGTCTCCGCGCAGCGCCGATTGAAGATATTCGCCCGAATTGCGGAGCGGCAATATTGCGGAGTGGTTTCCGATTGGGTTGAATCGGATTCCAATGGGAATGTCGGAATCTGCCGTGCTTGCAGGAATTGTTCGGCGGAGAAGAAATATCCGGCGGATTTTTGAAGCGGGGATAATTTTAACCGGCTACCGTGTTTGCGGCGGCGCGGGGGGCTGGCGTTCCGGTTCCGCGCAGGGCGAGAAGGCGCGCCTCGACAGCCTCCCGATGAATTTTTTGCCGACAAGGAGTTTTGCGGCGGGGATTGGGACCGATTTGAATTTCCCGTTTTCCCCGCCGTCGCCGTATGTTTCATAGACAACTTCGCCCCCGCCGTCGCCGCCGTCCCTTCCGCATATCAGGCCGCCTTTCAGTTCGACTGCGGAGCTTCCCAGCGCCTCGTAAACTTTTTCGTTTTTAGAATCTATTATGTACGAGTTCCCGAAGCCGTTTTCGCTTTCGAGGTATATTGCGCCGTTTGCCAGTTTGCAGACGCCGAATTTATCCAGCCCGCACGTGTCGATGCATATCCCGACGCGCTTTCCGCTTTCAAAGGCTATGCGCCTGTCGAATTCCGGGCAGAACGCCACCCGCGCGCGCATTTCCAAAAAGCATTTCGGCGACGACGGTATTTCCACGCTCCGCCATGTGTTGAAATGCACCGCCAGATTTGCCGCGATTGCGGCGGCGGTGACTGCGAGGGAAAGCGCGAATCCGGCGGCGAACGAGAGCGCTGCGCGCATTGCGGAAATTCCCCTTTTGCGGGAGCGCGATACGTGGAATGCGAATCCGGCGGCGAGTATTGCAGGCGGCGGAATCAAAATCAAAAGCGGCGATGCGGCAAACTTTGAGACGTACGGGAGAACCGCGAGCCAGAGTGTAAGGATTGCGCCCATAAATGCGCAAATCGCGGGAACGGTCCGGAGTGAAAACGCCATGAACCCGTCGGAGCGGAGGAGCCTTGCCGACAGGGAAATCCCGATGAGCAGAAAAAACGAGAGCGGTATCCAGTGCATTCTTTTTGATGGGGTGCCGCGCGCGCGGTCCGGAGGATTTGCGAACCGTCCGCAAGAATTATGGCGCGCCGTAAAAATGGGCGTTGGGCCATGCCGCGTCAAGGGATTTTCTCCGGACGAATTTTTTGCCCGCGGGGCGGGGGCCCGCCGGTTTGCAGCGGGCCTCTTTTGGAATTCGCGCAGTTTTTGTGTATCCGCTTCTCCTCTCTACCCCGACAGCGCGGCGTTGGAGGCGGATTCCAGCGCGGACATGTCGATGTCGTCCTTCAACGCCGTGCCGCTTATCCCGCACACGCGCGGCTCCTCCATTAGCATGGAAAGTTTCCGCGCAGCCAATTCAATCGGCATGCCCGACGGGCGGATATTCGAAATGCAGTTTCTGTCGGACTCGACGCTCTCCCACTTGGAACGGTATGTGAAATACGCGCTCAGGCTGTCGGGCGAACCAAGGCCGGGGCGTTCGCCGACAAGGATAATCGTATGCCGCGCGCCGAGTGTCTCGTTTATGTCGTCCTGAATTTTCACGCGGGCGTATGGAACGATGAACACGGGGTACGCCGACCAGTTCGCTTTCGGCAGAAATTTGAACAGCGCGATTGCGGTGTCGGCGGCATGGGCTTTTGCGGCAGTTGCCGAAAGCCCGTCGGAGATGACGACCGCAAGGTCGCGGCGTCCCCATTTCGGGGCAAGCTCGGCGAGCGCGGCGCGCGACTCTTTGCATAGCCGCCGCCCCGCGTCGGGGTTCATCAGATACGTCCGCTTGTCGGAAACCATCGTGCGCAAAACTACGCTTTCGAAGCCCGCCTTTTCGAGTTTTTCCGCAACTCTTTCGGGGAAGAACTGCGCGTGTACTGCGTCGCGCGCGCGGGCGTGCGCAAGTCGGAAATCGAGAATTGACGGCGTGCGCTGACTGCCTCCCGCGCGTCCTATTCCGATTCGCGCGGAGGTGTATTTTTGAAGCCCGACCCACGGGTCCGCGCCGCCCATTGCGTTCGGCAGCGAATTTGCGCGGGGGGAAATTTCTGAAATGTCAGTCGATGGCGTGTTCATAGTCGTTAAGGAATTTGTTGCTTCCGCCGACCTCCAAAAGTTTGTTGTCGCGAAAAATTTTCATCTTTTCGAGCCATGCCTCGAACTCTGGCGCGGGGCGTAAGCCGAGCGCTGGCGGGCGTATAGAATGTCGTGGAACGACGTCGTTTGGTAGCCCAGCATGACATCGTCGCAACCGGGGATCCCCATGGCGTAGTTCAGACCTGCGGCGGCGAGGAGCGTAAGGAGGGTGTCCATGTCGTCCTGATCCGCCTCGGCGTGGTTGGTGTAGCAGATGTCGCAACCCATGGGGAGTCCGAGAAGCTTGCCGCAAAAATGGTCTTCAAGCCCAGCGCGGATAATCTGCTTGCCGTCGTAGAGGTATTCGGGTCCGATGAAGCCGACGACGGTGTTTACAAGAAGCGGGCGGAACTCGCGGGCGACTGCGTAGGCGCGAGCCTCGCATGTCTGCATGTCGACGTCCCAGTTTCCCTCTGCGGAAAGAGCCGACCCCTGTCCCGTCTCGAAGTACATCACGTTGTCGCCGACAGTGCCCCTGCGGAGGGAGAGCGCGGCTTCGTGCGCCTCGCGGATAATCGAAAGGTTTATGCCGAAATTTTTGTTGGCGATTTCCGTGCCCGCAATCGACTGGAAAACCAAATCGACGGGCGCGCCGCGCTCCATTGCGGTTATCGCGTTTGTTATGTGCGAAAGCACGCAAGACTGCGTCGGAATTGCGTAGCGGTAGACAAGCTCGTCGATGAGTTTGAGGATTTCGGTCATCGCGGGAACGCTGTCGGTTGCGGGGTTTATGCCTATTACCGCATCGCCGCCGCCGTACAGAAGCCCGTCTAGAATGCCCGAAGCAATCGCCTTGAGGTCGTCCGAGGGGTCGTTGGGTTGCAGGCGCGACGAGAACCTGCCTTTTAGGCCGAGGGTGTCCCTGAACTTGGAAACAACCCTTCGCTTCGACGCAACAAGTATCAAATCCTGATTGCCCATGATTTTCGACACTGCTGCGACCATCTCAGGCGTCAGCCCCCATGTGAGCTTTTCGAGCGTTTCGCCGTCGGTTTCGTAGCGCAGAAGCCAGTCGCGGAACTCGCCTACGGTAAGCGACGAAATCAGCTCGAACGCCTTTTTGTCGTGGCGATCGAGAATCAGCCGCGTTATCTCGTCCTCATCGTAGGGAATCAGCGGCTCTTCGAGAAACAGTGAAAGGGGAACGTCGGCAAGGCACATTTGCGCAGCCACGCGCTCCTCATAGTCGGCAGCGGCAATCCCCGCAAGAACGTCGCCCGACCTCGCGGGAGACGCCTTTGCCGTCAACTCTTTCAACGAGCGGAAATTGTGGGTCTTTCCGCCCGTGCATATGCTCCAAGTTTTCTTCATGGCAAATTTTACATCTTAGTGTTGAACAGCGACGGCAACCACAGCACGATTTCGGGGAATATCATAATCAAAACCAGCGCAAGCAACATTAGCCCGACGAACGGAATAATCGACGCATAGATGTCTCGAATTGTTATGTTCTTCGGGGACATCGCGCGCATCAGGAACAGATTGTATCCGAACGGCGGCGTGATGTATGCTATTTGGCAGGTGATTGTGTAGAGAATGCCGAACCATATCGGGTTGAAGCCGAGCTTCATCACAAGCGGAATGTACAGCGGGGCAACGATTACGAGCATCGCGGTGTCGTCGAGGAAAATGCCGAGTATTACGAAAGACAGTTGCATGAGCAACAGTACTTGCCACGGCGAGAGTCCCCAATCGTTGAGGAACAAGCCTTCGAGGGCGCGGACAGCGCCGAGCCCGTCGAAGACCGCCGCAAACGCGAGAGCAGCCATCATGACCCACATGAACATCGCGGAGTTGTCGAGGGTCTCGCGCAGAATCTTTTTGAAGATTTTCCACGTCAGTCTGCGGCGGCACAGCGCGACTACAAACGCCGCAAACGCGCCGAACGCCGAGCTTTCGACAAGGCTTGTCAATCCGAAGAAGAACGAACCGATGACGGAAAATATCAGAAGAAGCGGAATTATGCCCGCGCTCAAAACCCTGAGCTTTTCCTTCATGGTGAAGTTGCGCTCGCTCTTCGGCAGAATGGGGCCCATCTTGGGATTTATCTTGCACCTTATGAGAATATAGGCGAGGAAGAGCAAAGTCATCAAAATGCCTGGTCCGACACCCGCCAGCCACAGTTGGCTTACTGGTTGGCGGGCAATCATTCCGTAGAGGACAAGCACAATGCTCGGCGGAATCAGGATTCCAAGCGAACTGCCCGCTTGAATGAGCCCGCTAATCATGCGCTTGTCGTAATTGCGCTTCAAGAGTTCGGGCAACGCCACGCTGCAACCGATTGCCATGCCCGCGACGCTCAAACCGTTCATGCACGAAATAAGAACCATCACAAGCAGAGTCCCAACGGCAAGACCGCCCCTGAGCGGGCCCATCCAAACATGGAACATGTAGTACATGTCGTTTGCAATGCCCGATTCCGACAGCATGAAGCCCATGAAAATGAACATCGGCAGAGTCAGCATGGGATACCAGTTGAAAAGCTTGATTGCCGCGTTGAAACCAATCGCGGAACTGCCGTCGCCCCACAGGAACAACGCCGCCGCGACGCCGACGAACCCTATCGCCGCAAATACCCTTTGCCCCGTGAGCATAAGGAGCATTAGCGTGGAGAACATCAGCAGAATAATAATTTCGGGAGAGAAACTCATATCAATACTTCTTTCCTATCGCCCTGCAAAAATCCTTTAAAAGCTCGGCTACGGCTTGCAGGAACATCAACGCCATACCCGCGGTCATTATAATTTTGATGGGAGCCATCGGCGGCTTCCAAACGCTGTGGTTGCGTTGGTCGAATTCGAGCGCGAACGCCGAACTGTCCCAGCCGCCCTTGACCATTATGTAGAGGTAGAACAGCAGAAAAAACACGGTGAAGACGTCGACAATAGCCTTCGTGCGCGGCTTCCAGCGTTCGTACACAAAGTCCATGCGGACGTGTATTCCGTGTTTGAGACTGCTTACGCCCCCCCCCAAAAAATATAATATGCTGCCATTGTAAACTGCGACATCTCCATTACCCATATCACGGGACGGTGCATTGCGTTGGTGATAATGGAATATAAAAGTATGCCCATCATCGCCAAAAGCAGGTACATCGCGCCCTCGCCGACGAGCTCGCTGAATTTCCCGACCGAACGAATGTAAAGGCGGATAAGCTTCATCATGGGAGCGCCCGTGTTTTCCTTTACCTTCTTCCAGTCCACGGTTTCAAGCCAGTCGTCGAAATCGTCGAATCTCGTTCTTCTGATAATCATAGCGTCGGAATGCTTGTTGTTTTGCGCGTCGGGGCGCACCCGCCCGCAACGGAGCGAATGCGCCCGACAGTTTTGAAAAACGCGGTTTAGCGGTACGGCGAACCCGCTTTTTCCATCATCGCGTTGTAGTCCCTGAAAATCTTGACGACTTCCTTCTGGCGCGGAGTGCCCTTTTCGACCATCTCGTCCCAGAATTTGAGCGCGCCGTCCTCGACGCTCTTCCATTCGCTTTCGGGAATCGTGGTGAGTTTGAGCTTGCCGCCGTTGACGCGCAGGTTCGCCTCGCCCGCCCAGTACCAGTATTGGCGGTAGTAGTGCGAGGAGTCCATGCACAGTTTGAACAGCTCCTGCAAATGCGGGGGCACTTTCGCCCAAGATTTGCTGTTGGCGACAAACGAGCCAATCCACGCGCCCGAAATGTTGTTTGTAAGGAAGTATTTTGTGGCGTTTGCCCAGCCGACCGTGTACGCCTCGGTGATGCCGCACCACACGACGCCGTCAAGCTCTCCCGTGCGCAACGCCATTTCGATATCCTCAACAGGAATGGTAATCGGGACGATTCCGAAGCGCGACAAGAACCTGCCCGCCGTCGGGAACGTGTAGAGTTTTTTGCCCTTGATGTCGGCAAGAGAGCGAATCGGGTCTTTTGTGATGAAGTTGCAGGGATCCCACGAGCCAGAACTCAGCCATGTGACGTTTTTAATGTCGTTGTAAGATTCCGCCCAGATTTTGCCGAGTCCGAACTCGTTGAAGAGCGCGGGAACGTCGAGCGAATAGCGGGTCGCGAGCGGAAAGTACGCGCTGAACGGCGCGACGTCGGCGGGAGAGCCCATGGAATCGTCGTCGCTCTGCACGCAATCGAGAGTGCCTTGTTGAAGCGCGCTGAAAAGCTCGCTCGTCGGAACGAGCTGGTCGGCGTAGTACAGCTCGATTTTCATCTCGCTGCCCGCGATTTTATTGAACGCGTCAACTGCGGGTTTGATTACATGCGCACCGAGAGCCGTGCTCGCGTAGGTCTGCAGCCTCCACCGAATGGGCTTTTTTTGACGCGCCCATTACATACGGCGCGCCGAATGCCGCGGCAGCCCCCACGTCGAGCTTTTTGAGGAAGCTCCTCTTGTTCATGCGTCCCTCGGACGCGTCGGAGTTCTTTTCGATGTTTCCGTTCATTTTATTGTCCTTTCGTTTTCGGGATAAATTAGAATCCTATCGACGTGCCCACGCCGAACCATACGTTGTTTCCCTTCCCGCCGACAGCTGCATAGCCGCCGTCGGAATCGTTATTACACGCGTAGCGCACGCCCGCGGAGAGTTTCCAATAGTCGCTTACGGCAACAGTCGCGCCCGCCGAGAAGTCCGCGTAGGCGTAGCCGCCAACTTCGGTCATACCGCCGATGTAGTCGGCATATCCACCGAAGGCAGCCAAGTCTATCGTACCCCAGTTTTGGCCGAGAACCCATTTTGTAATCGGGGCGGAATACGAAAGCCCCGCCTCAATTACAGTGCCCGAATAGGTCGGGTTGTAGAAGCCGCTGACGTACGGAGATACTGCGAAATCGCCGAGAAATTCGGAGGTGTCGTAGCTGAGCGAAAGTTTAAGCTCGTTCTCGACGGTCGAACCCGACGACGGATAGGTGTACACAGTGTAGCCGAAATCCACGGCGAAGTTTTCTATTGAATACGTAGCGCCTGCATAGAGGTCGTTTTCGCCGTATCCCGCGCCGTCGGTCGAATAGCAGCCCCACCAGCCGACGTACGCGCCGATGTCGTAGGCGATGTCAACCTCGGGGCAAACAACCGGACCAGCAAGCTGTTTTCCCCTGAAAATGAACTCGCTTTCGTATCCGACAGATGCGGACGCCGAGAACTTGGAAAGGACATCGCTTGCAACCTGTATGTCGGAAAGCGAATTTATTTCCTTTTCGGGTGTTGAAGCGTCGGCCGCAAATGCGGACGCGGCGGCGATTGTCAATGCGCAGGTCAATGCGGTGATTTTGTTTGCCATAGTTTTTTTCGTTTGAGTCTGTATTGCGTGTCCGCCGCAGTTCGACGGGCACAAAACCCATAAAACAGAAGGCGTGCCAGTTTTTTAAAGGCTCACAAATCTGCTAAAAACAAAGACATGGCGAAAAAGCCGATTCGGCGCCCGTCCGCGGAAAATTCCGCCGCAACATTTTCGTATGCGCCAATTACAAATTTGTAAACGGCAACACCCGCGCCGATTTGCAAAGCGCAATTCGCGGGCGCAAAAAAAACCGATGGGAGGGAATCCGAAAACCTCGCTATGCGTTATTTTGTCGACTGCTTTTCGTAGAGTCTGCGGTATTCGGGGCAGCGGTCGATAAGCTTGGCGTGGGTGCCGTAATCGGCTATCGCGCCGTCCTTGAAAACTATTATCATGTGGACGTTGCGGATTGTGCTGAAACGGTGCGCGATAATGAGTATTGTTCTGTCGCACATGGGGGAGTCGCCTGCTTTTTGAATGAACGCCTCGCTGTTTACGTCGAGCACGGCGGTCGCCTCGTCGATCGCGATAAACGGCGGATTTTTCAGGAATACGCGGGCAAATGCGATGCGCTGTTTCTGTCCGCCCGAAAGCCTGTCGGCGCGCTCGTCGCGCGTGCGGATTCCCTTGGGGGTGTATTCGGACTGCGGAGACACCCAAATCAAAACCCCGTCGTGTCTGCGCGTTTCGCCGGCCCCGAAGTCCGCCGCAATCGAAAGCTTCTGGCCTATTTTCAGCTTAGTGGCGTCCGCCGCCGAGAAATATGCGCGCAGGCGCACGTCTTTTGGGCTGCCTATCTTGTAGAGCGGCTTGGCGAAGGCGGCAACCTCGTTCGGCTCCGCATATTTCACGAGCACCGTCCCCGAAACGGGGTTTAGTATTTCGGATTTTCTGATGTTGTCGCGGCAGATTTCAATTTGCGCCGAAAGCGCCTTTATGTTGTCGGCGATTTCGAGCGTTTTCTTGTCGAGCGTGGATTTGTTGGCGGCTATCGTGCGTTCGGGGTAGCTTATCTCCGAAACGATGTCGTTGAGGGCTTTTCTGTTTGCCGATTTTGCGGCTATCAAGCGCTCTGTTCCGCCTTCCCCAGCCGCTGTTTCGCGAGCCTTTCTTCCAGCGCCGCGAGTTGGAAGGCGACCTCCGGAGACGCACTTCTCAGCGCGGATATTTGTGCCTGCAAATTTTTCATTTGGAGGCGGAACTGGGTGTCGTCGATTTTTCCAACGGGCTTTCCAGCCTCGATTTCGTCGCCCTCCTCAACTTGCAGTTCCACGATTTTTCCGGCGACCTCGCTTGAAACCACCGTTTCCGTCGTCTCTATCGTCCCCGAGGCGAAAGAGGCGTCGGAGTTTTCGCAGGCGCACAGCAGGAGCGCCGCGGACAATGTAAATATTATTGGATGCGCTTTCATAATTTTAATTGTTCGTCGGATACTTGTAGTTGTATTCGCGCGAGAGCTTCTCGATGGTATGGGATATGTACGTCTGTTCCGAAAGCTCTTTTGCGTTGAGTTCCCTTATGAAGTCGGTTGTCGATATTGTTCCGTTTTTCATTCTCGCCAGCGCAATATTCGTTATGGACTTGCGCAGGCGCACGATTTCCGCGTCGCGCGCTATGAGCTCGCCCATTTTTTTTATCTCCCCGTCTTCCTGGATCATTTTCAGGCGCGTGTTGAAGACGAACTCCTCAGCGCGGGCGCGGACCGCCTTTTTGCCCGCGGAAATTTTCAGCTTTTCGTTTTGCTCCGTGTAGTAGTTTCCGAACGACCAGCTGAAACTTATCCCACCCAAACCGTAAAATTTTTCGTCGCGCAAAGACGCGAAGCTCGACTTCCCGTATCCTCCGTATCCGAATAGGGAAATTTTGGGCGTCAACCCGGCGTCCACGGAGTCCTTTTGGGTTTCCAGGAGTTCCTCGCGGGCGGCGTAGTAATCCAGTTCGGGGCGCAGGATTTCCGCCTTTAACTCCTCGGAGCTCTCGGGGCGCGCGAGAGTGGTGTTTTCACCCACCCGCCTGTTTATGAGGAACGATAGCATTTTCATATATGCCGAGCGCAGGGATTTTATTTCGCTCTCCTTTTGCTTTGCGTTCAATAGCTCCACTTCCAGCAGGTTCAGATCGTATTCGTTTGCGGTGCCGTTTGCCGCCATCGCCTCCACGCTCGCAATCGCGTCGCCGATGTCCTTCTGGTGGGTCCCGTTCTGGCGTAGGCTTTCGCTTTGCAGGAGAATGCCGAAGAAAATGCGGTTTACCCTGTCGTTCAGTTCGTAGAGTATGACTTCGTTATTTTCGATTTCGGCTTTTGCCTGCGCGCCGGTGAGGCGCTTTTTTGCCGAAATGTTCCCGCCGTCCCAGATGACCTGGGTGACGCCTATCTGCGCCCTGTACTGCTCCTGCGGCAATAGCGACTGCCCCATAACTTCGGGCGAATCCGAAAGGTACATCGCGTTCGCGCTAATCGAGAATTGCGGCAGGTAGCCGCTTGTCGCGTTTTCGAGGTCGTATTTTTCAGATTCTTTGATGAGCCCGAACTGCCTTATCATCGGATAATTCTCGCGCGCGAGCTTGTAGCACTCGGAGATTGTGAGGCTGTCGGCGCCCGCGAGGGCGGCGGCGGAAAGAAAAAGCAGAGTTGCCGGTATTTTTTTCATTTTTTTCTCGGGTTGAAAATCGACTTCATGCTTTCCACTATGAATTTTTTGCGCTCCGATATGAATTTCGCGAAGCGCGCCTCGTCTGCCTTGAAGAAAATTCCGGCGATTATGTTCTTTCCCAGAAACGGCAGGAAGAGGAGCCCGAAAAACGCCGTCACAAAGTATTCAAGCGGCATTTTGCGCAGTTTGCCTTTCGACATTTCGCGCTTTATTTCGTCCCCGATGCGCTTTCCCGACGCCGTAAATTCAGGATTGGAACGCAGAATATCGAAGTAGCGGCCGGGGTTTTTATACGACTCGTTTGCCATAAACATCAGCAGCCGCTGCGCTTGCCCTATCGGATTTTTGCGGGGCAAAAATCCTGTTTGCCTCTCGTCCCTCCGCGCCACAAAAAAACGCAACCCTTTCGGATTGCGTTTTTTTCAAAGTGGCGGGATGGACTTCGGGGCGAATTGGACTGCGCTGCGCTTGCCCTATCGGGTTTTTGCGGGGCAAAAATCCTGTTCGCCTCCCGCCCTTCCACGCCACAAAAAACGCAACCCTTTCGGATTGCGTTTTTTTCAAAGTGGCGGGATGGACGAGACTCGAACTCGCGACCTCCTGCGTGACAGGCAGGCGTTCTAACCAACTGAACTACCACCCCTTGAATTTTGAAATGCCATTCAGGCATATCGGGGCGTTGCTGTCAATTCGTTTTTTGAAATTTTTTATTTTTGCGCTGCCGGTTTTTGCGCGCTTGGGGCGGGTTTCCCGCCGGAGCGGCATTTTATATTCGACTTCCGCGCGGCAAAAAACATAAAACATCGCTTTCATGGAACCGCATACGGACATATCTCAGCCCACATGGAGGCACTACGTTTTGCTCTTTCCCGTCTACGTCGCGGTGCGCCTGTGGCAGGCCACCGTGCGCCTTGAAGCCGAGGACGCGGCGGCGCTCGCGAGGCTGAAAGACCCGCGCAGGCTGATTGGGCTGGCATGGCACAACAGGATTTTCTTTCTGCCGATGTGCAAATACGTCTTCCGCCCGCGGCTGCCGATGTCGGGGCTCGTAAGCGCCAGTCGCGACGGCGCGTGGCTTTGCGCGTTCTTCAAGTTTTTGGGAATAGGCGCTGTGCGGGGGTCGAGCAAGAGGCGCGGTGCGCACGCCATAATTTCGATGGTCGAAACCCTGCGCGGGACTTCCGACATTTTCATAACCCCCGACGGGCCGAGGGGGCCGCGCTACGAATGCAAGCCGGGTTTTCTTTCCGTCGCAAAGGGCAGCGGGGCGCGGATACTTTTTCTGCGCATAACCCCGTCGTCGTATTGGACGATCGGGGCCGCGTGGGACAAGTTTATTCTGCCGAAGCCGTTTTCGCGCGCGACGGTGTCGGTTCTGGAATTCGAAAACTACGCGGAGCTCGCCGACGCCGCGCAGCTGGCGGGGAAGAGCCCCGAGCGGCTGGGCGCGGATTTCCTATGCTCCGACGGAATCTGAGAAATCCGGCGGCTTTCCCTCTTTCGTCGTGGCGATTCCCGCGCGCTGCGCGGCGTCGGCGCCCAAGCGAGCGGTTTGTTCTTCCGCCATTCTGCGCGCGGGGGAATTTCAGGGGCGGATTTCCGCGCCTTTGCGCCGCGCCGCGTAAGGCGCTATTCCAACGATCGAACACGCCAGCAGCGACGCCGACACCAGCGCGAGGGGATCGTCGAAGAGCCGGTTGGCCGCAGCCGTAAACAGAAACGCGGAGGCCAGCTGGAAAAATCCGAACAGCGACGAAGCCGTGCCGCTGTTGTCCGAACCTGAAAAGGGCTTTAATGCGAGGTTTGTCGTAATCGGGAACAACGCGCCCAGCGCGAACATCTCGCAAAACAGTATCGCGGCTGTCGCCCACGGGTTTTTCGCGAACAGCGAAACTCCGACGAGCGCGGCAGAGAGCGTCGCCATGCCCGCAAACGAAATCTTCAAATAGGCTTCGGACTTGTTTTGGCCGCTCTTCCCAGAAATGAAGAAAGCGCCGCCGATTATCGCCGCGGAATTGGCCATGAATATCGCCGAAAACGCGCTTCCGCCCACTCCGAACCCGCGCATGAATATCACCGATGAGTTGGATATGTACGCCATCAGCGCGACGTATACCGCGCTTCCGGCGACGCTTCCCGAAACGAAAGCCCTGTTGCGCAGCACTTCGGCGCAGCCGGCGAAAAATCCGCCCCTTCCGGTATTGCCGGAAGCCGTCTCTTTCAAAAACAGGAACGTGCAGACCACCGACAGGATTCCCGCGATTCCGATGGCCCAGAATATGTATCTCCACGAAAGGAGCTCCCTTATCATATTTCCGGCGGCGGGGCCGGCGAGCGGCGCCACGCTCTGCGTCATCGACAGTATGGCAAATGCGAGCAGTATTTTCCCCGACGGGAAGGCGTCGGTGATGACGGCGCGCGAAATCACGACGGGAGCGCAGCCGAAAAACGCCTGGAAAAATCTCGCAATCCAGAAGTTTCGATGTCGCCCGCCGCCGCGCAGACAAACGAAACCGCCGAAAACAGAGCAAGCGACGCCAGTATGAGGAGCCTTCTTCCTATTCTGTCGGACAGCGGCCCCCAGAAGAGCTGCCCGACCGCGAACCCTCCCAAAAATACCGAGAGGGAGGCTTGGACTTTATAGACGGGCGCGTTCAGCGTCTCGGATATGTCTATAAACGACGACAGGTACGCGTCTATGCTGAGCGGTTCAAGGGCCGTCAAAACGGTCAGAACCGCGATTATAGTTATTTCTCTTCTATTCAGTTTCCATTTTTGAGCGTTGTTCATATTTAACCCTCGCCCGGGGCACGGGCTCTAAGGTTGCGGATTTACCTCCGACAGTTCTGATGAATCGGGATATATTGCCGGGGTGGAATTTAAAATCAAGGATAAGATGCGCATGACGGGGCGCCGCCCCAAATGCGGATTTGCGAAAGCCGTGGGGCGAAAGTTTGCGGGAGAGGGGGCTTTCCTGCCTGGGAGATTTGCGGGCGCGGCGGAATTTGCAAACGTCGGTTTTCCCGGCAGCGCGGATTTGCGCCTTTTCGGAAAAAGTATTGTCCGCCGCGGCGCGCATATTATAACGGTTGCCATGAAAACAACGACCGCCGTGAAAACCGCTATGTTTGTCTCCGCCGCCGCGCTGTTCTGTCTGTGCGGGTGCGCGGATTCCCATCTGCCCGGACCCGCGCCGGAGAGCGCGCCGAAGTCCGTCCTCGCCGACGCCCCGAAGGGCGCCGCGAAATCCGGAAGGTTGAAATATTTTCCGTACGGGGCGGATTGCGCGCGGTATCGCGGCGGATTTCCGAATCTGCCGTCGGGCGCTCCCGATTTCGAGGTTGAGTTGCCGAGGCCGAAAAATTCGGCGACGGTTTTTGCTTCTGATTTCGGGTTTGACGAGGCAAACGACGACTGCGCGGCGGCGATAAACAGGGCGCTCGCCCATTGCAGGAAAACGGGCGCGTCGAAGCTCGCGCTCGCCCCGGGAACGTACAGGTGTTTCGGGGACAGGGGCGTTGAGGTGGACGGTTTTGAAGACTTTGAAATCGACGGGCGCGGGGCGACGCTCGTATTCCGCAGACCGAGCGATTTTTCAATATTGCCGCAGCATGCGGTCGTGGAGGACGCCGCGAATTTTATGGTGAAAAACTGTCTGCGCGTCCGCATATCCGGCCTGAAAATCGACTGGGACTGGGAAAGCGACCCGCTCGGCGCGTTCGTGAGGATAACTGACAAAAAGCCCGCCGAGGGCGGAAAGCCCCCGTATTTCGACGTCGAGTTTGTCGGCTATGAAAAGTATCCGCTTTACGGCAGGCCGATGCCCGTGCAGGTGATGATGCCCGTGTCCGACACCCTCGACGGATTCTGCGAGGGCGCGGCTTTCTGGTTCGGGCCGTCGGAGGGGCATTTCGGCGCCAAGAGCGAATGGCTCTCTCCGAACAGGGCGCGCATATACCATTCGACGAAGGCGGAGGGCGTCCCCGTCTCGGACGCCTATGACGGCAAATTCACCGAAAGGGCCGGCGCATACAACCACAGGGCGGCGAAAGTCGGCGGAATGTACAGGCTTATGCACTACTACTACGGCAAAAACGCCTTCAATCTCGATTCCAACGCCCACCTGACTCTTGAAGACATAGACGTGTATTCCTGCCGCGGAATGGCCGTGCACGTATCCGGCGCGCAAAAGTATTGGAAGCTTGAGAATTTCAACGTCGTCCCGCCCAGGGGCGGACCAAAGCGCCCTTGCACTTCCACTGCGGATGTCGTACACTCGGCCGATTCCCTCGGGTACTGCAAAATAATAAATTGCGCGTTTTCGATGAATCAGGACGACATAATAAACCTGCACGACCGCATGACTTTTGCCGAGAAAGTTTCCGACAGGGTTTTGAGAATATCGAACAAGAGGGGCAACCGCTATTTCGGAGCCGAGGCGGGCGACGTCTTGGAGCTCTTTTACGGCGACTGCACTCCGGCGGGGTATTCCGCGCGCGTATCGGAAGCAAGGGGGGAGATTTTGGAGCTCGACTCCCCCTTGCCGGAGCAAAAGGGCGCGGGATTTTGGGTCTCCAAGAGTTCGGCGGCCACCGGCAATATTCTCGTGAGGGGCTGCGTGTTTGAAAATTTCTACGGGCGCGGGATTTTCCAGGGCAAGAACGTCACCGTGGAAAACTGCCGCTTTGTAAACGGCCCGTCCATACCGCTGAAATTCCAGCTGGCGTATACTGTCGACAAATGGGTGGAGGGCGGCGGGTGCTCCAACGCCGTGGTGCGCGGGTGCGTCTTTGAAAATTGTAACGGGAAATCGGCGGGCATGACTCTCGGTTGGATCGCCGAAATATTTTCCGGAGCGACGGTAGACCCCGCGAGCGGCTTCAAGGCGCCGGCGAGGCGCGCGTCGCGCGGCATTCTGGTGGAGAAAAACCGCTTTAAAAATCTGCGCGGGCTCGCGTGGCTCGCGAACGTAGGCGAAAATCTCGTGTTCAGGGACAACGAAATCGAGATTTCCGCCGGCTCCGCCAAAAAAAGCTACGCTGCATGCGTGTTTGCGGGCGACGTGAAGGGCGCGCGCATCGTAAACAATACCGTGACTGCGGACTTTCCCGCCGAGTGCGGGGTTTTGGCGTCCGCGGAGGCGGAGGATGTCGTCGCGGCCGGCAATGTATTGCGGATTGTCGGCGCGGAGGATTCCGTCTCCGGCGGGCGGCGGTGAGCTTTTTCCCTTTCCGCTATTTCAGCACGCCCGCCTTTTTCGCTCCCCAATAGGTTGCGAGGTGGAACATCACGGCGCAGCTCGTCATTCTGCCGCAGTCGATTTTCCCGAACGGCTCGGCGAGAAGTTTTGCAGAGCTCTCGTCGAATCCGCCGCCGCCGAGCGCGAGCATGGTCAGCGCCATTTCCCCGAAATATCTGGCCTTGCGGTGCGGCCCCTCGAAAAATTTCCCGATATCGGGCTTGCCCTCGGGAGAGAGCGGCATTTTTTGCGGGTTCGGCGGCAGGCGGTATAGGTCGAGCTTGGGGTCGAGGAGTCCCGAAACCGCACCGCGCAGCCTTTCGGCGGCAAGTTTTGAGACTTCGCGCATAATTCCGGCGATTTCCTCCCGCTGCGCGTCCGTCTCCGCGAAGTCGCGCAGGACTTCGAGGGAGGCCTGCATTTGCAACTGCGCCCACGGCGCCATCTTGCGCGAAAAATTTTTCGATTGGGCGACAGCCTCCGCCGCGTATTTTTTGTATTCCCTCCCGTACTTTTCGTCGCCCGTCATAAAGCTGGCGACCGCGTAGATCATAGGCAGGCGGGCGGCCTCGTGGGGGTCGACTTTCCACATTCTCGAAAGCCCGCGGGTCGAGGGCGAACCGTCCGCGTTGAGGGCGTCGTAATTCGTCTCGGGCTTGACGTTTTCGAGCATCCTGTCGGCTACGGCGGCGCATATTTCGGCGGCGAGCTTTTTGTCTTCGGCGGTCGCGAGCGGGCTTTTGAAGTACTTATACAGGCCGTGGACGCAATGGGTGTACTGGTCGCGCGAAGTGGACGGGAAGAACGACCGCCCGTCGGAGACGCTCACGGCTCTGGCGACAAACCCGCGCGCCTTGGGAGAGAGGGCGCACCTTGCCATTCCGCGCGCGATAGCGTCGGCGAATTTTTTGAGCGACGGGTCTTTCGTCATCTCGTATTTGTCGAGAACCGCGCACATCATTATTCCGCCGATGATCATGCCGTCTTCCATTCCCGTCGAATAGCCGTTGGGATTGGCCTTGGAAAGCCTCTCTATTTCCCCCGCGGTCGGGACGAATTCGAGGGATTTCTGCGGGTCGTAGGAGATGATTAGGTCGTAGAACACCTCCGTTTTGGGGCTGAAAAAGCGCGTCCACGCAGAGTTCCACATTGCCTCTTCCGGAGAGCTTCCGCCGAAGCACGAAACCGCGCCCGCCAAAACGAGCGCGCAGAGTGCCGAAAGTCGTTTTATTTTTAGCATGCGGAGATTTTCGCAAAAGTCTCCGCCGATTGCAATTCCCGAAATTTTTCCGCTCGGATTTTTGCGGGCGCGAAAAAACCCTGCGGGGAAATCCGCGGGGCTTGGAAATTGGAATGGTATCGGAATTCCCAATCGCGCGCTATTCGGCCTTTGAAATTTCGACGGCGCGCAGATTCACGGGGCCGATAAGGCCGGACGGCTCGGGCTTTGAATTTTTATCCCAGCCCTTGCTCAGCGTGAAGGTGCGGCGCGAGCCGTCGTCGGAGCGGGATTTGCCGTCGAGAACCCATTGGGGAACCGGCATCGACTGCCTCGGCGAGTTTATCCCGTCGTTCGGCGAATTTATCTCGTCGCCGACCAGCCTGTTGTACCAGAGGTTCGTCGCCGACACTTCCACGGTGTTTTTGCCCTCCTTCAAGAGTTCCGTTATGTCCGCCTCGTAGGGGATTTTCCAGAGTACGCCCGCGTCCTTTCCGTTCACCGCGACCCTCGCTGTTTCGCGCACTTCGCCGAGCGAGAGGATTATCCTGCGGTTTTTCGCGAAAAACTCCGGCGGAACGTTGAAAGACTTTTCGTATTTGGCGGTTCCCGAAAAATATTTTATTCCGGGTTCCGGCCTTTCCGTCCACGATTCGAGCTTTTCGAAGCGCACTTTTCCCTCGGGCGCGCCGAGGTCCTTTGCAAATTCCACCGTCCAGCCGGAGGACAGGTCTATCGGCTTGGGAAGGTTTTCGGCTTTGACGGAGAATTTCGAGCCGTCCGAGAGCGTCCCCTCCGCCGAGCCGTCCGCGCCGAATACGACTGCCGGCTTGCCTCCGACAATCGCGGGGGATATGGCGGGCGGCGTCTTCCACTCCATTCCCTTCCAACAGTATTCCGCGCCCTCATGGAGGGTTTCCTCAAATTCGCGTCCGCCGGCCCTGTATTTGAAGTAAAGCTCCTTGTACTTGTTCGGGAATGGGTCGCCGAGCAGTTTGTTGGAGACCTTGAACGGGGCGCCCGCTGCCTTTTGCAAAATCTCTTTCACGTCTCTGCCGCCGCCTTTTGAGCCGCGTGCCCTGTATTCGGCCCCTATGATTTCTATCGGAAATTGTTCGCCCGCGGAGGCGGAGAGCTTCGGCGAAAATTCGCGGAAATGCGCGGCTTTCCCGCCCTTGCGCAGCACCACGAATTTCGACTCTCCCGGGGCGAAGTTTAGGGCGACGTTTACTGAGCCGCCGGAATATTCCCACTGCGGGGCTGGGGATATTTCGCCGGTTGCGGCGTCCCAGATTTCGGGGCATTTCCCGCCGTCCGAGCGGAGGCGGAAGACTCCGGAATTTTGCGATTTTAAGCGGTTGGCGATGAAAAATATGTCGGCGTCCGCGTCGGAGCGCGCGGTTGAGCGGAAACCGTCCAGCGTTTTCAGCGCGGGGACGATTTTCAAATCGGCTACGGCGCGCGCGGCGGAATTTTCGGGATAGAGCGTTCCGCTTCCGACTTTGCGCGGAGATTTCGAGCCCGCGTCCGCGCCCCAGATTTCAGCGACGAGTTTCGCGTATTCTGCGTCGTCGTCGGAGAGCGACGGGCTGCCGAGCGGGCGTTCGCCGCATACGGAAATTCCCGCGCCGAGCATTCTTTTGACGGCTTTGAGCGTCCGCAGGGTCGGGTATCTCTCGCCGCCGAGCGAAAACGCGGAGTACTTCACGCCCGACGGGGCGACGATTTTCCCGTTCTCCAAGCGTATGGAGTCCGCGAGGTCGTCGGAAGAGCAGAAGTCGAAGAAGTAGCCGGCTTCGAGCAGCGGTTTGTCGTAGTTTTGGTTTCTGGTGCGGACATTGGGTTGCGATTCCCCCGCGAGAACCAGCGCGTCGGAAGGCGTGCGCCCGCGCTGCAAAAGCGTTTGCGCGCGGTTGATGTAGCCGACCCACGCTTTGCCGTCGTTCCACCACGTCGTGTTCGCGTTTATGTGCGAGCCATGCGGCCCCAGCGCGAGCCCGGGGCGCGCGTTGACAAACGGCTGGTGGACGTAGCTGTGGATTATCAGCGCGTTCGTGCCCTCGGCCCACATCGCGTCGCCGGAGGTTTTCAGCATCCGCGGATACTGCCGCCAGTAGCCGTCGGAGCCCCAGCCGGTTGTGAACGATTCCGCGCCCGCCGCGCGCCTGCCGTGGAAGTTGGCGGCCGACGCCGCGTGCCTGCCTGTCGTGCCTCCGCTAAGCCAGAATTCGCTCGCGGGAATGTCCGCCGAGCGCGTGCAGCGCAGATTGTCGAACGGCCCGCCGTACGCCTCGAGAATCGAGAGCAGCCCGTCTTTGTGGCAGAGCTCGGTGAAGTAGTCGAAATAGTTTTCGGCAAAGAGGTCGGAGACCGTGCGCTGGAAGTCGTAGAGGAAGCGCGCGGATTTTGCGGGGCTTTCGACCGCGTACCCGAGCGCCGCCGGCAGCCACTTTACGGCGTCGTATCCGCGCCGCTTTTTGAACTCGGCGGCGAAGTCTTCCGTCCAGTTCTGACCGCCCACCTCGAAGGAGTCTATGGTGGCGTATTTGAGCGTCCCTTTCCCGAGGTCGGACTCCATTGCCGCCATGTAGTTCGGCCAGTGCGCGTCGAGTCCGCGCTTTGAGAGCTTGTCGCATTCCAGCCCCGTGAATGTCGTCGGGGCGTTCTTTCTGCCCGTGGACGTGTAGCCGATGCGCAGGATTGTCCAGTCGCCGCTTTCGGGCTTCCAGTCGAGCCTGCCGTCGGGCGACATCCTGCCGGTCAGGTCGATTATCTCGGATACCGCCGGAGCCTCCGCATGCGCCCCGCTCCGCGGCGGAACGTAGGCGAACGAGTTCTGCGACGAATTTGCGGCGGCCGCGTTGTCGATGGAAACTTCGCGCGACAGCCGCAGGGTTTTCAGGCGGACAGGGCCTTGCGATGATTCCCACGCGAACGTCTTGTTGTGCGAAAAGTCTACCCTGAAAAATTTCCCTCTCGCGGGTTCTTCCCCTCCGAGGGGGGCGAATTTGGGCGTGCCCTTGTCTTGCGGGTTTTTGTAGCTTATCGCGCCGGCCTTGCGGAAATTCTTTCCGTCTTCGGACGCGAATATCTCCGCCGTGAAATGGATTTTCCCGCCTTCAAATGAAAATTCCGCCGTCCGCGCCTCCACGGTTTCTGGATATTCGAGGAAAATAGAAGCTTTCCCGCCCTCCTTTTCTATCGGCAGCGGGCACGGGGAGTTGTCGGAGCCAACGGAGAGTTTTCCGCAGTCCGCGAGTTCGAGGGACGACGAAATTTTCGGCTCGGGCAGCGGCTTTTGCGCCGGCAGCGCGAGGACCGCGATGTCGCGGTAAAATCCATTATAATCCGGCGGTTTCGGCAGTACTATCGGCGCGGTTTCGCCCGCCCTTACCCACTTTTGGGTGTGGACAAGGCACTTCATCGAATCCTCCGGTTTTATCCACGGGCCGCCGGAACTCGACCACCCCGGGCAGTTGTGGACGCCGAGCGAAAGCCCCAGCCTCCTGGCTTCCGCGCCCGCGTGTTGCATGAGCCCGCGCCACAGCGGGGTCATTATCTGCGCGTCCGGGACGTTGGGAATTTTCCCGTAGCAGTTTGCCATGAAAATGTGCGCCGCCGAATAGCCGATGTCTTTCATCGCTTCGAGGTCGCGCGTGATGCCCTCTTTCGTTATATGGTTTGTGGTGAAGTGCCACCACGTTTCGGCGCGCGCGTCGGGCGGCGGATTTTTGAAGTCGCCTTCGATGGTTCCCCCAAAAGCGGATACTTGAACCGAGGCGAAGGCCGCAAGGGCCGCAAATTTCCCGAATTTTTCCCGTATCATATAGTTTCCTCCGTAAAAGCGTTATATTCGGCAAAGCTAATTTTTGCAGATTCAGTGTCAATATATTTTGAATATTGTAGGAATTGTTGGGTTTGAGGTAGAATTATTTGAAAAATAAAACGGAGTTTGATACTTGACCTATATTCGCTCATGCTTAATATTTCCGACCATGAAAAAATTCATTTTCGCGCTCGCCATATCCGCCGTTTCCGCGTCGGCTTTTGCCGCAGACAAAATCTCGTCGCCCGTCTTGAAATCGGGCGACACCGTCGCTTTCGTCGGCGACAGCATCACCCACGGCGGGCACGCTGTTGAGCACATAATGCTCTATTATATTACCCGATATCCAGACATGCGCGCGAAGTTTCTGAACCTCGGCATAGGCGGGGATTCGGCGGGCGGCCTGTTGCGCCGCATGGATTCCGAAATCCTGAAATCGCGTCCGAACGTTTCATTTCTGATGATCGGCATGAACGACTGCAACCGCAGCCTCTATTCCGCCGATTCCAAACTTTCCCCCGCCGAAAGGGAAAAGCGGATTGCGGAAACCGACAAAAGGTACGCGGAAAATCTCGAAAAGGTCGTCGGCGCGCTCTCCGAAAATTCCCGCACCCTCGTGCTTTTCACCCCGTCGATTTACGACCAGACCGCAAAAATAAAGACGCCCGCAACTGTCGGCGCCAACGGCGCACTGAAACGGTACGGCGAGATCGGCGCGAAAATCGCGGCCTCCCGCAAAAATGTCGTTGTGGCCGATATCTGGTCCGCCCTGCAAGACATCAACGAGGCGCTCCAAAAATCCGACCCCTCCGCTACCGTAATCGGCTCCGACAGGGTTCACCCCTCTTCCGCGGGCGGATTCGCGATGGCGCAAAAATACCTCTCCGACGTTTGCGAAAGCCCCGTTGTCTCCAAAGTTTCCGTAGTCGCGGGCGAAAATCCGCAGGCGGCCCTTCTCGAAAACTGCGACATCTCGGAGCTCAAATCGAGCGACGGCGGCGTGTCATTCAAGCTGCTAGAATTTTCCCTCCCCGTCGTCCTCTCGAAAAACGCCGACCCCGCGGAGGCGCGCACGGACTTTCAGGAAAACTTCAACCGCGAAATCCTCAAAGTCAAGGGGCTTGCCAAAGGCTCCTACGAAGTCCGCATAGACGGCGCCTGCGTCGGAACTTATTCAGCCTCCGAACTCGGCGCGGGCGTAAACCTCGCCGGCAACGATAAAACCCCCCAGTACGCCCAGGCCGGGAAAGTCGCAAAAATATGCTCCGAAATCCGCGGCAAATACGCCTCCCAGCGCAATCTCTACTTTGTAGAACACTTCCTCCTCAAAGACAAAATATCCGACTTCTCCGACGTCCGGAAATGCGTCGCCGCCGCGCGCGAAATCCTCGAAAGCGGCAAAGCGTATGGCTACGGGAAATTCGCCCTCGAATTCTATCTGAAAAACAAAGCCCTCGAAAAACAAATGCTCGACGAAGTCTTCGCCCTGCAAAACGACGCCTACGCCGCCGCAGAAACCAAAACGCATTTCTACGAAATAATCCCGTTAAAATGATGGGCACGGGGCGTGCCGGCCATAGGGGCGGAACCCCCTTGCGGCGATTGCCTTGCAATACGCCTATCCCCCTTTGTGGCTGCGGATAATAGCGGTTAAAAGAAGTATATTTATAAGATTGGTTATATACCAAAGTAAAACCCGAGACCCGAGTTTCATTAGCCGTTTATTTGTTTGCGCGCGGCGCAAAAGCAGGTAAACGGCTTTTCTATTCCGCAACGGGTTAAGTATGCCGGGTTTCGAGATTGGTGGGGCATGGATTGAAGCGGCGTTGCGCTGCGGTTGGATTTTTGCGGCGAAATTAAAACGGCGTTTATTCTCTCTGGAATGAGATGTTGCCGGAAACGTTTATATGAATACTATGGCAGGCGGTCTACCGCAGCGGGGGGTAGGAGCATTGCGGAGCAATCTCCGCA
>ERZ827168.936-NODE-936-length-43417-cov-4.161063_pt1 | contig 43417 bp, 37 predicted proteins | sample MGYA00519868_ERZ827168 | MGnify/ENA primary metagenome ERZ827168 (study PRJEB31778, sample SAMEA3449271) | human gut metagenome | biome: human gut; feature: human-associated habitat; material: faeces | place: United Kingdom | collected 2010/2012 ...
CATACGAAGAACGTCGCTTCCGGCGGAAATCACGTCGTTGACCGCTTCGGCCTGGGCGAGGTCGAGTTTGCCTGCGAGGAAAGCCCGTACGGTGAACTCTCCTGCCTCCGCCGTGCGGGCGCCGTATCTGTTCAACGTGCGCAGGATTTCGGCGATTATCCAGCGGGAACCGTGGCAGGATATCTCCGCCATGTTTTCCCCCGTGTAGGATGCGGGGGCGCGAAAGACCGTGACGAGGACTTCGTCGATGAAATTCCCTTCACTGTCCGCAAGATTGCCGTAATGTACCGTTCCTCCTCGTTGGTGCCGGAGCAGTTTTCCGGAGGGCGACGTAAAACATCTGTCGCATAGTTCGAGTGCGTCCGGACCGCTTATGCGTATGAGAGCCAGTGCCCCTCCGGGGGCGGTAGCCGGAGCCGCTATCGTATCGCCGTGTCGGAACATGGTTATCGGTATATCTCCAGTTTTTGGCCGATTCGAAGTTTGTGGGCGTTTTTCAGATTGTTCCATTTCATCAGTTGTGCGACGCTGACGTTGTGCCTTTTGGCAATACTGCTCAGCGTATCGCCCGATTTTACCCGATAGGTAAAGGATTCGAGCGAGAACACCTTTTGAGACGGGTCTGTGCGCGATGGTTTGAGATACTGGGCCATGTAGACGGTATCTTTTGCGTTGATGCTCTCCTCGTTTTCGAGGAACCGCGCCACTTCGCCCAGCGGAAGTGTCAGGGAATAACTTTTTCCGACGGCCGGAATGATATCCATCTTATACTGCGGATTGAGCGAGCGCAGCACCTCTTTCGGAAGGTCGATGGTAGAGGTTATCTGGTCGAAGTGCATCGGGCGGCTTATCATGACGGTATCGGTCGCCAGCGGCATGGCGGTCGGGGCGGGAGCGATGTCGTGCTGGTAGGAGAAAGTGTAGGCATAGGTCGCTGCGATGAACGAGGGAACGTATCCGCGTGTTTCGGCAGGCAGATAGGGGTAGATGTCCCAAAAATCTTCGGCTTGGTCTCCGGCACGTTTAATCGCCTTGTTCACATTGCCCGGTCCGCAGTTGTAGGCTGCAAGTGCGAGCGTCCAGTCTTCGTAGATTCCGTACAAGTCTTTCAGATAGCGGCAGGCCGCTTTGGTCGAGAGTACCGGGTCGCGCCGTTGGTCTATGAATGAATTGACTTCCAGTCCGTACACTTTTCCCGTGGTGTACATGAACTGCCATAGGCCGGTAGCTCCGGCCCGCGAAATGGCGGTAGGGGAGAGGGCCGATTCGACGACGGGCAGCATGCGCAGTTCTATCGGCAGTCCGGCTCGGTCGAGCTCCTCCTCTATCATGGGGAAGTAGTATTGGGAACGTCCGAGGACATTTTCCATCAAAGTTTTGCGGGTGGTGTATGTGATGATGTACCGCTTTACGACCTCGTTATAGGGCATGTGTATCGGTGAGAGAATCATCCGCAGCCGGGCTTCGTAAACCGAGTCGGGAAGCTGCCGGCTATCATCGCACGGTACGGATTCGATGTTGATGAATTCGTCGAAGAAGTCGTCGAACGCCGCACGCGCCCTCCGCTCTTTCAAGGCGACCACCAGCGAGTCGTAGGGTTGTGAATAGGCATCGGGAAAACGGGGTGCCGTGCTTTCGCTGAGGAACTCCTCGATTGTCATTCCCTCGTCGCACTTTTCCGGTTGCGTTTCATCGGAATAGTAGATGGAGATGCTGTCGGCACGCAGCGGTTCGGAAGGCTGTTTCCCGAAAGGATGAATGGAGGCTGCAAGCAATGCGATGACCGTAAGGGTGTTCATTGTCTTCTGTTTCTGTTGGTTGTCTTAAAATTGGGAGGGCAGCGCCCACATAGCCGGAGCCGTCTCCCTTCTGTCGCCGTAGGGTTAAAATGTCAGGCTCAGCCCCAGTCCTACGGCATAATTGTAACCGCCCATGGCATAGAGCGGTTCTACGGTGGGCTGCAGGCGCCAGGCGAGGTCGCCGCTCACGTCGAAGTCCTTCATGTGGGCATCCACATGGGCATCCATGACGTTCAACAGGTAGAATGCGGCGGTTAGGATGATGGCCAGGTCTCTGTTTCTCCGATAGAGTTTCTTGTAGCTGCGCATCTGTTCCACCGTCATGCTCAACGAATTAGAACTTGGATTCCAGAATTCGCTGCTGTGGGAGTCGGGGTCGTCGTCGGTTTCGAGCCGGATGGCTGTATCGTACCGTTGGTATCCTCGGTTGTTCCAGTCTATTACATAAATGAAGGAGGCGAAACCGCCCACCACGAGCGGAACCTTCCAGAAACTGCCGTTGTAGACCTGTCCCGCTCCCGGACATATCATGGAGAGGGTAGTGGCGGTTTTGACGGGGTTCTGCTGTGCCGCGGGATAGTTGACGATGGCGTCGCCGAGGAAGTAGATATAGGAGGCTACCGCCGTACCGATGAGTACCTGTCGCCAGGTGTTGTGCTGTATCATTTTCGTCTGTACAGGGTCGAGGAGCAGGCGGTTGTCGCTGAAGTCGCTGCGGCTCATCAGGTAGTCGTACTCGTTCTTGTATCGTTTGTATTGCTGGTGTTGCTTGATGCCGAAGAAGAGCGCCGTCCCCGTCGTGGCGTACAGTACCGGTATTTTCCAGTAATCGCCGTTGTAAAGCTGTCCGAACCCCGGCGCTACCAGCGAAATGGCCGTCAGGGGGGCTATCTTGAGGGTATCCCGGAAAAGAGGACTGTGGCGGTAGAGCGTGGTATCGGCCCTTCTTTGCAGGCGTTCCATCTCACGGCGCTGACGTGCCGTGAGCGAAGCCAGGCTGTCGGTCATTGTCAGGGTGTCGGTGACCGACACCGTAAGCGAATCGGCACTGCCCGGCGGCAGTATGCCTGTAGCCAGCGAGTCGGCGGATTCCCGGACCACCGTCAGCAGCGAATCGGCGGATATGACGATTTCGGTATCCGCATAGGTCGCGCTTTTTTTGCCGCCCGAAATCCGGTATGCGTCCTTACTCAGTTCCGGCAGGGCGAGCGGCGTGTTTTTAGCCTCTTTCCTCAGTTTGCGCCGTTCCCGCCGCGAAAGGGGCTCCTCACTCTGTTGGCTGTCCTCCGGGGCTTTGCTGTTGTAGGAGGGGGGCGTGGGGTCGTCGAGCATACGGGCCGCTTCGGACTCATATCCCGGCATCTGTTCGTTGAACGTGGGTTCCTGTCCGGGCCTCAGGTCTTCGCCGTCGATGACGTCCATCTGGTCCTGGGCCGGCAGCCGGTTGTCCAGGACCGCCTCCTCGCCCGGCTTGATGAACGGTTCGGTGATGTCGTGCTTGAGTGCCGGCACTTCCGAGTCGGGCAGGGCCGACTCGTCCTGCAACGGCGGACCGTCTTCACCGGGTTGCTGTCCGGCGCCGAATACCGCTGCCGGCAGCAAACAGAGAAGCGCCGACAGCAGGATTGTTCTGTACTTGTGCGGAAATGCGGTCATTCCTTTATCTCCCTTCCAGCTTATCGAGGAAATAGGCGATGTCCTCGTCCGAGGAGAACCCTATTGTTATCTTGCCGCCTCCGCTGCGGTTTTTCTTTATCTTGATGTCGTCGCCGAAGATGCGGGCGCAGCACTCCACCAGCCGGGTATAGTTGTCCGGCAGTTCATCGTCCGCCAACACCTCGCGTTCCGGTTTGCCTTCGGCGAGCTTTTTGGCGAGCTCTTCGGTCTGGCGTACCGAGAGCCCTTTGCGCACTACCTTTTTCAGGGCCGGAATACGTGCCTGTTCGGGCATGGCGGCGATAGCCTTGGCGTGGCCCATGCTTATCAGGTCGTTTTTCAGTGCGGCCTGTACCTCGGGCGGCAGCGACAGCAGACGGAGGTAATTGGCCACCGTCGAGCGTTTTTTCCCGACACGGGCGGCCACGGTGTCCTGCGTCACGCCGCACTCCTCCATGAGACGGTTGAGGCTGATGGCTATCTCCATGGCGTTCAGGTCTTGCCGTTGTATGTTCTCCACGAGGGCCATTTCATGGAGCGTGCGGTCGTCCGCTTCGCGGATAAATACCGGTACCGTTTCGAGGCCGGCCAGCTTGGAGGCTCGCCAGCGGCGTTCCCCGCTGATTATTATATAGCGGGTGTCGCTTTCTTTCCTGACCGTGATGGGCTGTATCAGACCGAGCGTCTTTATCGAGTCGGCCAGCTCCTCCAGAGCGTCTTCGTCGAAGGCGGTACGCGGCTGTTTCGGGTTGGGCATTATCAGCGATACGGATATCTCCTCCATCTTTCCGGCGCTGTCGCCGAACTTGGCCCCTTCGCTTTCGAAAATAGCGTCCAGACCGCGTCCCAATCCTTTGTTCTTCATATTAAATCCTTTTCCGGGCGGAACATTCCGCCCCGTCCCGTTTATTCTGAAATTATTGTTTCCTGTTGCGCTGCATGAACTCCTTGGCCAGATTCATGTAGGCTGCGCTTCCCGTCGAGGCCGCATCGTGCAGGATGACCGGCTTGCCGTGGCTGGGCGCTTCACTAAGACGGATGTTGCGCTGTATTATTGTATCGTAGGCGAGGTGTTTGAAATGCTCCCTGACCTCCAGCGTCACCTGATTGGCGAGCCGTGAGCGCGAGTACATCGTCATGACGAATCCCTCTATCTCCAGCCCCGGATTGAGCCGCGATTTGGTCATCTTGATGGTGCTCAGTAGTTTGCCCAGCCCTTCGAGCGCAAAGTATTCGCACTGCACCGGAATCAGCACGCTGTCGGCCGCCACGAGGGCGTTCACCGTGGTGTAGCCCAACGACGGGGAACAGTCGATGAAGATGAAGTCATACTCCGCCTTGACCGCGTCGAGGCTCTTTTTCATTCGCAGGTGACCGTCTTCGAGGCCGGGCAGTTCGGCGTCCGCTCCCACGAGGTCGATGCTGGAGGGAAGGACGGAGAGATGCTTCACGTCCGGACTTCCGATAATGACGTCGGCCGCGCCGCACTCTCCCGTGATACATTCGTAAATGCCGCGGTTGTTGATGTCGAATCCGAGGCCCGAGGTCGCGTTGGCCTGCGGGTCGGCATCCACCAGCAGCACTTTCTTGCCCATTACGGCGAGGTTGGCCGCCAGATTGATAGCGGTGGTGGTTTTGCCCACCCCTCCTTTCTGGTTGGCCAGAGCGACGATTTTTCCCATTTCGATATTGATATTAGGCCAGACAAAAATAAGCAATTTCCCGGAGAAATTCTGCTTCTTATCATAAAATGCGTATCTTTGAGGGCGTTTTAAAAACACTCAAAAAAAGATACTGCAATGGATATCAAAGGAAGAAATTTTCTGAAATTGCTCGATTTCACTCCCGAAGAGATAAATGGGCTCGTAGAGCTTGCCGCACGCCTGAAAGCGGACAAGAAGGCGGGCCGGGAGAAACAGATGCTCAAAGGCAAGAACATCGTCCTCCTTTTTGAAAAGGATTCCACGCGTACGCGCTGCGCCTTCGAGGTGGGAGCATACGACCAGGGGGCGCAGGTGACCTACCTCGGCCCGACGGGTTCCCAGATGGGCAAGAAGGAGAGCATCGCAGATACGGCCCGTGTGCTCGGCCGCATGTACGACGGTATCGAATACCGCGGATACGGTCAGGATATCGTGGAAGACCTCGCTAAATACGCCGGCGTCGTGGTTTGGAACGGGCTGACGACCGAGTTCCACCCCACGCAGATACTTGCCGACTTGCTCACCATGAAGGAGCACTCCGACAAGCCTTTCAAGGAGATGAAGTTCTGCTACCTGGGCGATGCGCGCAACAACATGGGCAACTCGCTGATGGTCGGCTGCGCCAAGATGGGTATCGATTTCCGTGCCGCATGCCCCAAGAGCTGCGCTCCGTCGGATGAACTCGTCGCCAAGTGCCGTGAGGTAGCCGCCCAGACTGGTGCCAAGATTACCATTACCGAAGATGTGAAAGAGGCCGTGAAGGATTGCGACTTCCTCTATACGGACGTATGGGTGTCCATGGGCGAGCCGGACGATGTATGGGCCGAGCGCATCAAGCTGCTCAAGCCCTATCAGGTGACCTCGGAGGTGATGAAGGCTACGGGCAACCCGAACGTGAAGTTCCTGCACTGCCTGCCGTCGTTCCACGACCTCAATACGAGGATAGGGCGCGAAATCAACGAAAAGTACGGTCTGACGGCCATGGAAGTGACGGACGAAGTCTTCGAGAGTCCGGCTTCCATCGTGTTCGACGAGGCCGAGAACCGCATGCACACCATCAAGGCCGTGATGGTGGCTACCCTTGCCGGGGAGTACAAATAGCGTCCTCCGGCCGGTTTTGACAGACTGATTACGAAAGCCTCTGCAGAATGGGGCTTTCGTAATCGTCGTTATGGAGAATGCCCGCAGGGCGGAAAATATGCAGCAGATGAACGAGACGGACGAAGGAAAGGAGAGAAGGGAGCACGGTGCCGGTATGTCCTCCGATGGTGCCGGAACAGACGGGGCCGGGCGCAGCGACGAACGCCGTTGCCGGGCCGCGTACCGGGCGCAGGCGAAGGAGATGAAGCGTCGTATCTATCCCAACGGCATCGACATTCTGGCCATGATAGGCATCATTCTGGTGTCGTCGCTCGCGGCGGGTCTCGTAGGCGGGGCGCTGACGTGGCTGACCGAGTGGAATACGGGGCTGGTGAATGCTTTGACCTACTTCCTGCAGATGGGGCTTGCGATAACTTTCATTCTTGTACAGCGGCGGACGCGTCAGGCACCGACCAATGTGCTGAACATGCATGCGGGAAGGATAAGCGCTCCCCTCATTCTGTGGGGAATCGTGCTCATTTTCGTTACCGGTGTGGTTATTGAACCGCTGCTCGAACTTTTTCCGGACAAATATCTCGAACAGCTCAACCAATATATAGGTACGGGCGGCTGGTCCATTCTGATGACGGTCGTCCTGGCACCGGTCATGGAGGAGACGCTTTTCCGGGGCCTCATACAGGGTTCCATCAATGAACGCGACGGCGCTGCGAAAGCCATCCTGCTTTCGGCACTGCTCTTCGGCGTGTTCCACATGATTCCCCAGCAGGCCATCAATGCCTTTCTTGTCGGTATCATATTGGGATATATCTATTTCCGAACGAAGTCGCTGCTTACGGTCATCATCCTGCATGCCCTGAACAACGGCATATCGTACCTCATGCTCGAAGTGTTGGGTCCCGAGCGTGCCGATATGGCCGTGCGGGACATGCTCGGAGGCGGTGCGCTCTACTATGCAGTTTATGGGGCGTGTGTCGTGCTGCTCGTCGTGGGGGCCGTCGCCATTGTGCGCCGGTTGCAGGTGCGGGAAGAGGCCGGAACGGAGTCGGAAACTGCCGGTAATAGGACGGAGCCGGAATAATATTCGGCCTGCGGTTACGTTGAATAGAAAACGGTTGCGGCCGTTGGTGTTTTTAAGTCGCGGAAGATGGTGGGAAAAGGGATATTACCGTTGGTGATGGCGGCTGGCATGCTTCTGGCAGGATGCCGGGGCCGCGGATTGCTGTCGTCCGATGTCGTGGCACAGGTCGGGAAGACCGTGCTGACCGAAGAGGATGTGACGGCGGCCGTTCCGGCGGGTATGTCCGGAGAGGACAGTCTGGCGATGGTAGAGAATTATGTAGAGACCTGGGTCCGCCGGCAGGTCAAGCTGCAGGAGGCGGAGCGTGTGCTGGCCGAAACGGGCGTCAATATCGATGCAATGGTGGAGGATTACCGTAACTCCCTGCTGACGTACCGGCTCGACCGTTATTATATGGATAGGGTGGATACGGTCGTCAGCGATTCGCTCGTGGCCGATTATTATGCCATGCACCAGCCGGAATTCCGACTCGACCGCGATATCGTGAAGGGACGCATCGTGCGTTTGCCTGCATCGTTCCGGCTGAGGACCAAGCTGAAGGAGCTGATGGGGTCGCCGAATGCCGAGCGGCAGCAGGATTTTCTCGACCTTGCGGTGAAAAACGGTCTGACGCTGACCGTTTTCGATGAGTGGGTAGGGTTCGACGAATTTCTGAACCGCCTGCCGACCGTAAGGGGAAAGAGTTACGACTATCTCCTGACGGGCAGCCGGATAGAGGAACTTACCGATGGTGACTACAAGTATTATGTACAGATAACCGACCATGCCGCCAAGGGACAGCAGGCGCCGCTCGAATGGGTGGAGAACGTGGTGAGGAACATCATTTACAACAAGAGGGGGAGCGATGCCGTCAGGCGGATGGAGGACAGCCTCTATCATGCGGCCCTTGAAAACCATACGTTGAAGATTTATTTGAAAACTAACCGAGAATAGGCATGCTAAAGAAAATGACCGCGGCCTGCATCTGTTTCATGGTGTGTGCAGGCACCGTTTCAGCCCAGGAAAGATATACCGTCGATAAGGTGGTGGCTGTCGTAGGCAATTCGGCCATCAAATATTCCGAATTGGTGGAGGCCCGCAACGTACTTGTCGAAGAGCGGCGCAAACAGGGGTACACGTCGGACCGCGACCCGATGAACGAGGCGCTCGAAGGACTGTTGGTGCAGAAACTGCTGTATAACCAGGCTCTGATAGATTCGGTGCAGATAAACCTCGATGCGGTCAGTTCCGAGGTGGAGGCACGTCTGGCGATGATGACCGAGGAGGCCGGTTCGACGGCGGCACTCGAAGCCGAAATGGGCATGCCTTATTATGAAATACGGCAGGATTTCAAGGGCAAATATGAGGAGATGTACTATGCGCAGGCGATGCGCAGCGACGTCATCTCCAAGGTGAAGATAACACCGGGCGAGGTGGAGATGTTTTACAGGGAGCTCGACCGGGACAGCCTGCCCATTGTACCGGAACAGTACGTATATGCCCAGATAGTGCGTTATCCCACCTCCAGCAAGGAGGCGAAGCAGCGCGTGCGCGAAGAGCTGCTCGACATGAGGGAGCGTGTCATCAACGGAACACGTTTCGACCTGTTGGCGAGGATGTACTCCGTGGACCCCGGTACGGCCATGCAGGGCGGTGAAATGGAGATGTCGCTGAATCAGTTCGTACAACCCTTTGCGGATGCGCTCGAAAAGCTGCAGCCCGGTCAGATATCGGAGGTGGTGGAGACCGAGTACGGATTCCATATCATCCAGCTCGTCGAGAAGAACGGCGACCGGTACCGGTGCCGGCATATTCTGCTGCGGCCGGTCTATACGCCCGACGAACTGGCGGAGGGGGGGCGCTTCCTCGACAGCCTGGCCAATGAAATACGCGGCGGAGCCATTACATTCGAAGATGCCGCGATGAAGTATTCCGACGATAAGTATTCGCGCCAGAACGGCGGTATCGTGACCAATCACGAGTTGCTGGAACTGATGCATGTCAGCGATACGAGATACTCTACCACGAAATTCCTCCGAGAAGACCTGCGGACGGACTATCCTGCGATAAGCGCCTTGAAAGAGGGGGAGATTTCACCGGCATTTCAATCCCGCGACCTGCGCAACAACGAGCTTAACAAAATCGTCAAACTTATTCAGGTCATTCCGGCCCATCCCGCCAGCCTGAACGAGGATTACCTTCAGATAGAGGCCCTGGCACTGCAAACCAAACAGGAGGAGGAGTTTGAGAAGTGGCTCGACGGGAAGATAGACGGGTTGTACATCCGTATCGAACCCGAATTCCGCGACGGCGACTTCGTGAATAAACATTGGGTAAAGTAGCGTTCGGATGAGATTGCGGAATACCATCATTTCGGTGGGCGTGGCATTGCTGTTTTTCAGTGCATTCGCCCAGGAGCCTTCGCCGCTGCGGCCGGCTCCCGCCCGCCCGCGGCAGGATACGGTGCAGGGCGATACCGTCGCGAAACCTCGGGGAGAACGCACCATCGTGAACATCAAGTCCAAGCGGATGTTCCCCATACAGATAGGCGGCGACTCCACCGTGCACGCCTTCGTAGGCAATGTGGTGGCCTACCACAACGGGGCCGTCATGCTTTGCGACAGTGCCGTGCGTTACGATGAGAACCGGATAGAGTGTTTCGAAAACGTGTTGATAAACAAGGACAGTACGTATGTCTATGGCGACCGGGTACTGTACGACCGTCTGACCAATACGGCGCAGGTCTTCTCGCCGCTCATCAAGATGATAGACGGGCAGGCGGTGCTTTATACCTATCACTTCAAGTACAATACCCTCGACAATGTGGGTGAGTATTACGGCGGCGGAACGATGAGCCAGGGACGGATGCTGCTCGAATCGGACCGTGGTTACTATTACGGTTCTACGCGCGATGCCGTTTGCGTGGGCAATGTCGAGCTGAGGGACTCCACCTATCTGATAGTCTCCGATTCGCTCGGGTTCAATATGGATACCGAGATAGCGACTTTTTACCGCAAGACCTATATCTGGAACGAGAAGGAGGAGATACTGAGTGCCAACAGCGGGTGGTACGATACCCGTACCGACCATTATCATTTCATGTCCGATGCCTATGTGCTCTCCGAAGACCAGGAGATATGGGCCGACGATATGGATTACCGGGCCGACAGCGACGATGTGGTGCTGCGGCGCAACATCCAGATATTGGACGAGGGGCAGAAAGTGCTGGCTTTTGGAGATTACGGCCGGTATTGGGGAATGCGCGGCGATGCCATGCTCACGGAAGACCCTTCGGTCATCAGTTTTTATGAGCAGGGGGATTCCCTCTACATGCGTTCCGACTCCATTTTCATGTATGTAATCGACAGTACCAGCATATACAGTGCGGATTATATCGGCAACAAGGTGGAGGAAAAACCGGTCGATACCGGTGAAGAGTTGATTACGGGAGCCTCGACGGAGCAGCCTCTTTCCGTTTCGGACGAGGCGGAGGATATGGCGTCGTCGGAAGAAGAAGCGACCGAAGGCAGGGATGGCCTTGCCGGTGGAGACGTGCTGCCGGACGAGGAGATTGCCCGGGATGGGGAGGTTCCGGAAACCGGTGTATCGGAAGAGGTTTCGGCGACGGAGGCAGGTACGGACGGTACGGCACGGTCTGCGGAACAGGATGCTCTGACGGGAACGGCCGAAGCGGGGATTTCGGAAACGGACGGAGGTGCGATGGTAACGGAAACGGTCGTTGCAGCGTCGGCAGAGGAGACTGTTTCGGAAGAGCAGGTGCCGACCAGGCAACAGCTTCGACGGGAACGTCGTGAGGCCCGTCGGAAAGCCAGGGAGGAGCGCCGGGCGGCCCGGCGTGAGGCCGCAGCGGCGGACGAACGACCGGCGGAGACAACCGACGGGGAAACTGCCGCCGAAACCGGTACGGAGGAGTTGGACGCAGAAACGGCGGATGAAGACGTCGCAACCGTGGAGGACGGAGAGGAAACAGACGATACGCTTGACGGCGAAGCAGTTCCGGAAGGAGATACCGAGGGGGAGGCAACTGCCGAAGAGGAGAAAGAGCGCGTAATAGTCGGATATCATCATGTGAAGATTTTCCGTTCGGATTTGCAGGCCGTCTGCGATTCGCTGGTCTCGTTTTCGCGCGATACGACGATTCATCTGCATAAAGACCCCGTCATGTGGAACGGCGATAACCAGATTAAGTCCGACCGGACGGTCGTTTACATCAAGGATGAGGTGATAGACCATGCCGTCTTTACCGGTGGCGAAGAGCACGGCAATCCCGTCATGAGCGCTGAACTCGACGCCGACCATTACAACCAGATTACGGGCAAGACTATCGAGGCCTTGTTCCGCGACAACGAGATTTACCGTACCAATGTGGTAGGGAATGCCCAGACCTATTATTACATGCAGGACGAGGAGACGGGGGCCTATCAGGGCTTTCTGGTGATGGAGTGTGCCGACATTACGTTCATCATCTCCGGTCAGGAGATAGAGGAGATAATATTTCGCGGAGACCCGGTCTATGCCATCTATCCCATGAACCTGATACCGGAAGCGCAGCCGCAGCGACTTCCTAACTTCGTGTGGGAGGGCGACCGCCGACCTACGAAGCGGGAGGTGTTCGACCGTCGGATAAAGGCTTCCCGGCGAGTGGAGTACGAGGCAATACCGCAGCCCCGCTTCCCGCTTACGGAGAGTATCGATGAATACAGGCTGCGTATCATCGAGGACGGTTTGTGGCGCGACCGCGATGACGATATCACCTACGATGCCCGTGAATACGTCAAGCGTCTCCGGATGCAGGGACAGTAGGGGGACTAACGGAAACGGATAGTTTCGGGCCGAATTTCCGCACGCTTTAAAGCGTGCGGAAATTTTTGTATGTAGACCGGGACAGCTCTCTTGTGACGTCCGGACCTGAACCGCCGGAGCAGGCGGATGGCGGGAGAGAGGTCGGGAAGAGGACAGGGGTGTTTTCTCCCCGTTTGTGCCGGTATCGGTTTTCCGGCCGATATGGCGGTTCTGCATTCCATTCGTGATGCCATACCGTGCCGGTCGGTGAGATGGAAGTATGCGAACAATTCATGATGCTCGGAAAGAGCGGTGTTGCGTTTTCCTGTCGGCCGGTAACATGGGAGGAAAAGGGCAGGTGCCGGGCGGAACGGACGGATACGAAAAAGGCGTCACTTCGGTGACGCCTTGCAGTTGGGACTATCCTGTTATGTTATTCCGCGATACCCAGCTCCTTCTTTACGAGAGGAAGGGCATTGACGAGTGCGCTTTCATCGTAATATGCCATAGGACGCATCGATTCGTCGAAGATGATGAGGAAGCCGTTGTCCCTGCCTACCTTCTTGATGGCGTTCTCGGCCTTTTCGATGATGGGGGCCATCAGTTCGTTGCTCTTGGTCTCGAGCTCTTTGTTGGCCGTAGTGTACAACTCCTGCATGCGGGTATCAAGGTCCTGAAGTTCGCGTTCCTTTACCTGTTTTACGGCATCGGAGTAGGTGGACATGTTCTTCTGGTACTCCTGTACCTTGTTGTTGAATTCCACCTGCATCAGTTCAAGCATGGAGGCATAGTCGTCGTTTATCTTCTGCAACTGTGTTTGGGCTTCGGTCCTTTCCGGCATGAGGCTTACTACCTCCTGAAGGTTGATATAACCGAATTTCGGCTGCTGCGCGTTTGCCGATGCGGAGAACAGGAACAGGAATCCCGCAAGAGTCAGAATGATTTTTTTCATTGTTCAGGTTGTTATTTTAATAATGATATGATGTCCTGTGTCTTGTCTACGGCAGGATTGTAATAGACCACCAGCGGATTCGTGGAGATATCCAGTACGAGCGAATATCCGTGGTCGGAGGCGTACTTGGAGATGGTTTCCATCACCTTTTTCTGGTAGGGTTCCAGTTTTTCCGCCTGCATACGCGTCATCTTGCCGTCCTCACCGAAGATGCTCGCCTGATATTCCGCTATCTTTTTTTCATTGTTCAGAATGGTCTCTTCGCGCTGCTGGCGGGCACTTTGGGAGAGCGACGCCTTCTGCGACATGTAGGTTTCGTACATATCTTCGAGTTCGGCGTAGGCGTTGTCGATGTTCTGCTGGTACTGCTGTGCGGCAGCATCCATCTCTTCTACTGCCTGATTGTATGCGGTCATCGATTTGAAGATGGTCTCGGTATTCACTACCATGTAATTCTGTGCAGATGCCGTGCCTGCGGCTGCAAATACCGCCAGGGCTGCGATTATCAATAACTTTTTCATAACGTTATAGTTTTAGTATCTATTCGACCGACTGCGCTTTTAGAAATCCATACCCATCGAGAAGTGCAGTTTTCCTCCGTGCGGTTTCGAGGAGCGGGCCGTACCGTCGAATCCGTAACCCCAGTCGAGGCCTATCATCCCGATGAACGGGATATATACCCTGATGCCGACACCGAGCGAACGGTGCAGTTTGAACGGGTCGAATTCCTGCCAGTTCCTGTATCCGTTACCTGCTTCTGCAAATACCAGACCATAGATATGGGTCGCAGGTTGTTGCAGGAACGGGTACCTGAGTTCCAGCGTGTATTTGTTATAAACGTTGGCATACGCATAGGGGTCCTGCGGGTCGTAGGGCGTCAGGCTGCCGTCCGAATACCCGCGCAGGCCGATGACGTCGTAACCGTAGATGTTGTAACCGGTCATGCCGTCGCCGCCCACGTCGAACCGTTCGAACGGGGACTGTTTGTATTTGTTGTAGTATCCGAGATATCCCATCTCCGCCCGCGCCATGAGCACGAGTTTCTGGTCGGGCGTCAGCGGCAGGAACCACTGTGCCTTCGCCTGCCATTTGTGGTACTCTATCCATTTGAATTTGGCGGGGTCGTTGGCCGGCATGTTCGCATAGTCTTTCCGGTCGAAAAGCGAGTAGGGAGGAGTGAGCGTGACCGTCAGCGAGAAGTCCGTACCCGAACTCGGATAGATGGGGTTGTTTACGGTGCTGCGCCCGAATACCGCCCGCAGGGTGAAGATGTTCGAATTGCCGTTGTCGAAATTCGAGAACATCTCCCAGTTTCTCAGGTTGTAACGCGTATAACCGAGCTCGGTATAGAGGGTGAAATAGGGGTCGGGCAGCGACAGGCGGCGTCCCAGTCCCGCAGAAACGCCCGTAGTGCGGAAGTGGCTGTCACTCTTGTAAAATACACCGCCGAAACTGTACGAATTCGTTTGGTTCGAATAGAAGGCGGCGATGGTCAGCGAATTGGGCTTTTTTCCGCCCAGCCACGGTTCGGTGAAACTGCCCATGAAAGAGGTATAATAGGAACCGTTGGTCTGCAGACGTACGACGAGCTGTTGATTCTGTCCGTGGGGGTAGGGCCTCCAGGCGCCTTTCTTGAAGAAATTCTTGACCGAAAGGTTGTTGAGCTGTACACCGACGGAGCCGACGAACATGCCGGCTCCCCAGCCGCCCGATATCTCGAATTTGTCGCTGGCCGATTCTACCAGCGGCCAGCCGATGTCGACCAGGTCGTTGGAAACGGGCTGTATCTGCGGCATGATGGAGGCCGGGTCGAAGTGCTGCATCTGGGAGAGCTGCCGCAGCGTCTGCATGAGCAGTGCCCGGTTGTAGAGCTCGCCCGGACGGGTATATATCTCGCGGCGTATCACTTCGTCGTCCACGCGCTGGTTACCGCTTATCTCCACATTGTTGATGGTGAAGGGTCTCCCTTCGAATACTTTGATTTCCAAATCAATCGAGTCTTTCCCGACCACTATTTCGGAAGGCTCGATGACCGACATCAGGTATCCGTTGTTCTGATAAAGCGACGAAATCTGCGACATGTCCTCGATGTCGGTTTCACGGCCGATGCCAAGCCGTTTGTGGAGCGTCTTTTTGTCGTAGGTATCGCCCTTTTCGATACCCAGCATGGCTTGCAGCAGTTCGGTCGAGTATTGGCTGTTGCCTACCCACGATACGTTGCGGATGTAGAATTTGTCACCTTCCTCTATCTGTATGTCGATGCCGATGCGTTTGTCGTTGATAACGTACATCGAGTCCCGCACGATGACGGCATTACGGTATCCCTGCGAATTGTAGAAGTCGAGCAGATTCTCCTTGTCCTCTTCGTAATCGGTCTCGTTGAGCTTGAAACTCTGGAAGATGTTGGGGTTGACCTGATGCGTCTTTTTCAGTGTGCGCCGCAGCCTTTTGTCCGAGAAGACTTCGTTTCCCTCGAAATTGATGGCCCCTATCTTCACCCGCTTGTTCTTGTTCACGACGAAGGTGACATTGACCGCATTCTGTACCACGGAGTCGTTCTCTATCCGGGCCGTTACCTCCGTATTGCGGAAACCCTTGCCAGAGAAGTGTTTCTGAATGAGTTTGATGTTCTTGTCTATCACGTAGTCGGAGAGTTCCGACCCTCTTTTCAGTTTCAGGTCTTCGAGCAGGGTGTTCGCTTCGCCCTTGCGAATCCCTTCGAATCCCCATCTGTATACCCTCGGTCGCTCCTGGAGGTATATCTCGATGTTCACCATGTCGTCGGGCAGCAGTTCCGCTATCACCTTCACGTCGGAAAAATAACGCTGGTTCCAAAGGCGCGATACCGCCTGGGAGATGGCGTTGCCCGGTATGTAGACCGTTTCGCCCCGCATCAGTCCCGAAGAGGCGGTCAGTATGTCGGGGTCGAGGTATTTGACGCCGAAAATTTTTATATCGTTAATGGTGTATGGTTTGGAGTCGCCGTAGTCTATCATCGGTACCCCGTCGGCACCGTGCAACGTGGCGGGCTCCTGTTGGGAGTAGCCGCTCCAGACGGAAAGCAAAAGGAAGGAAACGAGGAGTGGTATCGCTTTTCTCATTACTCGTGGTTGTACAACTATTTGGTTTCTTTCTTATTCCTGTTCATCGACTTTCCCGAATCTCCGATGACGGCCGGAATACGCTGCGACAGCCGCATCGAAATCGTCGCCGCTGAAATCGGGCCAGTATGTCGGGGTGAAGTAGAGTTCGCTGTATGCTCCCTGCCAGAGCAGGAAGTTGCTCAGACGCTGTTCTCCGCCGGTGCGGATTATCAGGTCGGGGTCGGGGATTCCGCCGGTATAGAGTTCGCCGGCTATCGTTTCGGGAGTTATCTCCGCGGGGGAGAGTTCGCCTGAGACCGCCTTTTCGGCCAATCTGCGTGCCGCACGGGTGAGTTCCCCGCGGGAGCTGTAATTGATACAGAGCAGTATGGTCAGTTCCGTACATGCCGCAGTCTCTCGTTCGATAAGTTCGATGTGTTCCACGACCGTCTTCGACATGCCCGCCCGCTCGCCGATGACTACGACTTTTACCTGCTCCCGGAGCAGTTCGTCGAGTTCGTTGACGATACTGCGGCAAAGAAGCTCCATGAGCATGTCCACCTCCTCCTGCGGACGCCCCCAGTTTTCGGTGGAGAAGACGTATAGGGTCAGATAGCGTACGCCCGGGTTGCGGGCGGCCCGGGCAATGACGTTGCGCAGACTGTTCACACCTGCCCGATGGCCTTCGTGGCGTTCGAGTCCGCGGGCACGTGCCCAGCGGCCGTTGCCGTCCATGATGATGGCCACATGGGAAGGTATTTTGTCGGTCTTACTCATCGAGTTCCTCGTTTGCTAATGAACCCACAAATATAATATTAATTGTGCGGATAAGCGGTAATCATCAAACACTTTTAGCGGCGTAACCATCCTCCGGCCTGCAGGCGGAGCGATACGGCACATGCCGGGGAGAGTCATTTGCGGCCTTCCCAACTGTCAAGCCCCCACATCATTTTATTCCTTAACGTGTCGTAAAAGGATATATTTTGCAGGTTTATCAAAAAAATAGGTTTCTCCGCTTTCCTTACGGTGAACTCCGAGCCGCACGGTATGTCGAACGAACGGTTGTCGAGACTGACGGAGGAGCGGAGGGCACGGCTGTTTACCCGGAAGGAGACCACCGAGGAGTCGGGAATAACCATGGGGCGCATGGTGAGGTTGTGTGGGGCTATCGGCGCGATGATGAAACATTCGCACATGGGGGCCACGATGGGGCCTCCCACGCTGAGCGAGTAGGCGGTCGAACCGGTCGGGGTAGAGAGGAGTACGCCGTCGCCGCGGTAGGTAGTGAGCTTCTCCCCGTCCACGAAGACGTCCACGTAGGTCATGTTGATTTTGGTACGGTGGATGGTAAATTCGTTCAGTGCGTAGGGGTGTCCTCCGAAATCCCCGCAGCCCGCGACATGCAGCATCGTCCGCGGCTGTATCCTATATTCGCCCCTGCGCAGGATGCCGACAACCTCTCGCATGTCCTCCCGCGGCGTATTGGCCAGAAATCCGAGGTGTCCGTAGTTGATGCCGAGTACGGGAACCCCGCATCCGTAGGCCAGCTTGACGGCTTCGAGGAAGGTGCCGTCGCCGCCGTAACTGAGCATGACCGCCCCCCGGGCCAGACCGGCGTCTATGGAGGCGTACCGCTTTTCGGCCGGAATCTCGACACCGGCCTTGTCGTGCGCCTCGCGGGCGAATTCGTCGTTCGCGGCCCAGTCGAATCCGCTTTCGGCCATTGCGGAGAAGATGCCCTGTATCTCGTCGCTGTTGAGACCGAGTCCCGGCCTCGAAAACAGAATAATTTTATTCATCGTGCATTTTTTAGTAACTTTACGGCTTGTTAAAGGAGTAAACAACCGTGCGGCAGCCGTTTCGGCGCCGTTTGTAAAACGCAATTCATTGTTCGTCTTATGACAAAACTGAGTGTAAATATAAACAAGATTGCCGTAATACGCAATTCGCGCGGAGGTAATCTCCCCGACGTGATAGAGGCGGCACGACGCATAGAGGGATTCGGAGCGCAGGGCATCACGGTACATCCGCGCCCCGATGAACGTCATATCCGTTATAGCGACGTGAGGGAACTCAAGCGGGTGGTGACGACGGAGTTCAACATAGAGGGCAATCCGTTCGACCCGTTCGTGGAGCTGGTGATGGAGGTGGTGCCTACGCAGGTGACGCTGGTGCCCGACGCGCATGACGCGATTACCTCGAATGCCGGCTGGAATACGGTGAAATACCGGGATTACCTGCGTTCGCGGGCGGATTTGTTCCACAGCAGGGGCATCCGAGTCTCGATATTCGTCAATCCCGATGTGGAGATGGTGCGCGGGGCCGCTGAATGCGGTGCCGACCGGGTGGAACTCTATACGGAAGGGTATGCGTCGGCGTATCCCTCGAACCCTGAAGCGGCCGTACGTGATTATGTGGCGGCAGCGGAGGAAGCCCGCCGGCTCGGTCTCGGACTCAATGCCGGGCATGACCTGAATCTCGATAATCTGCGTTATTTCATTTCGCGCATTCCCTTTACCGACGAAGTCTCCATAGGCCATGCGCTCATTTCCGATGCGCTCTACTACGGTCTGGAACGTACAGTGGCGATGTATCTCGACAGGGTGAAGGGATGATGGATATAATAGTGAGTAAATGACTGAACCGCTCTCGCTTCCCGTTTTCAGGAAGATTTCCCGTATAGTGGACGGCATGGGTCTGAGGGCCTATGTGATAGGGGGATATGTGCGCGATTATTATCTTTGTCGTCCGTGCACGGATATCGACGTGGTCGTCGTGGGAAGCGGCATCGATGTAGCTGAAGCCTTGGCTCGGGAGACAGGCTCCAATGTGACGGTTTTCAAGACGTTCGGTACAGCTATGCTCCGTACGGAAGGAATGGAGGTGGAGTTCGTCGGTGCCCGAAAGGAGTCCTATTCGAGGGATTCCCGCAAACCGGTCGTGGAGGCGGGTACCCTGCGCGACGACCAACTGCGGCGTGACTTTACCATCAATGCGCTGGCCTGGTCGCTCAACGGCGATACGTTCGGAGAGTTGGAAGACCCGTTCGGCGGCATGGAAGATATGCGTGAGCACATCATCCGGACTCCCTGCGATCCCGACATCACCTTCTCCGACGACCCGTTGCGGATGATGCGGGCCGTGCGGTTCGCCGCTCAGCTGGGTTTCGATATAGCGCCGGAGACCTTCGAGGCCATCGAACGCAACAGGGAGCGTATCCGGATAGTTTCCCGCGAGCGCATTATTACCGAGATAAACAAGATAGTCCTTTCTCCGGTGCCCTCCATCGGTTTCGAACTGATGGATATGACCGGTCTGTTGCCTCTTGTATTTCCTGAGATGAGTCGGCTCAAAGGCGTGGAAAAGGTGGGATTGCACGGACATAAAGATAACTTCACTCATACACTGAAGGTATTGGACAACGTGGCACTCAACAGCGACAGCCTGTGGCTCCGCTGGGCGGCTATTCTTCACGATATCGGCAAGCCGGCAACGAAAGCTTACGACCCTGCGGCGGGGTGGACGTTTCACGGACATGAGGTGGTGGGGGCGCGTATGGTGCCGGATATATTCCGCCGGATGAAACTGCCGTTGAACGACCGGATGAAATATGTGCGCAAACTCGTTCTGCTCCATCTGCGTCCCCAAATACTCTCGGACGACGTGGTGACCGATTCGGCCGTCCGTCGGCTGTTGTTCGAGGCGGGAGACGATATCGACGACCTGATGACGCTCTGTGAGGCCGACATCACTTCGGGAGACGAACGGAAGGTGAAGCGTTACCTGAAGAACTTTGCCGTTGTGCGTCGGAAACTCAGGGAGATAGAGGAGAAAGACCGGGTGCGGAATTTCCAGCCGCCCGTATCGGGGGAACTGATTATGGAGACGTACGGGATTCCTCCCTGTCGTATAGTGGGAGAAATCAAGGATGAGATAAAGGAGGCGATTCTCGACGGCCGTATAGCCAACGATTACGGTCAAGCTTACGCCATGATGGAGGAACTGGCGGCCCGGCATGGGTTGAAAAGGCGGGAGTAATCCGCTTTGCGGCCGCATGGGCTGAGACCAAGGCAAACGGGGCGGAACAGCGATTGTTCCGCCCCGTTGCTATTGTCGGTGCTGTCGTGTCAGAATCTCAGACCGACAGAGAGGCTCATGGAAGCGAGGCTGAGCGGTGTGTCCAGTTGGGTGTAGCCTAGTTTTCGGCCTCCGGACCGTATTGAAAGGTTCGATACCGAGCTTGAGAAGAGCGAGTATCTGAAATCCCAGCCTTTGATATGGTAGCCGAACGAAAGTTTGACGCCCCAGGTGTCTGCGTGTCCCCGGAGGTTTTTGAAGCCCGCCACATCGATGTCTCGCATCAGTTCGTTGTAATTGACGTATCCGATGGTGATTTCTTCGTACAGTGTGCCTCCGTTCCGTAGAGGTTGCAGGAAGGTCAGTGCGGGCGCTATGTAGATGGTGTGGATTCTGGTCTTCGCGGTTTCGGCGGAGCTGATTCGGGAGGTCATCGAATAGGTAGTCCATTCGGCCTGAATGCCCAGTGCGACAGGACGGTTCTTGATTATGCGGTTGATATCCGCACCGAGCTTGAAGCCGGAGCGTGAGCCGAACCGATTGACGATGGAGGGGTCGGGCCGGCCCATGCGGAAACTGTATCCGATGAAGATGTCGCCGAACCACTCTTTTCGTGGAGTTTCCTGAGCGGTAGTCGGCGGTAGCTGGGCCTTGAGCGGAACGGTTGTAAACACCGCCAGAAGACAGAGCGGGAGAAGTTTGTTCATTGCGGTTGTGTTTTTGGGTTTGTGTCTCGGGAAATATTCCCTGTTTCAAAGATAATATTTTTCGGTCTGAATAGGATATACACGTATTGTTTTTTCATGTTGTTGCTGGACCGGGTATGGAAGTCGAGGCCGCATGCGTCCGGAAAATGTTTGGTATGCGGTTTGAACAACCTTGGTGAATGAAGCAATGGCTAAAACAGGTTATTATGGAGAAGGAAAAGGTACAGCGCGGAAGCCGCAGGGCGGATTCCGGTTTTCGCATCACGGTCAGCAGCAAGGGCCCCGTGCTCATATTCGGCAGGCCGCCGCTGGCGCAGCAGTTCATCATGCCGAACGACCGGGGAGAGAGTTGGGAGTTCGCCGAAGGAGAGCATTACTCTACCGACGACCAGCCGACGGCCTTGTGTCGCTGTGGGGCATCGAAGAAGAAGCCTTACTGCGACGGTTCTCATATGCGTGCGGAGTGGGACCCGCGTCTGACCGCCTCCTCGGAGGGGTTGCTCGAGAGGGCCGAAACGTTCGGAGGACCGGAACTCAAACTGACCGACAATGAGAATTTCTGTGTGTTCGCTCGCTTCTGCGATGCCGGCGGCCGTGTATGGAATCTGGTCGGAATCTCGGACGATGCGGATGCCAAGACTCTTGCCGTACGGGAGGCGAACATGTGTCCCGGCGGTCGTTTGAGTGCATGGGAGAATCGGACGGGGGAGCCGTATGAACCCGATTACGCACCGTCGTTGGGGCTGATAGAGGACCCGGCCCTCGGCGTGAGCGGCGGACTGTGGGTACGCGGCGGTATTCCGGTACAGACGCAGGAGGGGATGGCATATGAGATTCGTAATCGGGTGGTGCTTTGTCGCTGCGGGGCATCGAAGAACAAACCGTTCTGCGACGGTTCGCATGCGGCCGTGAAGTTCCGGGACGGACTCGCTTCGGAACCGAACGGGAAACGGTGACGGAAACGATGGTATTCGGAGGCACGCTTCGGATGTCCGGGAGAAGATACGACAGGGGCGGGATTACCTCATCCCGCCCCTGTCGTATGATATGCGAACCTGCATGGCCGTGTTATTTGTTCATCGTGACCAGCAGTTCTTCGTTGTTCCGGGTGTGTTCCATGTGCTTTATCATCTCCTCCATGGCCTCCACCGAATTCATGTCGGCGAGGTAACGGCGCAGTATCCATGTCTTTTGCAGGACATCCTTGCTCAGCAGCAGGTCTTCGCGGCGGGTTCCCGATGCGACCACATCGACGGCCGGATAGATACGTTTGTTGGCCAGTTTCCGGTCGAGCTGCAGCTCCATGTTGCCCGTTCCCTTGAACTCCTCGAAGATGACTTCGTCCATTTTGGAACCCGTGTCTATCAGGGCGGTGGCGATGATGGTCAGCGAACCGCGCTCTTCGGTGTTCCTTGCGGCACCGAAGAAGCGTTTGGGCTTGTGCAGGGCGTTGGCGTCCACACCGCCGGAGAGCACCTTTCCCGATGCGGGCTGTACAGTGTTGTACGCCCTTGCGAGACGGGTGATGGAGTCGAGGAAGATGACGACGTCGTGTCCGCACTCCACCATGCGTTTGGCCTTGTCGAGCACCATTTCGGCTACTTTGACGTGGCGGGAGGCCTGTTCGTCGAACGTGGAGGCCACGACCTCCGCCTTGACGTTGCGGGCCATTTCAGTCACCTCCTCCGGGCGTTCGTCTATCAGCAGGACAATCATGTAAACTTCCGGATGGTTGTCGGCGATGGCGTTGGCGATACTCTGCAGGAGTACCGTCTTGCCGGTCTTCGGCTGTGCCACGATGAGGCCGCGCTGTCCCTTGCCTATCGGGGCGAAAAGGTCTACGATACGGGTGGAAGTATTGTTGTGGCCGTTGCCCGTGAGAGTGAATTTTTCGTTCGGGAAGAGGGGGGTCATGTACTCGAACTGCATCCTGTCGCGGATGAATTCGGGGCTGAGCCCGTTTATTTCGATGGCCTTTACCAGCGGGAAATACTTTTCTCCCTCTTTGGGCGGTCGGATGATGCCCTTTACCGTATCGCCGGGTTTGAGACCGAATGTCTTGATTTGCGAAGAGGCTACGTAGATGTCGTCCGGGGAGTTAAGGTAGTTGTAGTCGGGCGAACGGAGGAAACCGTAGCCGTCGGGCATGATTTCCAGAACGCCTTCGCCCTCCACGAAACCGATATTGGCATCTTCCGGAGTGGGAGTGTAACGGTCGGCCTGCCGCTGTTGGTCGTTCGGGGAGGATGGCTGATGGGGTCGGGGAGTTCTGACGGCCTGAGGCTTTGTCGGGTACTCCGTGCGCTGCGGCTGGAGGGGCTGTTGTACTGCGACGGGTATTTCCGGAGCAGCTGCCGCGTCGGCCGGTTCTGCGGGAAGCGTCTCGCCGGCTGTTTCCTGCGGTTGCTGTACCGTTTTGCGGGGCCTGCCCCGCCGTGGTTTTTCGGTCTCCTGTACCGTCTCTTCGCCGTCGTTGCGGTTTGCTGTCGCCTCGGCCGTCTCCCTGGCATCCGTCGCTGCGGAGGATTGCCGGACAGGAGTGTTGTTTAGGAGACGCTGTCTTTTCGGCTTTGGTTCCGGGGATTCGCCGGCCGGGCCGACCGGTTCGTCGCTGCGCGGGCCGATGATGGCCTGTATGAGCTCGTCCTTTTTCATCTGCGTTGTGCTCCGGATGCCGAGCGACTTGGCTATTTCGCGCAGTTGTATAATGCTTTTGCCCTGTAATGCATCGAAATCTTGCATGTGGAAGATTGAAATGTAAATTTTCAGATTAAATGCCGGCGGCATGCCGGCGAACAGGTTTTTGAATGATTACCGCAAAGATAGGAACTTTTTTCAATCGGCAATCGGCAGCGGTCTCAATCGTGCATTTTTTTCAGCAGTCGTGCGAGGTCTTCGGGTGTGTCTATGCCTATCGTCTCGGAGGATACCAGGCCGACCTTTATCCTGTAACCGTTTTCGAGCCAGCGCAGTTGTTCGAGCGATTCGGCCTTTTCAAGCATACCTTGAGGCAGTCGGGTTATCTCGTGCAGGATGTCGCTCCGGTAACCGTAAATGCCGATATGTTTGAGATACGTGTGGCGCGACGACCATTCGGACTGTTCCGCACCGCGGATATAAGGGATGACGCTGCGGCTGAAGTAGAGGGCATAGCCGTCCCGTGAGAGGGTTATCTTCGGAGTGTTGGGATTGAAGATGTCGTCGCCCGGTTTCATGGGGTAGGCGAGGGTGGCGATTTCGGCTCCCGGGACGTCCAGGGCATTGCGCAGGCTCGTCAGGTGTTCTGTCGAGATGAAAGGCTCGTCGCCCTGTACGTTGATGACCGCGTCGAACGCCGTCCCGGTCGTTTTGCTGTATTTATCGAGGGCTTCGGCGCAGCGGTCGGTTCCGCTCCGGTGGTCGGGTGACGTCATGACGGCGCAGCCGCCGAACCTGTCCACGGCCTCGGCGATGCGTGTATCGTCCGTGGCGACGCAGCAGTGTGCGAACACCTGCGACGTGCGTTCGTAGACGTGTTGTATCATGGGTTTGCCCTGGATGTCGGCGAGCGGTTTCCCCGGGAAACGCGTCGATGCGTAACGGGCCGGAATGATGGCTATGAATTTCATGGGTTTCCTGTTTTGCAAAGGACAAATATACGTTTTTTCAGGCAGCGGTGCGGGTTTTTTGTAAATTTGCGGGGTCATGGGAAAACCGGCGGCATATTACACGGAGCTCTTCGCCCGGTTGGGCGGGCTGTTGGAGGGGTTCGGCACCGTGCCGGAGACACGGGCGGTGGCGGAAGCCGCCGTTGCCGCCAATCCGTGGTTTACCCTTTCCGATGTGGTGTTCTCCGTCGATGCCGTGCGGCGGAACATGCTCGATGCCGCGGTATCGGCCCGGTGGCTTTCGTATTATGGGGCGAACGAGCGTACGGTACGCAGCCGTGTGGCGGTCATCATGGCGGGGAATATCCCGTTGGTGGGATTGTCCGACCTGTTGTGTGTCGTGGCTTCGGACTGTATTCCGTACATTAAGATGTCTTCCAAGGATTCGGTGCTGATGGAGTATGTCGTCGGCCTGTTGTGCGGGTTAGCGCCGGGGATACGGGTCGAACGCTATGTGCCGGAGGAGCGGTACGATGCGGCAATCGCTACGGGCAGCGACAATACGGGCCGGTATTTCCATGCCCTGTTCGACGGCATACCGTCCATCATAAGAGGAAGCCGCAGCTCGGTGGCATTGCTGACGGGGGAGGAGACCGACGGAGAGTTGCATGCGCTCGGTCGTGATATCTTCCGTTATAGCGGGCTCGGCTGCCGCAATGTCAGTCTGGTATTCATTCCGCTGGATTACGACCTGGCCCGTTTCGTCCGGGCAGTGGCTCCCCCCGAGGAGGCGGTGAATCCCAAGTACCGTAACAATTACCGCAGTCTGCGGGCCAGGCTCCGGGCCGCAGGGGAGGATTTTTATGACGGCGGAACCTTCGTCGTGACCGTCGGCGACCGTTTTCCGGTGTCGCTCAGCAATATCGTGGCGTTTCGTTACGATAGGGCGGAGGAGGTGTACGGGTGGCTGGAGGCGAACGACGGTGCGGTGCAGTGCGTGGTGGGGCGGGATGTTGTCCATCCGAGGGCTGTCGGTTTCGGAGCGGCCCAGATGCCCTGGCCGTGGGATTATCCGGACGGTACGGATGTCATGGCCTTTCTTCGTGCCTTGCCTGAACCGGGTAGCCGGTAACGATAATTGATTAAGAATAAATACCTTTTTGTATGATTTTCAAGTTGAGGATGCTCAGCGGCGAGACGGATGGTTTTGTCCGTGAATACGAAGTTCCGGAGAGTACGGACTTGTTGCAGTTGCACGACCTGGTTTGCGGCGACCTCGGTTACGACCCGTTCAATTTCAGCTCTTTCTTTGCGGCGGATTCCGGATGGAACAAGCTGCAGGAATATACCCTCGAGGATATGCAGGACTGCGATGCGGGTATTGCCGCCCTGCCGATGGAGGGAACGAGGCTGTGCGACGTGTTGGCTTCCGGGGTGTCGCGGCTGATATTCGTTTTCGACATGCTCTCCGCCCGCGAGCTCTTTCTGGAAGTGGCCGATTTCAAGCCGGAGGAAGAGGCGGTGCTTTATCCTCGGGTGGCCCTGTCGGTCGGTACGCCTCCGGCTCAGACGGGGGCGGGTATCGAGGCGGACGAAGAGAACGACCCTTTCAGCGATATGATGGAGGAATTCGCCGATTTCGAGGGTACGGAAGACGATGGATTCGGCGATGATTTCTGACAAGAGGGGAACGCTCGTGGTCGTGGCGGGGCCGACAGGCTCCGGGAAGACGGAGGTGGGGGTCGAACTCGCCCGTCGTTTGGGTGCGCCGATAATCTCTACCGATTCCCGGCAGGTATTCCGCGGGATGGCTGTCGGAACGGCGCAGCCCTCTGCAGAGCAGCAGGCTGCCGCTCTGCACTATTTTATCGCCGACCGCGAAGTGTCCGACGACTATAATGCGGGACGGTTTGAAGCGGAAGCGCTGGAACTGCTCGACAGGCTGTTCGTGACGCACGATTATGTGTTGGCCGTAGGTGGTTCCGGCCTCTACATCGATGCGCTTTGCCACGGATTCGATGCGCTGCCGCCGGCTGAACCGGCTCTGAGGGCGCAGCTTGAGGCTCGGCTGCGGGAGGAGGGACTCGGGTCTTTGCTCGAAGAGCTTCGCCGGTTCGACCCGGTCTATTATGAATCGGTAGACCGCAGCAATCCGTCGCGTGTCCTGCGTGCCGTGGAGGTGTGCATTCAGACCGGCCGGCCCTATTCGGAACAGCGTTCGGGCGAGCCCAGGGAACGACCGTTCCGTATCCTGAAAATAGGGATAAAGGTGGGAAGGGAGGAGTTATACGGGCGGATAGACCGCCGAGTGGACGGAATGCTTGCGTCGGGACTTGAGGAGGAGGCCCGACGGCTCTGGCCCTTGCGCGGGCTCAATGCGCTGATGACGGTGGGGTACCGGGAAATGTTCGACTATTTCGACGGGAAAATCACGTACGATGAAGCGGTCAGACTGATTAAACGCAACTCGCGCCGGTATGCCAAGAGGCAGATGACCTGGTTTCGCAGGGACGCGGAGATGGTGTGGTTCGGCCGGGATGAAATAAAAATGATGGAAAATTTCTGCAAAAAATTTGCAGAGTAAGAAATGTTGCCTATATTTGCACTCGCAAACCGGAAACGACCGGCCAAGTTCATGAAATAATGCGGAAATAGCTCAGTTGGTAGAGCACAACCTTGCCAAGGTTGGGGTCGCGAGTTCGAGTCTCGTTTTCCGCTCATGGAAATTGAAAGGACAGTCATAAGGCTGTCCTTTTCGATTTTCAGGGAAACGAGGCTTCGACCGAGCGACCCCAATTCGCCCCTTTCAGGGGACGGGGGTGTAAATATAAATTCGCGAAATAGCCCACGCGCAGCGTGGGTTCGAGTCTCGTTTTCCGCTCACGGAAATTGAAAGGACAGTCACAAGGCTGTCCTTTTCGATTTTCAGGAAAACGAGGCTCCGACCGAGCGGCCCCGATTCACCCCTTTCAGGGGACGGGGCAAATGTGCCAATATCATTAAATTTTCATTAAACTTCGTTCCCGTAAATACGTACCCGCGGCATTTGGACTACATTTGCCGAAGAAATGGATCTGCTAAAAAAGATGGGAACCGAAAACAGAATACTGGTTGTCGACGACGAAGAGACGCTCTGCGAGGTGCTCCGTTTCAATCTGGAGGCGGTCGGTTATGCTGTCGACACGGCTTACAGCGCCGAAGAGGCCATGGCTCTGGAGCTTGACAAATACTCGCTCATACTGCTCGACATCATGATGGGCGATATCAGCGGAGTGCAAATGGCGCGTATACTCAAAAGCAACAAGGCCACGGCGTCGATACCGATCATCTTCTGCACGGCGAAGGACACGGAGGACGACATGATCGCGGGACTCGATCTGGGTGCCGACGACTACATAGCCAAGCCTTATTCAATAAAGAACGTACTGGCAAGGGTGAGAAGCGTCCTGCGCAGGACGGGAACCGCCGCCGCCGAAACGGAAGACGGCGGCGCATGTCTCGCTTACGGGAATCTCGTCATGGACCTGCACAAAAAACAGTGCACCGTCGACGGCCGCGAAGTACGCATGCCGCGCAAAGAGTTCGAGATCCTGGCCATGCTGCTCGAAAACCGCGGCCGCATATTCTCACGCGAAGAGATAATAACCGCCGTGTGGCCCGAAGAAACGGTAGTGCTCTATCGCGTGGTGGACGTCAACATCACACGTCTGCGCTCCAAGCTCGGCGACTACGGAAAACATATCGTGACCCGTTCGGGATACGGCTATGGCTTCATGGAGTAAACCCACCTACCACCGACGGCTTTTCCTGTGGCTGCTCACCTATTCGTGGCTGATGGTGCTCTGCTTCGCCGCGTTCCAGTATCATCGCGAACGGCGGTTCAAGGCCGAAGAGCTGAACTGCCGCTTGCAGGCCGTCAACGAATCGCTGCTGGCCGCGACTGACGGCACGGACAGCATTCCGCCGACGTACGCCCTGCCGCCGATAGAGGGCCTGCGCGTAAGCATAATCGATTTGCAGGGTCGCGTAGTCTACGACAATTCGCTCGACTCGCTACCCTCCAAAAACCACCTCGAAAGGGAGGAAGTGGCCGATGCCGTAGCACACGGTTCGGGATACACGATCCGACGGCACAGCGCGAGCACGGGCCGAACATATTTCTATTCCGCACGCCGAGGCGCAACGCGGATCGTCCGCACGGCCGTACCCTACTCCGTGTCGCTTCGGGTGCTGCTCCGTGCGGACTACGGATTCCTGTGGTTCATGATCGGAGTGACGTCGGCGATGAGCCTGCTCGGATATTTCGCCACGCGACGCGTGGGGCTCCACATCACCAGACTCAACCGCTTCGCCGAAAAGGCCGAACGCGGCGAACGCATATTCGACACCGAACCTTTCCCGCACGATGAGCTGGGCGAGATATCGGGCCACATCGTGAGGCTCTACGCGCGGTTGCAGCAGACCGTCGCCGACCGCGACCGCGAGCACAGGCTCGCCTTGCACCAGGAGCAGGAGAAGATAAGAATCAAGAAGCAGCTCACCAACAACATAAGCCACGAGTTGAAGACGCCCGTCGCGGCCATGCGCGCATGTCTCGAAACGCTGATGGCGCACAAGGACCTCGCGGCGGAAAAGCGGGAAGAATTCATCGCCCGCTGCTATGCCGACAGCGAGCGGCTGACCAATCTTCTGGCAGACGTGTCGCTCATCACCCGAATGGACGACGGCAGCAGCGCGATAGCTAAGACCGAGATCGATCTGCGCGAGATCATCGCCGAGGTGTGCGACGAGTTTCGGCCCGAGGCTATGAATCGGGGAATCGACATACGGAACGACGTTTCATCGCCACTGCCCATGACGGGCAACGCCTCGCTGCTGGCATCCGTTTTCCGCAATCTGATAGGAAACGCCCTCGCCTATTCGGGAGGGAGCCGAATAGACATAAGGCTGCTCGCCGAGGACGACGATACCGTGACGCTGTCGGTAGCCGACGACGGATGCGGCGTGGCCGAAGAGCATCTGCCGCGTCTGTTCGAACGTTTCTACCGTGTGGACAAGGGCCGCTCGCGCCGCGCGGGAGGCACGGGACTCGGACTGTCCATCGTCAGGAACGCCGTGACGTGGCACGACGGCGACATAGCGGTGAAGAACCGCCGCGGCGGAGGCCTGCTGTTCCGTTTCACGCTTAAAAGGAGGCCTTAACGAAATCTTAAACGCATTGAAACATTTATGAAATGTCGGAGGGCTTACTTTGGGGCATAAAACCCAAACAAGCATCATATGGACATTTTGTTTCTGTGTACGGTCGGCTTTCTCTTTCTGCTGGCGATTTTCGACCTCTCGGTCGGAGTGAGCAACGATGCCGTGAATTTCCTGAACTCCGCCATCGGATCGCGGGCCGCATCGTTCAAACGTATTCTGGCGGTCGCCTCGGTCGGAGTGTTCATCGGAGCGGCCATGAGCAACGGCATGATGGATATAGCCCGCCACGGCATATTCCGCCCCGAACAGTTTTCGTTCTACGAACTGATCTGCATCTTCATGGCGGTGATGGTGACCGACGTCATCCTGCTCGACATATTCAATACGCTGGGGATGCCCACCTCGACGACGGTATCGATGGTATTCGAGCTGCTCGGCGCCGCATTCGTCGTATCGCTGCTCAAGATGGCTTCCGACACGACGGGGCTCGGCCTCAGCGATCTGCTCAACACCGAAAAGGCGCTCTCGGTAATTATCGGCATATTCCTTTCGGTGGCCATAGCGTTCTTCTTCGGCACGATCGTGCAGCTGACGGCACGCACGATCTTCTCATTCAACTACAAGAGTCGGCTGAAATGGAAGATCGGCATCTTCGGGGGAGTGTGCACGACGGCGATCGTCTACTTCCTGCTGATAAAAGGCGCCAAGGACCTCACGTTCATGACTCCCGAGGTCAAAGATCGGATCGCATCCCACACGGCAGCGATCATCGGCGCGTGCCTCGCGGGTTCCACCCTGCTCATGCAGCTGCTGCACGCCCTGCGGGTAAACGTACTCAAGGTCGTGGTAATGACGGGAACGTTCGCCCTGGCCATGGCCTTCGCGGGCAACGATCTGGTGAACTTCATCGGAGTGCCGCTCTCGGGACTGGCCTCCTACCGAGACTACATGGCCAACGGAGCGGGCGACGCGCACGGCTTCATGATGGATTCGCTCAACGGGCCTGCCGACACCCCGATAGCGTTTCTCGTAGGCGCGGGAGTGATTATGGTCATATCGCTCGCCACATCGAAGAAGGCCCGCAACGTCACCAAAACGGAGATCGGATTAGGCAGCCGGAACGGAGGCGACGAGATGTTCGGTTCCTCGGGACTTGCCCGCCGTCTGGTGCGCTGGTCGTTGTCGGCGCTCGCGTGGGTCCGCCGCATAACGCCGCGCACTCTGCGCCGCCGACTCGCCGAGCGCTTCAATACCGACGAAAGCATCATCGAACAGGGCGCGTCGTTCGACCTGATACGCGGATCGGTGAATCTCGTTCTGGCGGGCGCCCTGATAGCGCTGGGCACTTCGCTCAAACTGCCGCTGTCGACCACGTTCGTCACCTTCATGGTGGCGATGGGCACGTCGCTCGCCGACCGCGCATGGGGACGCGAGAGCGCCGTGTTCCGCATCACGGGCGTCATTTCGGTCATAGGAGGCTGGTTCATCACGGCGGGAGCCGCCTTCATCGGTGCGGGGATCACGGTGTTTCTCATGTACAGCGGCGGCACGTGGGTCATGTTCGCACTGGCCGCGCTGACCCTCTTCCTGCTCGTGCGCAGCAACCGCCGCTTCCGCGCCAAAACCGCCGAGGATACGGGCGACGCCCTGTTCCAGACCATTCTCGCCACCGAAGACGACATCCGCACGTGGGATCTGCTGCTGCTCTACATCACCGAACGGCAGCGCGATTTCTACCTCTACGCCCGAACGTGCTACGGGACCATAACGGATGCCTTCCTCAAAGAGGCCGTACGTCCCCTCGGCAAAGCCGAAACCGATCTGGTACGGCAGAAACGCATACTGAAGAACGCGCGGCGCAAGGAGACGCTGTGCCTGCGCCGCGTGAACCGCGAGACGGCGATCGAAAAAAGCGCATGGTTCCACCTGGCCAACAACTGCTGCATGTCGATCCTCTACAACCTGCGGCGCATAGACGAGGTGTGCAAGGAGCATGTCGAGAACAATTTCCTGCCGCTCTCCCCGCGCTATGCCGCCGACTTCGAGGCCGTGCGCGTGCAGGTGGACGAACTCTTCGGCCACACGCTGTCGGTGCTCGCGAACTCCGAGACGGAGACCATACCCGCATTGCGCCGCCGCTGCGACGATGTGAAATGCCGTATTTCGGGCATGTACCACAATCTGCACGACCGTCTGCACGAAAGCGATCCGTCGGCGATGACGGTACTATACGTCTACCTCAACATGCTTCAGGAGACGCGGGAGATGGTGTCGAACCTGCGCAAATATCTCAGGGCCTATGCCAAACTGCACGACTCGGATTTCTCGGGCATCACGATGTCGGGGCACGCGGCGGTCAAGAACGTATGCCATGAATAGATACGCAAGGATATTGCTCGCCGCGGCGATAGCCTTATGGGCACGCGGTCGAGAGCGGCCGACTCGCTCGCATACAGGCCCGACGTGCACGCCACCATAAGGGCCAAATACGAGTACCGGCCGCAGATGGGCAAAGGACGCTTCGAGATACGCAACGCACGGGTAAGCATACAGGGCAGGCTGCTTCCCGTCGTAAACTACAAGGCCGAGATAGACCTCTCCGACGAGGGGGCCATACGAATGCTCGACACCTACGTGATGTTCGCCGCGTATCGCCTGCCGCTTAAAAGAATATTTTCCGCCGTCACCTTTCTGGGCCGCTACGACTACATGTCCGACCACAGCAAAGGCATCGCGGACGAGAACGGGGCATTGCAGGCCGACGATCCGCAAAGGCACCGCCTCACGGGCGGCATAACACTGAGTCTGGGCACGTCGAGGTTGCAGACAGACATACGCATCAACTACGAGCGCTACGTCTACCGTCCCGACACCCGTCAGCCCGTATCCGAGCGAAACAAGGCGGTGATCGAGTTCATGTGCCATTTCTGACGGCACGCCGCCCGCTCCCGAAATCACGTTCGGCATCGCTTCGACCGACGCCGCCCTACTCCACCACGAACTCGAATCGGTCGTAGTCGGCGTTGCGCCAGGCCAGGTGGGCCGTGAGTTTCGACACGGCGAACAGGGGCGAGAAGGTGCGCACGCCTATGGTCTTGCCGTCGGGCTTGAACTCCAGTATTCGGATCCAGCAATCGCCGCCGTTACCGTTCCATTCGCCGTCGCCGTTCTGCGAGTTGAACATCATCTGGGGGATATTGCGGCCGTCGGCAGCCTTGTCGACCCGAAAAGCCGAATTGGTACTGTAATCCGTGGCGTCGGCACCTATCTTGGGCGGAGTACCCGTATGCCCGCAAAGCACCAGACAGATATTTTTCGACGGATATATCAGCTTGTCCCACAAAGCCTGCGCCCAGTTGCGCGGGGTGAGTTTGTAACCCTCGTTCTCGATGCGACGGCCGTCGGTCGCCAGAAACGAGTGGGTGAGAATTATCACGCGATGGTTCGCGAACCGCTCCGATTCGATCAACCCCCTGGCCCATTCGATGGCCTCGTCGCGGGGCGCGAACTCGAACGCGATGACCAGCAGGTCGCCCCACGCCTCGTCGTGAAACTCATACGCTGCATTCTCCAGCGTATGGAGTCCCAGATGATTGGCTCCCGTCGCCACCAACGTACCGTCGAACGCAGTGTTGCGCTCGGGATAGATATACTGAGGCATGTCGGAATAACGATGCTCGGCGGCTATGTAACCCAGATCGTGGTTACCCTGACACACTATGTAGGGAATCCGCCCGTCCAGCCTCGCGAGGCTCCGCGAGACCGACTCCCACTGTCGGCGCGACGTCCGGTCGCCGTTGTCGCGGTTGGGGATGCCCGCCGCGATCAGCTTGTTGTTCTGCTCCACCATGTCGCCCGTAAAAAGCGCGGCACGGATGTTCAGACGTCCGATGTTCTGCGCTATCCATGCCGTCTGCAACTCGAACAGAGGCTGGTTGGCGGCAAACTTGGTGTAGCTCTGCGGATCGGGAACCATTATCATGGTGAACGAGCCTTCGGTTTCGAGCGCGGGACATACGGGGATCTGCGGTGCGCCGTGGGGTGCCTGCGCCGCCGCGAGCAGCGTCGACAACAGCGCGAGAAGCGTTACGATCGGTTTCATGGTATTATGTTTTTTGGTCTCTTACTATCAAAACAGCATTCCGTCCGACTCGCCCGAAGGGGTGATGCCGAGGTGGCGGTAGGCCAGCTCCGTGGCCTCGCGGCCGCGGGGGGTGCGTTTGATGAATCCCTCCTTTATCAGGAACGGCTCGTAAACGTCCTCGATGGTACCCGCATCCTCGCCCACCGCCGTGGCGATGGTGTTGAGTCCCACGGGGCCTCCCTTGAACTTCTCGATAATGGTCGAGATGATGCGGTTGTCCATCCTGTCCAGACCGCGCGAGTCGATGTTCAGCGCGGCCAGAGCGATACGGGTGATCTCGATGTCGATATGTCCCTCGCCCTTCACCATCGCGAAGTCGCGCACGCGGCGCAGCAGGGCGTTGGCTATGCGCGGGGTACCGCGCGAACGCAACGCGACCTCCGAAGCGGCATCGTCGTCGATCGACACGTCGAGTATTCGGGCCGAGCGCCTGACGATCTGCGAAAGCACCGACGAGTCGTAATACTCCAGATGGCACTGTATGCCGAAGCGTGCGCGAAGCGGCGAGGTGAGCAGTCCGCTGCGGGTGGTGGCGCCCACGAGTGTGAACGGAGCCAGCTCGATCTGTATCGATCGGGCCGAAGGGCCCTTGTCGAGCACGATGTCGATCTTGTAGTCCTCCATGGCCGAGTAAAGATACTCCTCCACTATGGGGCTCAGGCGGTGTATCTCGTCGATGAAAAGCACGTCGCCCGCCTCCAGATTAGTGAGCAGGCCCGCCAGGTCGCCGGGTTTGTCGAGCACGGGACCCGAGGTGACCTTCAGCTGCGCGCCCATCTCGCGGGCGATAATGTTGGCCAGCGTGGTCTTGCCCAGTCCCGGGGGACCGTGCAGCAGCACGTGGTCGAGCGAGTCGCCGCGCATAAGCGCGGCCTTGATGAACACCTTAAGGTTATCGACGATCTTGTCCTGACCCGAGAAGGCCGAAAGCTCCTGCGGCCTTATTCGGTTCTCGAACTCCAGATCGCTCTCCGTATTATTTCTCATGTTTCGGTCTGTGCGCATGGCATTTTGGTGGAAAGTGACATTAGCGGCCTTTTCCGCTCGACATAGGAAGCGGCGGGGTTTTCGCATATCGGCCGCCCCCGCGGGATCAAACCCAAGGCAAAGTTACAACAAAAACGTCATTTCAGCTAATCGCACGGGCGCAATGTTGCCGCAACGGGCCGAAAAACGTTCCGATGCGGCGGTTCGTCGCCCCGACTCAGGCCCGAGCGCATTTGCGGCAGGATGGTTGCAACCGTCCTTGTCGGGTCGCGCGGGCGCACCCGCGACCACAGGGCAGACCGAAGTCCGCACGGCCGAAACATGAAAATATTGTAGACATTACAACACAAAAACATATTATTCCGACGCATTCAATCTTCGAAACGGACTTTTTTATCGTTTTTTCAAATAAATTCATTACCTTTGGTAGCAAAAAACGAACGTTATTATAATTATTCGATCATAAATTCGGAACGAAACCGCCGTAGCAGATGCCCGAAGAGTATAGGAAAAGCCTCAGACGTAGAGAGTCGCAACATCGCCGGCAACGCGAAAGATTGGGATTCGCGAGTCGGAGGTAAATTTCGTGTATGATACCGAATGGAATTTATCGGATATGACGAGGCATGAAAAAAGGGCGTCGCCGCCCTTGAATGTGACCTCGAAAGGATTCGAACCTTCATCGTAAGAACCGGAATCTTATATTCTATCCATTGAACTACGAGGCCGCGACCGCAAAGATGATAAAAATTTTTGGATATGACAAATAAAAATGAAAATTGGGTTCGCCTTGAGAGCGTGATAAGATGGGCGAACATGACTACCAACTATTTCGGACGTTACATCGGTCTGGCCCGTTCGGAGAATCTGTATCAGATAAAGGCCGGCAAGAACGGCATCTCGCAGAATCTCGCGCGACGCATCGTGGAGAAGTTTCCCGAGCTGAGCGTGGGATGGCTGCTGACGGGCGAGGGAGACATGTTCAACAAAGGTCTGTCGAGCGGCCGCATCCCCTTCTTCGAAGGCGATGTGGTGGGGCGCGGCCTGCTGCTCCACGAGGACATGAAGCCCTCGTTCAAGATGAGCATCCCGCCCATCGAGGACTGCGACTGCGCGTTCCGCTGCTACGACACGGCCATGTCGGCCGAAATACCGTCGGGATCGATGGTTTTTCTGAAAAAAACCACTGCCGAGGCGATAATTCCCGGGCAAATATATGTGATAGTATGTCCGAAATATATACTTTTGCGTAAGGTAAGGATCGTAAACGACGGCGAGGGCGGCACGATGCTGGCACTCGAATCCGCCAACGCGGGTTTCGACACCATAACGATCAAGATCGAGGACATGGAGGCCATATATCGTGTGGTGGCCAATCTGAGACTCTATTAGCGCATGCCGACGCGGGAAAGGAACGGAAAAGTATAACATAAACGATATTGTGAGTATGATGACGATAAAGACCAAGGAGAACGCGTCGCTGTTGCTGGCGTTCGTCGCTGCGGCCGTCGCGGCTGCGGTATTGGCTGTGTGCGGCACCCCGTGGTGGATCACGGCGTGCGCCGCGGTGGGAATTTTCGTGGCGCTGGCCCTCTTCTCGCTCTACATTATAAAGTCGTACGTGGCCTACAAGCTCAAGCCCATCTACTCGATGGTCCTCTCGCGCGACGTGCACACCACCGAGATCGTCGACGAGATGAAGGACAAGCACGTTGAGAAGATATCGGAGGAGTTGACCGCGTGGGCCGACGACAACGACAAGGAGATAGCGCGCCTGAAGCAGACCGAGGTCTTCCGCAAGCAATATCTGGGCAATGTGGCCCACGAGCTGAAGACCCCCATCTTCAACATTCAGGGCTACATCTCCACCCTGCTGGACGGCGGGCTGGAGGACGAGCTGATAAACCGCAAGTATCTGGAGCGCGCCGAGAAGAGCATCGACCGACTGATAAACATCGTGAACGATCTGGATACCATATCCAAGCTCGAAAACGACATGAACCGCCTGAAGTCCGACCGTTTCGACATAGCCGCGCTGGCCAAGGAGATAGCCGACCAGCTGGAGATGGAGGCCGCCAAGCGCAAGATCAGGATCTCGGTCAAGGGCGCCGACTCGCTGCCGTCGCCGTTCTGGGTCACGGCCGACAAGCACTACGTCGGTCAGGTACTCGTCAATCTGATAATAAACTCGATACACTACGGCAAGGAGGGCGGTTCGACCCGCATCAAATTCCGCGACATGATGGACAAGATCCTGATCGAGGTGGAGGATACGGGCGTGGGCATCGGCAAGGAGGATATCCCGCGCGTGTTCGAGCGCTTCTACCGCGTGGACAAGGGCCGCTCGCGCGAGCAGGGCGGAACGGGACTCGGACTGGCCATCGTGAAGCACATAGTGGAGGCTCACGGCGAGCGCATCACCGTACGCAGCGAACTCGGCGTGGGCACCACGTTCGCGTTCCCGCTCAAAAAGGCCGTATCACCCGAAAAGTAAATCCGCCGCGCGGGCACACATGCCCGACAATGGGTATATTGGACAAGAATGCTTAACGACTTTCTATACATAATATGGGACTTCGATCCGGTGATGTTCTCCATCGGATCGTTCGACCTGCGATATTACGGCCTCATGTGGGCCCTGACGATACTTCTGGGCGAACGCTTCTTCTCGCACTTCGTGCGCAGGGAGGGTTTCGGTCCCGAACTGGTGGAGGTGGGATTCGTGTGGATAGCCTTCGGCGCCATCATCGGCGCACGCCTGGGTCACTGCCTCTTCTACGAATTTTCGCACTACGCGGCCAACCCTCTGGCCATCATCACCGAGATACGCAACGGAGGCATGGCAAGCCACGGATCGGCCATCGGCATGCTTATCGGCATGTGGGTGACGGCCCGCAAGACGGGAACGCCCTACGTGTGGTGGCTCGACCGAATCATGATCCCCGTATCGATCGGCGGCGCGCTGGTGCGCATAGGCAACCTCATCAACTCCGAGATCGTGGGCGGCATCACCGACGTGCCCTGGGGATTCAAGTTCGTCAGACTCCACCCCAATATGCCCGTCGACATGGTACCCGTGCAGCACCCCGCGCAGATATACGAGGCGCTGTGCTACATCATCACCTTCGCGGTGCTGCTGTGGCTCTACTACAAGCGCGACGAGGGGCGCCGCCACGCGGGAGTGATGTTCGGCGTCGGGTTGGTCGGAATATTCCTCACGCGCTTCTTCATTGAGTTCGTCAAGGAGAATCAGGAGGCGTTCGAGCAGGGAATGGCGCTCAACATGGGACAGCTGCTCAGCATACCGTTCGTTCTGCTGGCCGCATGGATGATATGGCAGGGGGCCAAGAACCGCTTTCCGATAGGCAGACCCGCGACGAGCACCAAAGGCGGCGATCGCGACCGAACAGCCAAAAACACGAAAAGAAAATGATAGAGGAGGTAAACAAGATCATCTATAACATGCTCATAAGCGGGCGCGGAGTATTCCTGCCCGACGTGGGCACGCTTTTCATCGAGCGGCGCGGTGCGCGCAAGATCGCGGCCGATCGTCTCCTCGGTCCGCGCAACGCGGTCAGCTTCTCGTCGCACGAGCAGGGTCCGTCGCTGGTGGCCGAGATAGTCGCAATAGCAGGTTGCAGCGAGGAACAGGCCCGCGACATCTACGGCCGCTGGCTGGGCAAGACGCGCGAAGGCGCCACGCTCAAGATAGGCGGCGTGGGAGTCCTCGTCGACAAGAGCTTCTCCGCCGAGGCGTCGTTCAACACGGCAATCAACCCCGACGGGGTGAAGACGCTCGTGATCCGCCGTCGGTCCAACGCATGGCTCTACGCCATATGCGCCGTATGCGCGCTGGTGGCGATAGGTGTGGGCGTCTACATGCAATGGGGCACATCGCTTCTGAGCGGAATGAGCGTGGTGAAAAGCACTGCGCCGACCGAAACGCTCGCCGCGGCGCCACAGCCCGCAGCCGACATACCGAACGACTCGTTGAAGAACGACACCGATACGACGACCGTTCCCGCCACCGCACAGCCTGCCGCGACCGCAACGGAGCTGCCCGAGCCCAAACCCGCGCAACCGATCGCAACGGAGCAGCCCGCCACCCAATCCACGCCCGCCGTATCGGCATCCGACGGCAAGTACGCCTACTACGTGGTCATGGGAGTATTCTCCACCGAGCAGAACGCCGCACGCGCTCTGGAGCAGGCCAAACGGCGCATAGAGGATATGAACGGCACCGTACTGCCGTTCAAGAACAAATTCATAACGGCCGTCTTCGGAAGCGACAAACGCGACGACTGCGCCGCTTTCGCCCGCTCGTACCGCGACATATATCCCGATCTGTGGATATATAACGTCAAATAATGGGGCTCGCCGAGATTATAACGAGGACGATCGACCGTTTCCACACGGGTTGCATCGCCCGCATGGTGCCGCCCGCCATGTTCCGCTATGCGGCGTGCGGCGGCATGAACATGGTGCTCGATCTGCTGTGGTACCACTTCATCTACCACACGGTCGTGGCGGAACGCTTCATCGACCTCGGATTCGTGACCGTATCGCCGCATGTGGCCTCGCTCGCGATAGTCTTCCCGATAACATTTTTCAACGGATTCTGGCTCAACCGCAACGTGGCGTTCCATGCCACGCGGCTGGCGACATCGCGGCAGATGCTGCGCTACGCGCTCACCGTGGTCGGCTCGCTGGCGCTCAATTACGTGTGCATAAAGTTCTTCGTGGAGATATGCGGGATATGGCCCACGCCGTCGAAAGCCCTCACGACAGCAGTGTGCGTGGTTTACAGCTATCTGGCAGGCCGATATTTCACATTCAGGGAATAACGCGGACCTAATAACCGCGCAGGCCCGACGAGCCGCAGAATACTGAAGACGGAATACAGCGGTCCGAAAGCAAATCGGCCCTAAAAAGATTACCCTACCCTACTGAAACATGACGCGGAACTCGTCGACAGGCATGCGCACCACCTCGCACGATCCGATGGCCACGGGAAAGACAACATGTATGGAATCGCCCTCGCTCTTCTTGTCTTTCGCCACGGCCCTGAGCAACTGACGCATGGCCACGGGCGGCTTGAGATCGAAGCCCGCACGCACAAGTAGATTATCGATACGCTCCTTGTCGGCCGCCGACAGCATGCCCTTGCGGGTCGCCGCATCGGCTATGAGCGACAGTCCCACCGCCACGGCTTCGCCGTGGTTCATCTTCGACGAACTCTTCTCTATGGCATGGGCCAGCGTATGACCCAGGTTGAGCTTGCGCCGATCGCCCGCCTCGCGCTCGTCGCGCTCCACGATGTCGGCCTTGACCTTCACCGCGCGGAAGACTATCTTGCCCAGCAGCTCCGAATCCTTCGGCAGATCAGCGAAATCGCACTGCTCCAGCATGTCGAACAACTCGCTGTCGGCTATCACGCCCGCCTTGATTATCTCGGCCAGGCCCGTGCGGAACTCGCGCTCGGGCAGCGTGCGCAGCATGTTCACGTCGCAGATGACGAAACGCGGCTGGCAGAACGTGCCCACCATATTCTTATAACCCTCCACGTTCACGCCGTTCTTGCCGCCCACGCTGGCGTCCACCTGCCCGAGCAGCGACGTGGATATGAATCCGAAGTCGAGCCCCCGCATGTAGGTCGAGGCGACGAAGCCCGCCACGTCGGTGACTATACCGCCGCCGACGGCGAGAATGAAGGTGGAACGGTCCACTCCCAGCTCTATGAACTTGCGGTACACGGCGTCGGCCGTGAGCAGGGTCTTACTCGTCTCGCCCAGCCCTATGAGGACGTGATCGAAACGGTTCACCAGCGAGTGATAGTGGCGGTCGATGTTGGTATCCGACACCACGACCACCCTGCGGTCGGGCAGCAGACGCGGCAGCAGATCGCCCACGCAACCGATCAGAACCTCACTGCGATCCTTGATTTTTATACCGTAATTCATAATGACAGCTCCTTGAATAGTAGAGCAAAAATAACACATTTTACCGATTAATTATTAACTTTGCGCGATTAATTTCAATTACTATGCAAAAACTTCGCAACATCGCAATTATTGCCCACGTCGACCACGGAAAGACGACGCTCGTGGACAAGATGATAGTTGCCGGACACCTGCTGCGTTCCGACACCAACACGGGAGACCTCATAATGGACAACAACGATCTGGAACGCGAACGAGGTATAACCATTCTGTCGAAAAACGTATCGGTCAAATACAAGGACTGCAAGATCAACATCATAGACACCCCGGGCCACGCCGATTTCGGCGGCGAGGTGGAGCGTGTGCTCAACATGTGCGACGGCGTGCTGCTGCTGGTCGACGCCTTCGAAGGCACCATGCCGCAGACGCGTTTCGTGCTGCAAAAGGCGCTGTCGCTGGGCAAGAAGCCCATCGTGGTGATCAACAAGGTCGACAAGCCCAACTGCCGCCCCGAGGTGGTGAACGAGCAGGTGTTCGACCTCATGTTCTCGCTCAACGCCACCGAGGAACAGCTCGACTACAAGACCATCTACGGCTCGGCCAAGCAGGGTTGGATGTCACACGTGTGGAACCAGCCCACCGACTCGATCACCCCGCTGCTCGACGCCATCATCGACGAGATACCCGCGCCCGAGCAGGTCGACGGCACTCCGCAGATGCTCGTCACCTCGCTCGAATACTCGCCCTACGTGGGTCGTATAGCCGTGGGCAAGCTCACGCGCGGCGAGCTGCATGCGGGCCAGAACGTCACCCTCGCCAAGCGCGACGGCAAGACGCTGGTCAAGAGCAAGATCAAGGAGCTGATGGTGTTCGACGGACTCGGCAAGGCCAAGGTCGACAAGGTGGAGTGCGGCGAGATATGCGCCATAGTGGGCATCGAGGGTTTCGAGATCGGCGACACCATCTGCGACTACGAGAATCCCGAGCCGCTGCCCCCCATCGCCATCGACGAGCCTACCATGTCGATGCTCTTCACCATCAACAACTCGCCCTTCTTCGGCCGCGACGGCAAGTACGTCACCTCGCGCCACCTGAAGGAGCGCCTCGACCGCGAGCTGGAGAAGAATCTGGCGCTGCGCGTCGAACCCGGGCAGAACGCCGATTCGTTCGTGGTCTACGGCCGCGGCGTGCTGCACCTGTCGGTGCTGATCGAGACCATGCGCCGCGAGGGCTACGAATTGCAGGTCGGCCAGCCCAAAGTGATCGTCAAGGAGATCGACGGGGTGAAGTGCGAGCCTGTGGAGGAGATGACCGTCGACTGCCCCGACGAATACTCGGGCACCGTAATAGAGATGGTAACCAAACGCAAGGGAACCCTCACCAACATGGAGTCGGACAGCGAACGCACCCGTCTGGAGTTCCTCATACCGTCGCGCGGCATCATAGGCCTGCGTTCGAACATGCTCACCGCCACGGCGGGCGAGGCCATCATGACCCACCGTCTCAAGGATTTCGAGCCGTGGATGGGCGACATAGAGATGCGCACCAACGGTTCGCTCATAGCCTCGGAGACGGGTACGGCATACGCCTACTCGATCGACAAGTTGCAGGACCGCGGCCGCTTCTTCATCGCCCCGATGGACGAGGTATACTGCGGTCAGGTGGTGGGCGAGAGCACGCGTTCGGGCGACATTACGATCAACGTCACCAAGGCCAAGCAGCTCACCAACATGCGCGCCTCGGGAGCCGACGACAAGGCGGTGATCGTCCCGCCCAAGGTCTTCTCGCTCGAAGAGGCTCTGGAGTACATCAAGGCCGACGAATATGTGGAGGTGACTCCCAAAGCCATGCGTCTGAGAAAGATCCTCTTAAGCGAGGTGGATCGCAAACGCGCGGCCAAATAGTCGGAAGGGATGAATTACATTACGCTCGCACTGGTCACGGGAGCCGTGACGGGACTGCTCGACGTGGTGCCCATGATTTCGCGGGGCGTATCGTTCCGTTCGTGCGTATCGTCGTTCTGCACCTATCTGTTCGCCGCCATACTGGTGTTTTACGGCAATCTGCCCTACCTGCCGTGGTGGGCCGACGGATCGGCTACCGTGCTGATGATCGCCATCCCCGTCATGCTGTGCCTCGTGGGCAAGGACCGCAAGGCCGCACCCGCCATCTTCATGAATGCCGTGATATTGGGATTCCTGATTTCGGTATCGAAACACTATCTGGCGTAGATACGGCAATTAGAATACTGTAAGCGGGAGGGCATCCGATGCTCTCCCGCTTTTTTTATGTGTCTGCGGCTCGGTGGCTTGACGCAGTGTATTGCAGTCCGTCAGGACTGCGCGGGCCGCAGCCTCGCCCCGCGGAGGCCCGCTATTGTTCGCATGCGCTCACATCGCGGTCCCCCGCAGGCTACGTCCCGAAAACACGTTCGAATGCTGGTCCTCCATATGATGTTATTTTATTACGTTACCTTTTGTACGGACAAAAGGTAACCCAAAAACCGCCGCGGTGAAACGATTTCAGGGACAGTCTTGCGACTACGCTAAATCGGATGCTTCGCATTTTTGAAGCAATCAAAAGTTCGCTTACGCAGACGTTTTCTCGCCTCGGCAAAGCT
>ERZ827168.938-NODE-938-length-43324-cov-6.219695_pt1 | contig 43324 bp, 37 predicted proteins | sample MGYA00519868_ERZ827168 | MGnify/ENA primary metagenome ERZ827168 (study PRJEB31778, sample SAMEA3449271) | human gut metagenome | biome: human gut; feature: human-associated habitat; material: faeces | place: United Kingdom | collected 2010/2012 ...
CCCTCTTTTTTGTTTTCCATAGTCTGCGCGCTGGCCGCGGCCATCGTCCTGTACAAAATCCCATTAAGTATTATTTTTCCACATATTATTATACATCCAGACAGATAAGGTATGTATTATCATAGTCTACGCGTGGGCATTTATTATTCGTTGAATTGATATTAAGTGGGTTTAATTAACAAGAAAAATTGATCTTCTCAAGGTATTTTTATGCTGCATAAAGTATATTTCGAGCAATGGATATGGTTATTTGACTAAAAAATAGTAATATTGTGTTCTAATAACAATAAGGAAGAGAAATACAGTTATCTGAATCAATGCAAAGAATGTGTGGACTGATGTACTGTCAGCAGTTGATATGTAGGAATATAAAAATCAGAATTTGTTATAGAGTAGTAATCTGATCAAGTTGATAACCGGGCATTGACGGTGGTGAAATCCATATTAGGATGATTGATGCTGCGTAACAAGAATTCTGTATATTGGTATTTCGAGCAAACTCATAATATATAAATGCTGTTATAATACAGATATAGAGTCAATCACAGAGTTTTGAATATATGGACGTTCTTACGCATTTTAGAAGTATAGAAGAACTTACCAAAACGCTCTCACGTGAACAAAGATTGTTGAGTGAGATGTTTGAGAAGCGAAAACTCATGAAGTTTTCTCGAGGACTTGCCCTTGATCTTGTCGGGGGAAATGAAGCCAGATTGAGAAAGCTGATTGACTATGGCGTATTGCTGGAAACGGGCAATGCGGTTGAGATAGAGAGCGACTACCTGAATTTCTTTGAAGAGGTACTGAATGTCAATGAGGAGATCAGTGTCTTGAGTGTACAGGAGTGTATCAATACGTTGAAGGAAAATATAGTGTATTTCCTGAAAGAGACCAATGCCAATCGCAAAGCCGGTTATCAGGATCATGTACGTCAGCTTTTAAAGAAGACAGGATTCAGGACCTTGAAGAACGTGGTGGATCTGAAACGGAATATGGATAATACCTATAAACAGGAGCCCAATTATATCATAAAAAAGCAGAAATTGCAGAATCTGGATGAGAAAAGCCACAGCATTCGTGCAATGATACGTGAGTGTGAGAAGCTGATGGATAATGAACACGCTTTCTTCATCATGGCTAATGATCCGCACATGGCCAGAACCTGCAGTGATGTGAAGCACGATTTTGTGGAAGCTTATCATGCGCTCATGGAGATAGACCGGCAGATTATTTCATATATCAATCAGATAGACAGCCAGAACAAACTTTACAAAAAGATACGGAAGCTGAAATATCTTCAGGACCAGCTGCTTATCAAGACAGAAACGAATATTAAAAATGTGTTGGAAGAAAGAAATCCTCTTTGGATGGAATCACGTCAATACAATAAAATACGTCTGTCTTTGAATATGCTTAGAGATAACGAGCAGATAGGCAAGCTGTTGAGACGTATTGCCGAGCGCAACGGAATACAGAAAATGACAAGAACCGAGGCAGAGCCTCTGACCGAAGAAGACCTGAAAGCCCATGTACAACGGATAAAGGAGGTGGATTCTCAAGAAGTATGGAATGCGTTCCAGGCATCAGGATACAATCTGTTTGAATTCATTTTAAGATACGATTATAAAGTAAAACGTAGTATTGAAGAACATGTGACCCTCTTCTGTCAGTTGGTTATCTTGCATCCGGATGAATGTCGGATGACAGGCAAATATGCAATTTATCAAGACTTTGAATATCCTATAATCTATGCGAAATAATACTCAGAAAATATACGAACGGTTAAGCCGTGGTGAATTCCTTTCGGCGGACAGTACAGACACGTCTGTCAGACATCTGTACGAAGACATCGAAGAGAATCTGGAAGACTATACAGAATACTTCAGGGAAATAGGTCTGCAACTGGAATCCGGCAACGGTTATTTCTATTTTTCCAGAACAGGAGAAAGTAAACAGACCATAGAGCAGAAATTGGAAAGTTTCTCCAAATGGCTTGACTATCTGGACTTTCTGAAGTGTTATAATCAGTCATTCGCCGCAGGATATCAGTTTCGTAAAAGTCATCTGATAGAACAGATAAGCCTGGATATTGAACTTAAGGAAAAGGCGACTCACCTATTTAAAAAATATGGTGCAGACTCTAACATTGAGATTGTAAACAAACTGTTACAGGAGATGCAGAATATGGGCTTTGCAGAATGTATCAGTGAACTTGACGAGACATATAAGATTACTTCCGCATTTCGCTATGCTGAAGAGTTGGTTGAGATAATTCAAATAGCAAACGAGGATGAGATACCTGAATAAGATTATTTTTATCAACAGTGCCAATATACCGTATGCGGAGATTTCCGTAGATGGAAATGTACACTTTACTGGAACACAGGGCGTCGGTAAAAGCACAATACTGAGAGCATTGCTGTTCTTTTACAATGCAGACAAGCAACATCTTGGTATTCAACAGGGACAGAAACCTTTTGATGAATTCTATTTCCGCCAGTCAAACTCTTATATACTTTATGAGGTGGTGCGTGACAATGGTGCATACACCATACTTGTTTGCAGATATCAGGGACACGCCTCATGGAGATTCATCGATGCACCTTACCGGCGTGAATGGCTAATTACAGAAGACAAGCAGGTATTGAGCGACTGGATAAAGATTCGTGAACGTATTGATATAAACGTGGTTGTCTCTGCAAGGATTGACACCGGTGTAATGTTCAGGGACATCATCTTTGGAAACACTCGTGACCATAAATACACACGTTATGCATTGGTTCAGAGTTCACATTATCAGAACATACCGCGGAGCATACAGAATGTATTTCTGAATACAAAACTCGATGCGGACTTTGTAAAGAATACCATCATACAATCAATGACGGATGAGGATATACCGATAGATCTGCAGACCTACCGGCGACTCGTTACAGATTTTGAGCGTGAGTATAACGAGATAGACTGTTGGTTCCGCCAATCGCGTGACGGCAGTTATCCGGTACGTCAACAGGCATTGAAAATAGCCGAACAGGGACGTACTATTGTTGCACTCGACCAACAACTGGCCGACATATGGCACATGCTCAATCATGCTGTCGCTTATAGTGAGAAGCAGATTCCTCTGCTGGAAGTGGAGTCAGCCGAAATTAAGGCGGAAATAGAGAAAGTGCAAGGTCGCGAGAAAGAACTTACGGATGATTATAATAAAGATAAGGACTCGCTCAATCAGAATCTTGGCGCACAAAAAGGCAAACTCAAGGAAATAGCACAGGAAAGAAAGTATTTTGAGGCTAACGGCATTAAGGATTAACTTGCCCTTGCCGGACGTGAACCTGCCATCAGACAGGAAGTGAGTGAAAAGCAGACACTGTTGGACGATTTGTTGAAAACTCATGCGTCGATAGAAGAAAAGTATAACATAGCGAAGGATAAACTGGAAAACGCACGCCAGGCATTTGAAAACACCCAGAAAGAAGCATACTATAAGAAACAGGCCGAGCTCCAGATAAAGCGGAACAGACTGGAAGAGGAGCGTACAAAGAACAAAAATCTGGTTCTTGATGAATTCAATGATTGGCGACACGACTCCGACGAGCGTCTTCAGATGTTGGTGGCTGAACAGAACAGGGCTGAGAATGCTCTGAAGGAACTGCGTCAGTGGCATCCGAAGGCTGACGAAATAAAGCAGGTGGATGAGGATTTGCAACAATTGAATTTTACGGCGAAGGAGAATGCCGTCAGGCAGAAAGCTGTAAACAGTCAGATTGGTCAGATCACCGTGGAGTATAGGATGAAGGATGCGGAACTAAAACAGGCATATCAGCGTGAGCAGGAACGTCTTGACTCAGAGCGCACGAATATACGTGAACATATTGCGAAAATTGACGGGCTGTTGGCTCGTCTGGACGGTTCTCTTTACAAATGGTTGTGTGAGAATGTCAATGGTTGGGAGGACACGATAGGTAAAGTTGTGGACGAAGAAAGAATACTTTATGCTCAAGACCTTGACCCTCAGTCGGATGCTGAAGCCAAAGGATTGTTCGGCATAAAACTAAACATGGATAATATTAACTCCATACATCGCACGCCGGACGAGTATAGATCTGAGAGAAACAGTCTGGAAGAGCAGGTGCGGCAGATCAACCGACAGCTCACGCAGATGCCTGTCGCCCTTCAGGAAGAGACGGCCAAGCTCGGCAAGAAATATGCAGACCGGGTGAATCCGCTCCGACAGACACTCACGCTGTTAAAGGTCGAAGAAGGACAGATACCCGGAAAACGGCAGGATCTGCAAAACCGCAGGCACGAACTTGAGATGGAAGAGAAGGAGCTGATAGAGCAGGAAAAGGCTGTTCGTGAACGTTCACTCAATGAGGCCGTGCTGAAAGTTGAATCGGAGAAAGACGTCCGTGGTAAGAAAGAGATAAAGAACAGGAAAGACCTCAAGGAACTTGACTCTTTGTTTAAAAAGGCGACGAAAGGTCTCGATGAGGAATTGCGCCTTTTTAAGGATGAGCAGACGGCAGCGGCGTCTGCCCGCAATCAGGAGATTGCAAGGCAGAAAAAGAAACTTGACGAACAGATGTTGGCAGAACTTGCTGGCAAAGGCGTTGACACAAATCTGCTGGAACAATACCGTAATGCCCTGAAGGACCTTAATAATCTGTTGAAAAGAATTGAAAATGACCGTAACCTCGTAATCAGCTATTGCGAGACTGAACGTAATCTTTTTGCCAGGGAACCGGAGTTTAAAAAGGCCATTAGGACGATAGAACAGAAACTCACCATGATACGCCAGCACTATGAGGATAAACGTAACCGTATTGAGAAGAAATACAAGGAGCTGGGCGAACGGCAGAAAAAAGTCGCCAATGAATTGAAACACAGGCGTGACGGTTTGAGCGCTTATCGTCAGATGAGAGATAATGAGCATCTGGTGCCTGACTCGTTCTTGTCTGATGCCGATATGGAGAAAACTGAACAGGATTGCCAGATGCTTCTGAGCCAACTCCGGGGTACGGTGAATCAGAAACGCGAATCTATCGACAGACTCAAGGAGGTTGTTGTCAGTTTCAACCGGAATTTCAAGCCTCAGAATGCCTTCCATTTCAATACCATGCCTGTCACTGATAATGATTATCTGCAGATATCCGTAGATTTGCAGGACTTCATGGACAATAACAAGATAGAGGAGTTCCGCATACGTACAAGCGAACATTACAAGGACATCTTAGGACGTATCTCGTCCGAGATAGGTTCGCTCATGAAACGCCGGTCTGATGTGGATGGGGTTATACAGGACATTAACCGTGATTTCATAGAAAAGAACTTTGCCGGAGTAATCAAGAGCATCGAGCTTAGGGCGGATGAGTCATCCGACAAACTCATGCAGTTGCTTATATCCATTCACAATTATGCCGTAGAGAATGCCCTCTCCATCGGCGAGCTGAATCTTTTCTCAAGTAACAACCGCGACGAGATCAACCGCAAGGTGGTGGACTATCTGAAGAGTCTGTCCCATCAGTTGCAGAACGAGCCCAATCGTCCCACGGTTTCTTTGGGCGACGCGTTCCGTTTACAGTTCCGTGTTAAGGAGAACGACAATGACACAGGTTGGGTAGAACGTATTAACAATGTGGGGTCGGATGGCACAGACATTCTTGTCAAGGCAATGGTGAACATCATGCTCATCAATGTGTTCAAGAAGAAGGCAGCCCGGAAAAGCGGCGATTTCATTGTGCACTGCATGATGGATGAGATCGGACGCTTACACCCCAACAACATAAAAGGTATTCTTCAGTTTGCCAATTCGCGCAATATATATCTTATCAACAGTTCACCCACATCTTATAATCCTTACGACTACCGCTACACCTATCTGTTAAGTAAGCACGGAGTGAAAACGAGAGTGGAGAAATTATTGAAGCGAATAAATTAGTCTGATATATGGTTGTGAGTGCATCTATACAGGCATTGCTGGCCGGTGAGCAGGTTGCCGGCTCAAAGCTTAACCGCAGGCTGCTCGATGAGCTGCTGGCAGAGGGCATGCTGTTGGTTATATCACATGGTTCCAGAAAATCGTATAAGGCTCGCGATACGGAGGCTCTGAAAAGGTTCCTTACAGATAGGGAGGAGGGTTTCCGCATCCTTGACGTGAACGGTTCCGGTTCACGTGCTTCAATGGCGGCCGGAACCGGTAACTCCAAACTCGCTCCGGTGCGTTCGTGCCCAGGCTTTCCTGTAAACAGTTATGAACCCATCGACTGTTTACTTAATGGGAAACCGTTTACCGTAAATCCGCAGGAAGGAAGTTTTGTCTTCGTGTCCGACTGGGAGCGATTCGTCATTCCGGCGGATGTGGTGGTGATAGGCATCGAGAATATGGAAAACTTTAGGATGATCCGTAAGCAAAGAACTGTCTTTGAAAAATATCTCCGCACGCATGGCCTTTCACAAAGAGCACTCTTTGTGTCCCGATACCCGCAATCTGCTGATCTTAGACGGTGGCTGTGTTCTGTTACAAATCATTATCTTCACTTCGGCGATTTTGATCTTGCAGGAATAAATATATACATCGTTGAGTTCCTGAAATATCTGGACGTAGGACGCTCTTCATATTTAATCCCCGACGATATAGAATCGCGTCTGAGGTCCGGCTCCCGTAAAAGATACGACGATCAGTATAACCGTTTTAAGGATGTAAAGTCTGACAGACCCGAATTACAACAATTAATAGATTTGATTCATCACGAGCGAAAAGCATACGATCAAGAGGGTTATATATGTCGTAATACGTGAATTCTACAAATTTACATCCACTTATAACATCCTATTGTCATATAGTTACCAGCGCTTTCCGGCTATAATTTTACCATTATACATTAATATAACATAATAATAGTCTGATGTGTAGAGACTTCTTGAGAAGTAAAATTTTTTACTTCCACCTTCCTTATAATAGGTATCAGTATGTGTACTTGAAACTATCTGCGAATTCATTACATTTATGGCTTTAATGGTTATTGTAATTGTCCTTTCTTCTGTAGTATAGTAATCAAAACTAACAGCATCACTACTTATAGATAAAGATGTGACTATAAAAGGATAATTATTACATACTTGAGTTAAATTATCTTCTGCGATATTCCTTAAATTTCTTTCTGTAGATAATAATGAATAAAGAGAATCTATACAATTTTTATGTTGACTAATCAATGCATCTTTTTCTGTAATTAAATTATTTTTCTTTGAAATAGTGCCATTTGCATTGTCTAATTGATTTTGTGTATAATTAAGATTTATATTAAGAACAAACAATCCGATTCCACATCCAATAACAATTAAAATCAGAAGAGAAACATTTGTAAATTGTTTTTTTTGGCGTAAAATTTTTGCATTCTCTTCTTGCAGCTTTTTATTTTTCTTATTTAGGTATATATTATTTTGATTCAATTTACTCAGAACACTTTTATAACTATTCATGTGGACGGTATCATAATCTTCGTCTTTGTATATATAAGTAAATCCGTAAGAATATGATGCTCTTACAATATCTTGTACTCCGTCTGATATGCAGTGTTCTTTTATAGAGTCTTTAGCAATGCTATAGTCTGTTTGTGGTAAAAGTTTTGATATTTTACGTAATCCTTCAAATTCGATTCTAAGGCTTTCTGTAAGGCTTTCAACTTCCTCTTCTTCACTTCTTAAATTGTCAATGCTTGTCGTAAGTGTTCCGTCTTCTGAAAAATGGATTATGACTCCCTGAGTTACAATTTTCTCTATAGTATTCTCAAAAAGAGAAAACAGACTATCAATCTTAGATAAATAATATCCATTTATTACTATGCAAAAGCCTAAATATCTACTATTGCCTAGTTTTCTTATATAGCAATAATACATCAAATTCTCGTCCCGGTGGATTACAATTTGGGTAGGGGCCTTACAATGGCTATATATGTTTTTCAAAACTATGGAGGAACTGTCCTCCGGATATTGTGTATAGCCGGAAGACAACTTCCCGAAAATATAAATAGAATAGTTCATTTACTACTTCTTGTAAAAATTTATTTTCTTATTCACGTTATCAACTTCGACAGATGCTAATTCGTCCAATACCTCGTTACCCAACAATATGGGAGCAATTTGATTGGGGGCCACAGTGGCTGTCTTATCGTGAAGAACTATACAATCATCGCCGTCACCAATTTTTATCTCCTTTATATTAATTGAGCCATTCTCAACAATAGATCCGTCAGCAATGCTTGAATATTCAACTCCAAGAACATCTTCTTGACTAAATTTACCGTTTTTGTATAATGTTTGAAGTTCATTTAATGACAAGTGGATGCCGGAGCATCCAGTGTCATAAATCATATTCATGGTTACTCCATTTAACTTGACAGGGATAACCTTTACACCGCCCATCTCTTCATAAGAAATGGAAATAGATGGTTTTTTTGGTATATTTAGCTGATATGGCGGTTTATCATTATTCTGTTTGCATGAAGTCATTGTAAAAGCGACTCCAAAACACCAAAAGGTACAAAATAGAAATTTTTTCATGCTATTGTATAGTTAATGTTCTTGTAATTACACGTTTGTTATTTACTGTATAGAAAATCTGCACATTGATAGGTGATGTAGTATCTGTACTAAAAGTATTCTTATTTATAATTATGCCAGAACTTCCCTCGAAGATACCACCAGGGATATCTACCTTTTCATCCCCTTTCATGACGGATAAATTGTAATTTATCCCCGGTTTTATTTTTCCATTTATAGGAGACGGTGAAATGTCTATCCTGTAATCTTTATATTCATTATCATTAGCTGACGTTTCAACATTTTCATTTACGGCAATCTCATCTCCTGTTCCTGAGTTTACAAAAACAGTATCGATAGTAGTCTGCGTGTCCGTCCGATTTTGTATTAATTCAACAGACTTAGACAGCTGCGAAACAGCATAACAACAATAACCACAAAGAACAGCAACAACAAGCAATAATATGATATAGCCCATTGAATACCATTTCGTTTCTTTATGCTCAGCCCTGTTTGCAGAATGCGTCTCAGAAGACTTCTTGCCAACTTTTTCATCCTTATCTTGAAATCGGCTCGCCAAAAGGCGAGCTAATTTTTTAAAAGGTTCGTCAATCAAATCAACAGCGCTTGTTGCTTCTCTTATCTTAGCAGCCAACTTGTCCTTTTCTTCTTCACAATTTTTCAATTGCTTTTGCAAATCTTCCAACCTTTTTTTGTATTCTTGGCTCGCTGATTCTGTTGCATCTGAAAGTTCTTTTTCAAGTCTTTCAACTTCTTTAGAAAGATTATCTATTTTTTCTTTCTGTTGAATGTTGGTTGTTTTAAGCCTTTCATTCTCATTCTGTATCGGTCCCTGCTTTTTCAAAAGACTGTTGTACGCCATACCTGCCGGTTTGTATTCTGGAGACACAAGAATTCGTCTTTGTTGCAGTGTATCATGAAACAACGGACTATCTACCTCCTCAAGGCTGAACTTCTCTTCTGCTTTAGAACTTGAAGAGCCATTCAGATTATCGAAATGCAGATTTTCTATGTTATTTTTAAATACGGCATTTATGTAATCAACTGCATTTTTATTTTTATATGAAGCCGTCGAGATTTGCTTGACAAGAAATCTGTCCACTCCGTTCTCAGACTTAATAAGGCAATCGATACATATCTGTTTGTAAATGACGTCAAGGATTTTATAAAGCATCTGCACATTTGTACAATATCTGCCGGAGAAACTTACAGTTAGGCCGAAATAAGAACCTGGGCGTCCCTCTGCATTACGGACATTCTTTTTACGTAAATACGTATAGAAAGATTTGCCGTTCACAATGTCAATCTGAAGTAGGGTGGACACTTCTACTTTCTCGTCATGATTGTAGAATCCCTTTATATAGTCGAGTTCCTCATTGCAGCCACATATTTCATGACCTACTGGAACTCCATGAACATATAAATCAAACTGTTCCATAATAATTATCCTCTAAAACATTTCATCAGTGCATTCCATAACATTCTCGGATACAGTTCCTCACTTTCAGTATATTTAAGCGTATTCTTCTCGTAATATCCAGTACAGAAAGGCACGAACTTGTAGTTGTATTTACGCCACAGGCTGGTTATGGGATTTTTGTTTACGAATAATTTACCGAGCCCGTCATATTCTTCCAACATCAGTCTCTCTGCCGATGAGATGTGAATTTGTCCATCATCGAATAACTCATCTTTTTTGTCAACTTTGTTGTATAAAATAATAAAACGGTCAGTGTTTTTAACAAGTTGTGACTTACAGTTCGAGATCCTTCTTACGTATGATTTCTTAACACTATTGTTCACTTCCCATTCTGCCTCCGTGATGAAAGCCCAAATTTTACGATTCTTCAACCTTCTGATAATCTCTGTCATATAAGGTGGAAAATTTATGGCACTAACATTTTCTGGATCAAAATAATGCTCGCCAGGTGCTTCAAGAAACTGACAAACAGTAACTCCGTTTTTGATTATCTTTACAAGCATAAAGTCCGTATAGGCATTTCCCGGTAGAGCTTCTTTAGTGTCAATGTTTTTCATGAATGCTTCGCATTTCTCTTTGTATTCAGGACCAGACTTAAATGTCTTATCAGCTTTCACCGTATAACCGCAATCGTGCAAGTATCTAGACAGACGGACTAATGTCATTGACTTTCCACTGCTACGTGGTCCGAAAAGCATAACGATCGGTGATTGCTTGTCGGCTATAGTAATGTCGTTTTCATCTGTATTTGCAGTTCTAGTTGTCTCGTTTTGAAAACCACTGGTTCCCTGTACGGTATCGTTCTCTTCCACATTATCAGACTTTAAGTCTATATCATCAACATTGATTTTTACTTTTGGTGTATCCATATGTTCATTTAATTATAAGAATTTTCGTTACTTTTGAATGCAATATCAAAGAAAATAAAGGCCGCAATGTCCACTAATATTGATAGAATCACGTAATACCAAAATGAAGCTGGATATTTTCCTTGCAGAAAATCGACGAAAAAGACATCAATGACAGATGCCATTCTCTTGGTACGCGTTTCAACGTTCTCCTTTGTATATACAGCCTCATCATCCGAGTTCCTGTCGAAATCTACAAAAAGTTTATTTGTGCCAATGATATTATATCCGTCTTTCAGTTCTTTCTCGCATTGCTTGATTTCAGCTTCCGACAAACTACCTGTCGAAATATGATCATGAATAGAGTCATTGAGTGCCGCAAGCCTTCTCTTTTGTTCTTTTGCCGCATCGACAGACTGCATACTGATAGTATGTGTTTTCAAAGCATCTGCCAAGGCTTTGTTTATTTCAACCTGATATTTATTAAGTATCGCTGGGTTCGCACTATTATAATCAGGGTCTTGAATAATGCTTGATTTAAGAATATTGTTTATTTTTTTTATGTGTTCACTTATTTTCTCACCATTTCCTCTCTTATATGGTGGTTCGTCACCGTTAAACTGGCGTACAATGTGTGCACGTTCCTCCTCCACGGCGTCTTTCATTTTTGTACCAACGGAATCCAACACCATTGTAGAAGACGTCCCCCTATCCACAATCTGTGACAGATATTTGTTAGTTGTCTCTATGTCTTTCGTAATGACAGACCCAATCTTGTCATTATAGAAGAATGTATGCGTGTTTGTCGGCATACTCATGAGCAGCCAAAAAAATACGACAAGCAAGATACCTCCAAACAGCTTCAACCGGCGGTTGTCGATAAAACCAGGGTAAGTCAAAGTATATATTATCAATTTTGTACCAAATGAGGCTATTACAAAAAAGGCGATGGTAATACCCCACACTAAGACTTCCGGCCATCCCGTAGGAAGCAGCAAATGTAACGATTGTTCGGTTGCCCAGCAACTGATCCCAGCAAGTATCAAAAAAGCAATGATACATCCGATGATTTTGAAATTTCCCATTTTAAAAATTTTATTGTTAATGCAAAAGTTTGTTATTCATGAAAGAATGTAAGGATTTGTAACTAAGTCACATTTTAATAATTAATAATCTAAAAACGTACTCGAAACGTAAGTGAAGGCTACTGATAGTAGACCATAAATGATGATTGTTATGAATTGTTGACCATAATAACAGGCTACTTTACCAATCACATTATTGATAAATATACCATCAATAACTCGTACCGTTTGATTTATTTTGGATTTGTGAACATCATATGGCATAAGGATTATATTCTTCACTTTTGGAGCACAAATTATTTTTAAACTCTCAATACGGCAGTCCTGAACGATTAAGGGCTCTTTGACGATTCGCGATTCTACGTGGATGTGACAGCAATAAAAACTGAGATATGGGAAGTTTACGTTACCGTAAATGAATGACTTTATCTTTTCTCCGGTTCCTCTTGCAAAGAATATATTTTGAAAGTGATTTTTCTCTGTTATTTTTCTTTTGTTGCTAACTTTCTTAACGGTTTTAATAGTTGTACAATATGCCTTTACGCTATTTATAACCAAATAAATATATTCCTTTCCCTCCTGTTTGTATGTAGCTTGGAGAGTATACCAATAGGGGATATTTTTGTGTGTCTTAATATACAGTTCTATAATGAGCAGATATAGTGGCATCCATTTTTGTAGATTCTCTGCAAAAAATGGCTTTTTAACTTTGGGGATGGCATTAAGGGTAAGCCTGGTGTAGGGAGTTTTTTCACTGACTCTATGGGTGTTTATATCACCAGATGCATGCTCATTTATATTCATATCGATGACCTAATGTTATTCTATAAGGACTCAGTTATGGGCATAAAAAAGCGTGAGTTCGTCCTGTTGTCCGTCCCACGAGTCAAGGCTCTTGCATTGCCTAATCCAGATGAACAGACAACGTCAGAGCCCACGCCGATATGAATAAAAAAACTACCGTTAAGAGACCTATAAAACAATACATTATTCCCGAAAGGGTATAATCCTTGCTTACAAGGTCTCAACGGGTTAGATATATCACACCCGGGACATCTACCGTTGCTAAGTTCAAGACTGGATTTTTGAATTTGCAAGATTCGACTCGTCTCAAACACAGCGTCGAGTAAACGCCTTAATTATGTCTGGACTACATTTCCCACCTATACCCACTTTGTATTGCTTTGTCATACATTGACTCAGCCATACTCAGAACGGCGTAGGCTGCCCCGCTTGATGCTATGATGAAAGAACTCGTCTAACTATAATAAACAGGAACAGGGACATATAGTAGTCCGCTACAAAATTACGTAGATTTTTAAAATATGTAAAAACAAACGTTGATACATTTTAATGAATTATATATTTTTAACTACAAAGAGACCTGCTTTGTTCTATTGCTCCGGTAATCCATAACATACCTTCTCCAACTTCTTAAACGTAGGAGTTGATCCTTTTTATTCTATATCGCAAAGTACTTACAATTTTTCTTGACTTTATTTTGACAAAATATTTTTTCAAAAGAGGTGTGAAGGAATGTTAAATCGGACATGGTAAGGGTCTTTCCGGTGCTATCGGTATTATGATATACCCTGTATCATAGTCCGAAAAGATTCATACGGTGTTCCGATATTGCCCATTTCATCATGCGAAAAAGCCCATATTAGGGGCTGAAAAGCACCATATCGCACTCCAATATGGGCCATTTCGCAGGCCGAAATGGTGCTTTTCGCAAAGTGACTAAATGCTTATTTAATATAAGTTGTTGGTTTTCAATGCTTTATGAAAACCTCTTATAATTCGTGTATTTGCGCCCGAAGGAGAGTCTGTTTGCAAATACGCGCTTATTTTTCGGGGTAGAGTGGGAAACAAGGAGGGAAAAACCGGAATCAGGTTACAAATTGAAAGTGGGCCGTAAGGCTGTCTTTCGGCAGCCGTAAACAAATGATTATTCAGGAGTGAAGCGGCAATGTTTCATTGTGGACGATTTACCACATAATTTCCATTGAGCTGATTTTCCATCGTCTGATATCTCATTATGACGGTCTGCGGGGATAATACATCGTTCTGCGGTGGCATATTTATTTGTCAGAATTATTATCATGCGCTTCATAGTGTCGCTTATTTCCATTATTTTTGTAGGAAATATCAAGAGCCGTCATCCTGCGGCCGGCAGACTATTAAAATCCATTGCTGGTTATAACGTGATGCGGGCGGGGCGTAAGGATGTGACATACAATGAAATACATAACTTAATAATTGATTTACAGTAATGAAAAAAACACTGTTATTTCTATCTCTGTTCATTCAGTCTATTATTGCCTTTGCGGATGATTCTGCCGGATGGCAAATCTCCACATCAGACAAGGGAGGTGATTATTATGGAGCCGTCGTGGCCAGCGGACGTATCGGCATACTGCCGTGGAGAGAGCCGTTCTCGGTGAGAGACGTGTTTCTGAACCATGTGTTCGACGCCGACGGCAAAAACGGAGTGAGCCGTGTGTTGAGAGCCATCAATCCGTTTCAGTTGCAGGTGTATATAGACGGTCGTTGCATGGAACTGAACAACGTGGACGACTGGCACCAGACGCTGGATATGAGGCACGCCGTTCACAGCACATCTTTTTCTTATCAGAACCGCGCAAAAGTAGCCTACGATGTCCGCGCACTGCGCAATATGCCTTATGCGGGCCTCATAAACGTCAGCATCGAGGCCTTGGACGACATTGTGATAAATGTCCGCAACGTGCCGGTTGTGCCGAACGAATATCAGCAGCCGGTCACCGAGATGCAGAACATCAACGTCGAGGGCACGCCACTCAGCATAATGCGCACCCGCGCTTACTCTCTATACCGCAACAACGAGGTGTCGGCCTCGTCGGCGTTCGTACTGCCCAAGAACGACGATGCAGGCGTGGCTGCTTCGGGCAACAGCATCGAGATATACAAACATCTGACTAAAGGCGAGAAATTCACCTTCAGTCTTATCGGTTCAATCTGCACAAACCGCGATTTCATAGACCCGTGTAACGAGTCGAACCGACAGGTGATATACGGCGTTTACGAGGGAGTGGACCAGCTGGTCAGGGCACATGAGGCTCTGTGGAGCGACATCTGGAAGAGCGACATCATAATAGAAGGCGACGACGAAGCCCAGACAAGCGTGCGGCTCGCCCTCTACAATCTGTATTCATCCATCCGTGCGAACAGCCGCTTGAGCATCCCGCCTTTCGGATTGTCGTCACAGGGATACAACGGTCACATATTCTGGGACACCGAGATATGGATGTATCCGCCTATGTTGTTCCTCAACAACGACATGGCCAAGTCGATGATGGACTATCGTTTCGACCGTCTCGACGCCGCACGCAAGAAAGCCGAGGCCAACGGATATATGGGAGTGATGTTCCCGTGGGAGAGCGATGACGCCGGCGAGGAGGCCTGTCCGACATGGGCTTTGACAGGTCCGTTCGAGCATCACATAACCGGTGACATAGGTATAGCGGCGTGGAACTACTACTGCATGACGCAGGACAGGAAATGGCTCGAGCAGAAGGGCTATCCGTTGATAAAGGAGATAGCCGACTTCTGGATAAGCCGCGCCACGAAGAATGCCGACGGAACATACTCGATAAACAATGTAGTGTGTGCCGACGAATACGCCATAGGTGTGGACGACAACGCTTTCACAAACGGCGTAGCCATCGTCTCGCTGAGAAACGCATGCAAGGCGGCAGCTCTTTGCGGCATGAAATATCCGAAGATATGGAGCGAGGTGGCAGACAAAATAAGCATACATCGTTTCGATGACGGGGTGATAAAGGAATACGAAGATTATGACTGCCGCGGCATAAAACAGGTGGATGTCAATCTATTGGCTTATCCTTTGCAGCTGGTTACGGACGCATCGGATATCAAGAAAAACCTTGTGTATTACGAAGACAAGATAGACAAGAACGGTCCGGCCATGTCGTTCTCCATCTTCGCCGTGCAGTACGCACGACTGATGCAAGGTAAGAAGGCATACGAGATGTTCGTACAGGGCTACCGTCCCAACAAGCTGCCTCCGTTCGGTGTGATATCCGAGGGTGCGGGCGGCACCAATCCGTACTTCACAACGGGCGCCGGCGGTATGCTTCAGGCTGTCATCAACGGATTCTGCGGACTGGAGATAACCGACAAGGGCATACGCCAGGTGCCGTCTGCGCTGCCTCCGCACTGGAAGAAACTCACCATAACGGGCGTTGGTCCGGACAAAAAGACATACACGAGAGTGCAGAAATGAGTCGTATGATACATGGCGTAAAAGCCGTGTAAGACCATGAATGCCTTATCTTTCCTTCGCCTTACGGCTGACACCGGAGCCGCATGATACTCCGCCATCGGCCGTAAGGCGAAGGCTTTTTTCATTTGTCGTTGCCACATGAGCACCGGAGCAGGTGGCGCGCATGCACTCAAGCTGCGACAAACACTGCGCCATGTGGTTGGCGGTTTACGTATGACGCACTCTATGCGCCATCCCGTCCGACACTGTATCATGGCCAGTCCCGCCACGCTTTCGGCAATTACGCCCGACGGACGGCTTTGCAATATAACGTAATTCACAGGACTTTAGACTGACGGTCGGGAATAAACGAAAAAAGGAGGCGATGATGTCCATCGCCTCCTCTGTTATTTTTCCATGTAAATATTAATATAGCCTGTCGCTTTTTTCCGCCGTGCGTCACCGCTGTGCGGACTGCTCTCAGGCACAAATCAGGAGCTTTTTGTTTATTGTATGTCTTTGGTCGTCGATTGTTTCGCCCACGGGTGACAATCATCCGTATTTTATGATGACCGTTATCTTAGCCTGACCATAGTGCGTATTCTTCCTGTATGGCGTGTATGGGTCGGTGCAGTGCATCATGTATATGCGGTTCTGCCGTTCGTCGCGCACCGTAAGCATGAGCGTCAGACTGCTTTCCGTGCGTTTCTCGGTGAAGTTTCCTTTCTTCGATTCGCCTCTGAACACGTTGATGAATTCGTTTATTCCCATTTGGTTCAGCTCAAGCACATTCACCACCTTCAGCACCTTGCGTGTCTTAGGATCGCGTTCCACGGCCGAGGTAAATCTGCTTGTGCCCCGCGACGAGTAGTTCTCTATCATCTCGTCTATCCTGTTCTGCGCCGCTACATTCACCATTGACGTGACAAGTATCACCGCCGTTATGATAATTCTGCGTATGTCCATATCTGTGCTTTTTTATTCGTTCAACATTTTTTCCACCTCGTCGCGCATGTCAGGGTCCGATATGTTGTCGAGCACATCCTGCTCGGCACGGTCTATGACGTTGTGTTCGGCGTGCTGTTCTATGCGGCGCGAGTCGGCCAGGGCTCGTTCTATGTCGTCCTGTATGGCACTCAGGTCGTCTATGCGCCGGCCGTTCTCTATGACGTAGCTGCCTCCGTATATGCGCGCCAGCGACTGTTCCTCGTGATAGTTCGAATAGATGGCTATTCCCACAATCAGTGCCAGCATGGCCGCCACGCCCATAAGCGCACGCCGCACTATGCTCACTGTCTTTGCCCGCTGCGGCTTCTCCTCGCTCATCGAGCCGAAAGCCTCCATCACCGGGCGCATACGTTCCAGACTGTCGGGCAGCCTTTTGCGTCTGAACACCTTGTATAGCCGTGCCTCTTCCTCCGTGGTTGTCTCGCCGTCGAAGAAGCGTTCCACGAGCCGTTCTATTTCTTTTGTCTTCTTACTGTTCATTTCTAATGTCCTCAAGATAATGTTTCCTCACTGCCATACGAGCCCTGCTGAGCGTCTTGCGCACGGCGGCCTCGCTCGTTCCTGTAAGTTGTGCTATGTCTGCGGTGCTCATTCCGTCGATGTGCCGCAGCCTGATTACTATCTGCTGTGCCTCCGGCAGCAGGTCGATGACCTTCATCACGTGACTGAAAGGGTCGTTGTCTGTCACCGTCTCAGCCATATTGCGCTGTTTGTCAGACAGCGGAACAATCACCGCGTGGCGTCTCCTTATGGTGTCAACACAAAGGTTTCTGACAACGGCGCGTGCCAGAGCCGCCATCGGACTGCGCAGCTTACCGCGCATGCCCCACAGTTTCGCAAGCGTCTCCTGTGCCGCATCCTCGGCCTCGCTGTCGCTGCCCAGCATGTGTGCGGCTGTTGCCACAAGCATGGGGCGCACCAGTTCGGCCTCGTGTTCGAATTCTTCCGTTGTCATGTATCTCTCAGTGTTGTTTCCTCTCAGTGCGTAACTCATTGCAGCCGTGCGCACGACTGTCGTCCGCCATTGTTGTCTAAACTTGTCGTCGGGCCTGTGGTCAGAACTTGTTCAGCTTGGATGTGTCGATGTGCGACACTCCCGATCCGTCGAAAGTTGTCTTGTCTGCCGTTCCCGACAGCGTTACTTTTATTCTTCCGCTCGATTTTATCTCGATGCTGCGACATTCGAGTGCCATGACGAAGCTGCCTATACCGCTGCAGTTTACCTGTGCGTCGCCGCCCTTGAAGCTCATGTCGTAATTGCTCCTTCCGTTTGTCCTCATGGTCAATTGGTCGGCCTTCAGCGCGCCATGCTTGTCGTCAATGCCCGAGTTTTTCATGCTTATGGTGCGTGCCGTCACGTTTCCGGTGATGTCAGACCTGCCGCTGTTGGTATAAGTATAAGCGTCGGTCAGGCTGAACGAGCCCTCCATCTTGTATATTCCGCTGTTCTTCAGTTCTGCCGTCGCGCCTTTCACGCCGCCTTCTATGGTCAGTTTCCCGCTGTTGGTGCAGTCATAGTCGCCGGTCAGAGCGAGCGAACCTTCCATTCTGCTTATTCCGCTGTTCTTCAGTTTTGCCGAACTTCCTTCCACGTTTGCCGACAAGTCAATCTTTCCTGAATTGTCTATTGTCAGGCTTCCGCCTTTTATGTCGTTGTTATTTAAGCTCATTATGCCGTCGTTGTCCACCAACATAAGCGTCGCGTTTATCGTCGGCACGTCTGCATTAAGCTTTCCGCTGTTGTGTATCTGCATTCCGTTCGCGCCGTTGGCGTGTATGTCCTGTGTCTTCAGGTTTAATATGCCTTTGTTTCTTATCAGCAGTCCGTCGCTGTTGAATGTCCCTGTACGGAATCCCATTATGCCGGTGTTTTCCAGAGAATTTATATCCGGAGCCGTGAGATACATCGTGATTTTATTCTTCTCGTTGTTGTTCTTATACTCCGGGTCGTCATTTTTCTTTTTCAGAACGAGAACACCATCCATCACCGATATGTCTGTCTGGTCGATCACATCCTGTCTTGCGCTTATCCTTACGCTGCGTTTTGAGCCCTGCGTGTAGTGTATGTCCAGGCTCACTTCCGATTTTATACCGCTGAATTTGCCAAGGTTCAGAGTCTTTTCCACCTCGTTATTGTCCGTCATTCCGGCCATGACTGTCATGTCATTATCCGTCGTGTTCTTGCTCACACCGCTGCAAGAAGTAAGGCATAATATAGAGATAATAATTGTCAGAGCCAAAGTTATAGTTTTCATAATATGTGTTTTTAATTTTGTTTCACGTTTTATTTATATTACGCATCAGCGTCGTTTTTGTGACACTTGGGGCATTGCTTTTTGTGAAAAAGCGGTGACCGACGGATGGACGGGCGGAAGGAAACACGCTGTTCCGGCGGTTCAGATACGCCGTATGGGTTCAGTGGGCGGGATTCTTTCGCTATCATGGCTTATCTGTGTGCGGACTTGCTCACGTAGTCTTGCACGTCGCGGCTGCGCGTTGCCACCTTTATCTGCCGGCAGGAGTGGGGAGACGGTCAGAACTTGTTAAGCCTGGATGTTTTCAGATGCGATATTCCGGAGCCGTCGAACGATGTCTTGTCGGCCGTGCCCGAAAGCTCTACGTTTATCTGTCCGTTCGAGTTCACCTCTATGCTACGGCAGTCGAGTGCGAGTCTGAATTCTCCCATACCACTGCACTTGAGCTTTGCGTCGCCACCGGTGAAACTCATCTTGTAGTTGCTTTGGCCGTTTACGCTCATTGTCAGTTGGTCTGCTTTCAGACTACCATCCCTGCTGTCCATTCCTGAATTGGACATACTGATGGTCTTTGCCGTCACACCACCGTTGTTGTCCGCCTGTCCGGAGTTGTCGTAAATATAGCCACCGTTCAGTCTGAACGAACCTTCCATCCTGTACACACCCGTGTTTTTCAGTGTTGCCGACGTGCCTTTCACGTCGCCTGACATGCTCATTTGTCCGCCATTGCTGAATGAATAGTCGTCGGTAAGGTTGAACGCGCTTGTCAAGTTGCACACCCCTTTGTTTTCCAGTTCGGCTGTAGAGCCCTCAACATTGCCTGAGAATGTCAGCTGTCCGGAGTTGTCCAGTTTCAGACTTCCTGTTATGCCGGTGCTTCTGAATGTCAGCATGCCCTTGTTGTCCAGCGAGAACAGTCTCACGTCCACCGCCTGCATCTCTGCCGTCATCCTTCCGCTGTTGTCTATGCTCAGTGTGCTGTTGCCTTTGCCGTGCACGTTCTGTATGTTCATATCGAGTATTCCCTTGTTTCTTATCTGCAGTCCGTCACTGCCGATCAGCTTAGTGTAAAACTTCATTATGCCGCGGTTATCTATGAAGTTTATATCCGGAGCCGTGACATACAGTGTGATTTTATCCTCCTTGGAGCCTCTGCCGGAGCCGGACTTGTTGTCTTTCTTTTTCAGAACGAGAGTCGAACCGTTCACCGATATGTCGTATCTGTCAATCTGTTCCTTGCTCGTGCGCATTCTCACGTTGCGTTTTGAACCCTGCGTATAGTGTATGTCCACAATCACGGACGACTCTATGCCGTTGAATTTGCCCAGGTTCAGAGTCTTTTCCACCTCGTTGTTGTCCGTCAGTTCGGTCATGACTGTCATGTCGTTGTCGGTCGTGCTATTGCGCGCATTGCCGCATGAAGCCATGCATAATGTGGTGATAAGGATGGACAATGCCAAAGTTTTAGTTTTCATAATATGTAATTTAATCTTGTTTCGTATTTTATTTAACGTGAGTCAGACGAATGGTTGATGCCTGTAATGCCTGTGATCAGCAGAAGCCGTTGCCTTTCCGGATTGAACTTCTATGGTGATATTCTTTTACGCGAGATGCTTATCAGTCAAGTCGTCCGTCGAATGGAAATACAGCTTTTGCCAATCCGCGAAGGCATGGTGAAGCCCCTTGTACCAAAGACAGACTATTGCTGTATGTGCGCTGTTTCGTATGGGACATACTTAAAGTATTCTTCAAACTGATCAATACGGTTTACATAATAAGTCTCACCGCATCCGTTTATCTTAATCTGGTCTGCCGTAAACGAGATAAGCGACCAATATATTCCTCCGTCAGGATTGAATACGCAGGCATTAGGATTGAATTTGCTGTTGTCAATCTGCAGATTGTCTGCGGCGATATTATAATTATCAGATGTCATATACGATGTCAGTTCTCCGGTATTATTGTTGCGCATCATACGGATGTTCTGAAAAAACAATGTGCCGTTATCGTTGTTCGCCGTTGCTGCTGCCCGGATATATGTCATGTTAGGATTAACCAGATAGATAAACATGTGGCGGTTGGTATTGACCTCACACATAAAGATATCGCCGTCTTTTCCGAACTTGGCACCAAGCCTCCATTCCTGTAAACACTTGCCTACGTCAGACTTGCTGTTCGCACGGGATTTTTCATAAGGCTTGCAGGTCTCTATCTCCTCCACTTTAGACATCACCTTGTCTCCGATACGCAGAGTCTTGACGGTTACTCCGTTAATGGTCTTAACCCCATCGGTGAGTACGAGAGGCGCAGCCGTCTCAACAACAAATGCCGAATCCTTGTAAGTGGTGCAGCTGTATATGTCTTGCGTAGGAACGTTGAGAAACGCTCTCAAACCCGCTGGAGTCTTCTCGAAGAACATACATACACTGTCTGTTATGACAGCTTCGGCATCGTTTGAGGCCCAGACGCCGCGATGTTTTGAGAAATCACCGGCGAAAGACATACCGGTAAGTACGAAGGTAAGTAAAAAGGCAAAAAATAATCTTTTCATAATATGTGAATATAATTGATTTGACGTGGTCAGACGAATTGTAAAAGTATGTAAGTCCGGCAATCGGCTGAGATGGTTCTATCGTCATTTTACCTGAAATCAGAAAGATATAAATCTACGGTCACCGATAGCGAAGTATTGTCGTTTATATAACGCATCGCCGTCGTGTTTGTGATATGCGGGGCGTTGTTTTTTGTGATAAAGCTATGACCGGCGGACGGATGGACGGAAGAAAACACGCTGTCTTGCGCGTTGCGGCTGTGCGCCGTCACCCTTGTCTGCCGGCGATAGTGGGGTGACGGTCAGAACTTGTTAAGTTTGGAAGTGTTCAGATGAGATGAACCGGAGCCTTCGAACGACGTCTTGTCGGCCGTGCCGGAGAGCGTCACGTCGATGAATCCGCCTGAGTCAACGTCGATGCTACGGCAGTCGAGAGCAAGATTGAAGTTGCCGACGCCGCTGCAGTCGAGGAAAACGTCTCCACCTGTGAAACTTATCTGATATTTGCTGTTGCCGCTGATGTCTATCGACATACGGTCTGCTTTAAACGCACCGTTGCGCTGTTCCTGTCCGGAACTCGATATGTTGATGGTCTTTGCCGTGATGTCTCCATCGCCGGAAGCCAATCCGCTGTTGTCAAAACTATATTCGTTTGTCAGAACGAACGTGCTGCTGAGTTTGCACATTCCGCTGTTGTCGAGTGTGAAATCAGCACCTTTCACGTCGCCCGAGAATGTCGTCTGTCCCGAATTGTCTATATACAGCGAGCCGTTTATGCTTTTGCCGTTGAACAACAAAGCTCCCGTGTTGTCCAGTGACAACTGTTTCGCGTCCACTGTCGGCACCTCCGCCGTGAAGTTTCCTATGTTGCTTACGCTCATACCGTTCTCACCCGTACATTTAATGCTCTGCACGTTCATCTTGAATAAGCCGGTAGTGTTTATTGCCAGTTCATCGTTGTCTATATGTACTGCGTAGAATTCCATGCCGCCTCCATCGTTATTCAGCATTCTTATCTGCGGAGCCGTGACATACATCTTGATTTTGCTGTTGGCGTCGCCGTTCAGATAATATATCTGACCGTTGTCCATTATGATATTCGAGTGGCTCTGTCGGTTGCCGTCTTTTGCTTTAAGCGTGATGGTAGAACCGTTCATCGATATGTCGGTGTTGTCAAGCAGGTCTTGTGACGCGCTCACCTTAACACTGTATTTTGCGTCCTGTGCGTAGTGTATTTCTATATCCACATCCGACTTTATGCCGTCAAAGTTACTGAATTTCAGTGTCTTTTCCACATCATCATTATCCGTCGGCTCAGCTATGGTAGTAAGATGATTATCCGTTGTGGTTTTGTTGGCACCGCTGCATGATGTCATGCCTAATGTCGAGATAAGAATTGTCAATGCCAAAGTCTTCATTTTCATAATATATATGTTTTTAATTCTGCTTCGCGTTTTATTTATATTACGCAGCAATTTTGTATTTGTGACATGCGGAGCATTATTTTTTTTGATTTTTGTGAAAGCGGATTGCTGTGATATGACGACGGGAAGACATCCGGACTGCGGCTTTTGCTTACGGATGAGCATTGTTTACTTATGCCGAAAAGAAAACGATACGGGCAACCTTCAAATTGTAAGCGATTTTTGATTTTTACGCCTCAGTTTACTGACATACCCCGAAAAATAAGCGCGTATTTGCGGACAGACTCTTCCTTGGGCGCAAATACGCGGATTATGAGAGGTTATTATAATATATTGAATATCAATGATTTATGTTTAAGAGGTGTTTCGTCGCTTTGTAAAAAGCACCATTTCGGCCTGCGAAATGGCCTATATTGGAGTGCGAAATGGTGCTTTTCGGCCCCTGAAATGGGCTTTATCGCACCGCGAAATGGGCAATATCGGAACGCGGGGTGTATATTTTCGGACTACGTTACGGGGTATATCATAAGACCGATATGGCCGAAAGTGCCCTTATTATGCCTGATTTAACATTCATTTACATCTCTTTCGCGAAAATATTTTGTCAAAATAAAGTCAAGAAAAATCGTAAGTACGTCTTTCTCCATAGCCCCCTGCGGAGCCTGCCGAGGCAATAAACCGCGCGTAATCTCGTTATCATATCAGTATGCAATGGACAGACCAGATACGCCGTGTGAAGATTCTGCTCGTGTTGGCAGCCGTCATCATAGCAGTGGCATCGCTGCTCGTGTCACATTTTCTCATACGCGACCTCTCGGCGGAGGAGCACAAGAAGATGGAGACGTGGGCGGAGGCCATGCGCACATTCAGCAATGCCGACAGCAATGCCGACCTGAATCTCGTGCTCAAGGTGCTCAACGGCAACACCACCATCCCCGTGATCGTGATGGACGAGAACAAGAACGTGCAGACCTTCCGCAACCTTACCATACATTCGTGCGACAATTATGCCGACACGCTCGCCCATGTCAAGGCCGAGGGACTGCGGCTGTTGCAGTCGGACAAGGTGATAAAGGTGGCGCTGTCCGACAGCATCCCTTCCGGCTACGTGTATGTGTGCTACGACGACTCGGTGATGCTCCGCCGCCTGTCGTCCTATCCTTACGTGCAGCTCGGCGTGGTGATGATTTTCGTTGTCATAGCCATCTTCGCCCTGCTCACCTCGAAGAAGGCGGAGCAGAACAAGGTGTGGGTGGGTCTGTCCAAGGAGACCGCCCATCAGCTCGGCACACCCATATCGAGCCTCATGGCGTGGGTGGAGGTGCTGAAGGAGACTTATCCGTCGGACGAACTCATCCCCGAGATGTCCAACGACATAAAACGCCTGCAGCTCATAGCCGACCGCTTCTCGAAGATAGGGTCGTTGCCGGAGCTTGTGCCCACCGACCTGCGCGACGTGATGGACCATGTGGTGAACTATATGGACCGCCGCACGTCGTCGAAAATCAAGATGACCTGCTGCTTCCCCGACACCGACGTGATTGTGAACATCAATGCCTCGCTCTTCGAGTGGGTGATCGAAAACCTCTGCAAGAACGCCGTCGATGCCATGAGCGGTGAGGGCAGCATCACCATAACCGTTTATGACGAGCCGGGACGCACGGCCGTCGAGGTGAGCGACACGGGCAAGGGCATAGCGAAGAAGAATCTCGGCAACGTGTTCCGCCCGGGTTTCACCACGAAGAAACGCGGTTGGGGCCTCGGCCTTTCGCTCGCAAAGCGTATCGTGGAGGAGTATCACCACGGTAGGATATACGTGAAAAGCTCGGAGCCGGGACGCGGTACGACGTTCAGGATAGAGTTGAGGAAATAGAAATAATAATATAAAACCTTAATTACCCGGTCATTTACGATTATTGTGGTAATGTTTATACAAACAACATTCTGATATGAATGGATGTAAGTGTTGTTGAATAAAATATTGAATAATAATGATGCTGCGCTATTATTCATTCCATTTACATTTTATATCTTTGTGTATTGAAAGTCTGTTGAAAAGTTCCTTTTATGACAAAGCAAGAAATTTCGGAATACGTACGAATACAATATCCTCGCGAAAATGAAGGATGTGATTGGAAAGAATATAAAAATCTTAGAAACAGCCTTTGCGGACATGAAGGCGATGATGTGGTGTCGTATGTGTCAGCCATTTCCAATATGAATGGCGGTGCGATAGTTATCGGAATACAGGACAAAACTTTCGATGTGGTTGGCATCCAGGACTTTGGAAATTACACGATAGAATCGGCAAAGGCAAAGATTGTGGAGAAATGTAGGAATATATCCTCCGAAGAACTGAATATAGATGAGCTTACAGCAGAAGACACAGGTGAAAAAGTATGGATAATAACAATACCCAAACATAAACCGCGTCTGCCTGTTTATGCGCACAACAAGGCTTGGCAACGCATCGGAGACTCTTTGGTTGGGATGACTGACGACAGGCTGCGGTCTATTTTGACAGAACTTGTCATAACAGACGACTGGAGCGTCGCGGTTGTTGAGGACGCCACGATTGCAGACCTTGATCCGGAGGCAATTGAGAAGGCGCGTAAGGAGTACACAAAAAGGAATCCGTTTCGCAAGGCGGAAATATCAGCATGGGACGATACGAAGTTTCTTGATAAAGCAAAAATTACAATTAACGGTAAGATAACCCGCACGGCTTTAGTCTTGTTGGGTAAAGAAGAGAGCGAACATCTGCTAACTCCGTACGTTGCCTGCATACGTTGGTCATTGCGCGAGGTAGGAGCAACCCAGAACAAAGATTACGAAATACTGTCTATGCCCTTATTGTTAAGCGTTGACAAACTTTATAATAAAGTGCGTAATGTCAAATACAGACTTGTACGCCCGGACTCGATGTTTCCTGATGAGATGTTGCGTTATGATATGTTCAACATCCGTGAGCCACTGAACAATGCAATAGCACACCAGGATTATACCAAATGCGCAAGAATAGAAGTAGTGGAATATGAGGATGATCATATTATATTTCAAAACTATGGAACGTTCTTGCCGGAGAGTGTGGAGAATGTTGTGACGAAAGATTGCCCGGAGTCGGTTTATCGTAATCGTTTTCTCGTGGAAGCAATGCGTAACCTGAATATGATTGAAACAGAAGGTGGTGGCATTAAAAAGATGTTTGTCAACCAGCGGATGAGGCTGTTTCCTATGCCGGAATATGACTTGTCGGACAACAAGGTAAGGGTGACGATAATAGGAAAGGTTATTGATGAAAACTTTGCTCGTATATTGACGGACAATCCAGAATTGCATCTTGATGATATAATGTTGCTTGACAAAGTGCAGAAGAAAAAGTGCATAACCGATGAACAGGCCGCTTATTTGAGAAAACGCAGATTTATAGAAGGTCGTAAACCAAACTTTTATCTTGCTCATAAAGTGGTTTCAAAGACAAAGGACGCAAACTTGAAGGGACAGTATATAAAGAACCGGAGTTTTGATGATGAATACTTTATGAAACTGATACTTGAATATTTAAATAAATTCGGTAAGGCTTCACGCAAAGATATAAACGGATTGCTGACAGGAAAGCTGTCGGATGTGTTGGATGACACACAGAAGAAGAACAAGATTGATTATCTGTTGAAGAAACTGAAAGAAAGAGGCTGTATAGAATTTAACAAAGAAAAACAGTGGGTTTTATGCTGAAAATTCCGCGACTTTTCCGCGGTTTTCCGCGGTTTTTCCGCGGAATTTATTCGTAATGCATTGATATACTGCTGTTTAGCAGATTATTAGAATAAAAGGTTTCTGTGAAAATTGTCGGTATTAATCGTGTTTGTATTATTAAGTATAGGGCTAACCGGTAGAAGTCTGAACCTTGTTCTCGAGTGATTCAGACTGGAAGTTAGTGCCCGATATGGCATATTGTGCTACTGATATGGCTGACAATAACGAGAATGTTATTGGCTATGCTTATATGAAATGTTCTCGACAAGTTGTACGCATAAAGCAGATAGTCAGGCGTTATTGTTCCGAATTTGTATAAGAAAACGCTTGTTCAACTAAAAGAATTAGTTAAATAACTAAACGATTTAGTTTTATTAACTCCTTTTTCTTGTATTCAACTAAAAGTTTTAGTTACTTTGTCATCGTAACAACAGAAACTATTATGAAGACACTTACGAACAAGGAAGAAGAGATAATGAATCATTACTGGGACCGCGGTGACATGCAGATACGTGAGCTTCAGAGTTGTTATGACGACCCGAAGCCACATGTGAACACTCTGTCAACGCTTGTGCACATACTCGAGGAGAAGGGTTTCCTGTCTCATAGGGCATTGTCGGCACGCTGTTTCCAGTATTTCGCCACGGTGAGCCGCGAGGAGTACAGCCGCGGATCACTGAAAAACGTAATCCGTAAGTTCTTCGGCAACTCATATCTCGACGCCGTGTCGTCGCTTGTCAAGGAGGAAGACCTCACCGTGGATGACCTGAAGAAGCTCATCGACATGGTGAAAGACAAATAGCAATGCGCCGTTGCCGGCACGCTGCATTGCGCTTCTGCCGCTGCCGTGTGCCGGACAGGACGAACAGGAAATACTAATCTGAAAACAAAATAAATATGGGAATGTTCTTTGTCTATATAATAAAGGTGGCAGTGTTTCAGACCGTTTTCTATCTGACGTACAAACTACTGCTCAGCCGTGAGAGCTTTCACGCCTTCAACCGTGGTGTGCTGCTCACGATGCAGGCGGCCGCTCTCCTGCTGCCTCTTCTGCACATCACGCTGGAGACTCCGGCTCCCGTCCATCAGACCATCGCCCTTGCCGAGGCGACATTCGTACAGACTGCCACCGTGGCGGACGGCGATGGGGCGGGGCTGACGTTCATACAAGTGCTCACGCTGGTGTGGATTGCCGGTTTCGTGCTGCTGTTGGTGCGGTCGGTTGTGTCGCTGGTGCGTCTTACGATGCTTCTTCGTAGCGGACGATTGTGCGAGACCTGCGGCACGCTGGTGACCGTAGTCAGTGGCGACACGGCACCTTTCAGCTGGTTCAACCGCATAGTAATCAGTCTGAAAGACTACCTGTCGGGAGCCAGGGAGATAGTGATACACGAGCAGGCACACGTGAGCCACCATCATTCTGTAGATATAGCTCTGTGCAACACCATAATAATGTTCTGCTGGTTCTCGCCGGCGGCGTGGCTGTTGCGTGCCGAGCTGCGCGACGTTCACGAGTATGAGGCCGACGACGCAGTGCTCCGTCAGGGCGTCGATGCATCCGGCTATCAGCTCCTTCTCATACGCAAGGCAGTGGGCGAACGCCTTTTCGCCATGGCAAACAACTTGAACCAAACTAACTTAAAGAAACGTATAACTATGATGAAAATGAAAAAATCGAATCCGTGGAATCGTGTCAAGGCAGCCATAGTGCTTCCTTTGGCCGCAGTGTCTGTAATCGTTTTCGCCACTCCGGCAGCCACAAAGATGGCCGGTGAGGTGGCACTGGAGAGTGACAAGATTGTGTCTGAAGCCGGCGCAATGATTGTGAAGGCAGACGCAAAGAGTGAGAATATGACATCGGTGAAGGTTTCCGCCACCGGAAAAATGGCTGTGCCGGCTGACTCAGTGAAACAATCTGTAAGAGTGGGAGCAAAGTCTGTCTCAGACGATGTGCTTGTGGTGATTGATGGCCGTGAGACAAACATGAACGAGTTGAATGGTCTTGACGCGTCAAAAATAAATTCGGTGACTGTACTTAAGGATGATTCTGCTACTAAGATATATGGTGATAAGGCGAAGAATGGAGTAATTGTGGTGACCATGAAAAAGTCTGCCGGTGAGTCTTCTGCTTCTTCCGCATCTTCAGAAAATAAGGCAACAGCAGGCAAGGTGAATACTATTACGATACACCAGAAGGGCAATCCTGTGACAGTGGGTGACGTGAAGGATATGAGAATTGTCAATTTGAGCAGTGATGGAAAGAAACCAACGACTGTCGAGGTTTACAATATGGAGAAAGAACCCACCTACATGATCGACGGCAAGACCGTGACAAAGGAAGAGGTTGAAGCCCTTTTGCCGAACGACATAGAGTCGGTGGTGGTGAATAAAGGCGGCACCTCGGGTGAGAACACAGTGAATATATTTCTTAAAAAGAAAACAACAGGCGAATAATCCGCAATTCCGTTGATCGGAACCCTGCAACATCTGTCTGTCTCCGGCGCGCGACGTACGGGACGGGCAGATGGATTTTACGTTTCATCATAGTAGGTCATGATATTTATTCTGCGCGATACGGGCATGGCCGCGGCACGGTGACGGCATGCATGTCGCTGCGGAACATATAACGAAGAAGACCGTGGCACGGGCTGAGAGCCTCAGTGCCACGGTCTTCGCATATTGTCGCGGTGTGTCGGTCAAGTCAGAGTTTGTTTATGGCGGCCTTCGCCTTGTTCACAGCTTCGGCGGCCGTTGTCTTGTCGAGTTCCTTCGTGCCGAACGCCGACAGGATTTTTTCTATTTTCTTCAGCATCGATTTGTTGCCTTTGCCACGTGCTTCCTCCTTCAGCAGGCGCACCTTCTCATACTGCTGTATGCCCTCAGTCATGCGCTCAAACCTTATCGAGCTGCGTCCGTCGGGATAGACAATGAACGGGTCGCCGGCCGGCCATGCGGTGAAGCAGGCGTCGGTGAGCGGACTCACCGTCCAACTGTTGAATGCCCAGCGCAGGTATCCGTCGAGTCCTTCCTTTGCGCTGTGCCATGCCAGCCACTCCGACTCAGCCGGCGGACTCTGTATGAAGGTGTTGGGGCGCGGCGGTGTGCAGCATGTGTAGAACGTGGAGTTCATGCCTGCGGCACGTCGGCGGGCGATGCTCTCGGCTGGGAAGTCCTCGTTTATTATCACGCAGTAATCGTCGAGCTTGTCCTCCAGCTCCTTGTGATATGAGCCTGCGAGCGCCACCTTGAAGCCGCTGTCCGCCTTGCTTATCACCTCGAGCGTGGCGAGCATGTCTTTCAGTTGGCGTTCGTCCATGGCTATATAGGTGATGTCGAACCAACCTTTCTCTTTCAGATGAGCAGCGAACGAGCGTAGCATCTCCGTCCACAGCTGTTCGTAGGCCTTGTCGCCGGGGTTGGCGTCGATGGCCTTGAACGAGTTGGTGGCCTGGTCGAGATAAGTGAACGACAGCTTCCACGGAATCATGGAGTAGCAGCTTATCTGTTTGTTGATGCCGAGACCTGTCATGAACTCCACCCATTTGTCGAACGCGGTGTAGTCGAACGCCCATGTGCCGTCGGCCTTCTTCATCCACGTTATCATGTTCGGGAACGCGTCGTAGGTCTGTCCGTTCCACGGACGATGGGTTATCGGAACGGTTATCGTCTTGCCACCGCCGTCGGCATACAGCTGCATTATGGGGCGCATGAGTCTGAAGTGCTCGTCGCTGAACGGCTCCACGTTGTAGTAACGGGCCACGGCGTACGGGTTCTGCCACAAGTCAAGGTGGAACTTCCAGTCCTTGGCAGGCGGCAGCGTGCGGTTCTTCACCTTCACGTTGAGGCGCAGCGACGCTATTGTCCTGCCGTCGGCCTTCACCTCTACGGTGCCGCTGTATGTGCCGGCCTTGGCGTCGCGCGGCACGCTTATGCTCACCCATCCGCAGCGGGTGGTGTTGGGCTCCATGTCGAGTCGGGACGTCAGGTGGTCGATAGGGTCGGCCACGAGAAAATGTCTGTACTCATCCTGGTTGCGGCCGCTGCATGTGTTCTGTCCGTCCTTCTGCAGTTCGTCCGCCATTACATATCTCACGAATGCCGTCCGCACGTTTGCCTTGCTTATTGTTGAGGCTGAGCCGGTGAGGTCGTCTGCTTCGAAGGTGAGTGCGGAGAGCTTCTCCGGCGTGCTCACTGCGAGCTGCGCCGACACTTTCTCGCCCCGCCATGCCGTGAGACTTATGCTGCGGGCGTTTGTCCCGGCGGGCAGTTCCTTTTTGTAACGGGTGTCTGTGTCGCCCCATCCTACGGTGACACTCTTCACCGCGCTCCACGTTTTGGCGTCGGTTGCGGTGGGGTTGGGCAACTCGTCATAGTCGGTCGTGACCTGTCCGAATGTGCACAGCGCGCCTGCAAACAGTGCGACGAGCAGTGCCGTCCGTCTTTTTCTGATAGATTCTGGTTTCATGTTTGCATTATTGCTTTTGAGGGTTAGTATATTGGATTTCTGTTGTAATCGTGACAAAATGCGTGCATCTTCGCGGGATTATGTCCTGTTGCGCATCTTAGTGTCCGCATATTTATGTATTTTACAAATATAGTGAAAGGTGAGTGCAGTGGTTTACGATAATCACGAAGTTTTACCGTACTGGTCTATGCCGAGCCACCTCCTATATTATACAAATGTACGAAAATACATCAACTTGCGCAAATGAATCGCGCGTTTTTTAATTTCAATCAGTCGTCCGGCTTCATACCGCTATCTGTTCAGTTCGCACAGCGCCGCCAACAGGCACATTAAGACAATACGGACATAAGTGCACTGCAAAACAATACGCCGAATGATAAAAAAACGAAAAATGCGGACGGAGACGTTAAATTTTCGCTTTTAAAATCGCCCAAAATTCGTCTGAAATCATTCGCGACAGAATTTTGCGCGAAAAACCGCAAAATTTCGGGATTTTTGTAAACCGTTGTCTGACAGCGATTTACGATAAACGATGATGCGGATACATTTTCTTCGTTCTGCGAAAGAGCCTATTTCAGCCTCCGATATGGGCTATTTCGGGTGGTGATATGGCCTATATCAGGTCGTGAAATGGGCTTTATTGGAGTGCGAAATGGGCTCTTTCGCAAAACCGACGGTGCGAAACGGGGGTGAGAACTGCCCGGAACGGGCTTTTCGGGAGGCATTTTATGGTCGGAGATTTTCTGGAATGAGAAAATCGGAATGTTAAATGCCGTGTCCTGACTGTGAGCGGATGTTAACGGAAATTTGCAAAGACGGGCGCAGTACGGGTGGGGCATTTTTTCTGTAAAAACGAGCGTAAAACAGCGGTGTGGGCGGCAGGTTGCCGGTGGTTGACGCTCAGACTCAAAATATATTATCATCAGATATATTTTGTTTTATTATGATATCATCAGTCCGTACGCCGTTTCCTGTCCTTTTGTCGGCATCACGTCCGCCGTTGTTTCCCTACCTGTCCAGCCACGCTCCCGGCAAAGCCGTCAAACCTGTCGGCCGGCGACAAAATGGAATTTTCAGGGCCACAAACGGCCTATTTGGGTTAAATAATATGATTTTTTGATTTTTTATATGCTGGAATGAAAATAATTTGTAACTTTGCATCCCAAAGGCAGTAAATGTCTGCGTGCGTTTGAAACATCTTGTTTCGGCGCGGCGGAATGTCTGCACAGACTATCCATATTAGCCCGATGTTCAGTTTGGAGTCTTTTAAAATAGATTTGAAAGGGTTGGAGACCGACGTCACAACGTTTGAGTATGACCTCGGCGATGCTTACTTCAGTGCCATCGGTGGCTCGGAAGTGAGTGGAGGCGACGTGCTCGTGCGTCTGGACGTGCGCCGTTCGTCGGCCTATTTCGAGCTCGACTTCTCCATCTCAGGCAATGTGACTGTGGCTTGCGACTTGTGTCTGGACGACATGGAGCAGCCCATCGAGACACAGAACCACATCGTGGCTAAGTTTGGTGACGAATGTTCAGAATACGAAGACCTCGTCGTCGTGGATGAGAGCGAAGGCATCATCGACGTGGCGTGGCTCATATACGAATTCATTGCTCTTGCCGTTCCCGTCAGACACGTGCATGCACCTGGCAAATGTAATCCTGTCATGATAAAGGCTCTCGAAGAGCACTCGGCTGCCCGAAGCAGCGAGGAGAACGGAGCGACGGCGGTGGATCCGCGTTGGAGTGAATTGGAAAAATTAAAAACAATAATTAAAGATTAAAAGAAAATGGCACATCCTAAAAGAAGACAGTCAAAGACTCGTACACTCAAAAGAAGAACTCATGATAAGGCAGTAGCTCCTACACTGGCAGTATGCCCTAACTGCGGCGCTTATTATGTTTATCATACAGTATGCCCGACCTGCGGATATTACAGAGGTAAGGTGGCAGTCGTAAAGGAAGTTGCTGAATAATCGATGGGAAAGATCAACGCGATAATCACCGGCATCGGCGGATACGTGCCCGACTATGTCCTCAACAACGAGGAGCTGTCGCGCATGGTTGACACGAGCGACGAGTGGATTATGACTCGCGTCGGCATTAAGGAGCGTCACATCCTTGCCGAGGAAGGTCTCGGCACGAGCTATATGGCGCGCAAGGCAGCCAAGCAGTTGCTGAAGAAGACCGGCACGGATCCTGACACCATCGATGCTCTCATCGTCAGCACTACAACGCCTGACTACAAATTCCCTTCCACGGCTTCAATCGTACTGGGTAAGCTGGGACTGAAGAATGCTTTCGCATTCGACCTTGAGGCTGCTTGCTGCGGATTCCTCTATGCGTTCGATATGGCTTCGTCGATGATACGGAGCGGACGCTGCAAGAAAGTGATTGTCATCGGAGCCGACAAGATGTCGTCGCTCGTTGACTATCGCGACCGTACCACCTGTGTGCTCTTCGGCGACGGTGCCGGAGCTGCGCTTGTTGAGGCTACGGAGGAGGAGAACGTAGGTGTGCAGAACGCTTACTTCCGTACTGACGGCATGGGACTTCCGTTCCTCCATATGAAGGCCGGCGGTTCGGTTTGTCCTGCTTCTCACTTCACCGTAAACCATCGTCTCCACTATCTGTATCAGGAAGGCCGCACGGTGTTCCGCTATGCAGTGACCAACATGGGTGACGACGTGCTCAAGGTGATGGAGCACAACAATCTGACAGCCGACGACGTGACATGGGTCGTTCCTCATGAGGCAAACATGCGCATCATCGAGGCTGTGACCAAGCGCGTGGGCATCCCGATGGATAAGGTGATGGTGAACATCCAGCACTATGGCAACACCAGTGCAGCCACCATTCCGCTTGCCCTGTGGGATTATGAGAAGAAACTCAAGAAGGGCGATAACGTCATCTTTACGGCATTCGGAGCCGGTTTCGTTCACGGAGCTTCATTCTATAAGTGGGCTTACGATGGCGACAAGGTGGCCGACGTGAAATAAAGAGAATACATTAATCATTCATAAGAACGTGTGTACGGTATGAACTGTACACACGTTTTCTTTTTCCAGAATTCATGCTTTTGCGGCTTTCATGGTGCGACTTGTGAAGAAGGCGTGTCTCATGACGTGGTAGTGGCGATGTGGCCGGTACGTGCTGTGGCCGGAGTCTGTCGCTTCCGGCGGCTCTGATTGTCGCTTATGGTTGGCTGGCTATGTGGCTCGGGTCGCGCGGTGTGCTGAAGGTCGGTTGACGGTCGTGTGTCTGGGGCGGTCGTGGTGGAACTCATGGTGTGCCGGCCGGGGCAGCTGTAGGGTGGCCGGCGCTCCCGTGTGTCATAGCGATTTGCGTATTGTCAGGTTCCACGGGTTGTCTATGTTCACCGTCTCCTTGCGTTTAAGCAGCGCAGCCATGGTCTTACCCATTTTCTTGAAATCGGTTGATAGGGTGGTGATGCCTCCGGCGAGAATCTCCTTCAGCGGCGTGTCGTTGTATGATATGATGCCGAACTCCCGTCCGGGTTCCATGCCCTGGCGTGCCGCTTGTTTCAGGACTTTCACGAGATCGGTGTCGTTCGCGATGATAAACAGGTCGGCCGGGGTGATGTGCTTGCCGTTGAAACCGTTCATGTATTTACATTCGAATCCGTTCTCGCGTGCGAATCTCTGAAGTCCGGTGAACCGTTCGTAAGGCTCTTTTGCCTCACTCTGAATCATGCATATGCGTTTGTATTTCCGCAGATGGGGCAGTCCGGACACGAGAGCGTTGTATGTGTCGTTCTCGAAGTTCTGTCCCACGCCGGAGTAACGGCCGCGCAGTTCGTTGTGGTAATGGTCGAGCAGGAACACGCGTCCGTTGAGGCTGTCGAGCAGCGGTGCCAGTCCCTGGAACTTTCCCGGCATAAGCACGTAGGTGGTATATTTGCCGTTGGCCTCGCGCAGCAGCGTCTCGAACACCCGCCGGTTGTAATTATGGAATTGCAGGTCAACCTTGTCGTCCTTGTCGAGAGCCGACATGAAGGCGTCGTAGAGCTCCTGTTTGAAGGAGTTTATCTCGTTGAAGAGCAGGAAAATGTTCTGCTTCAGGTTCAGGCGTACGTTGCTCACAAAGTAGCCTATGCCCGGTGCCGACGATATTATGCCGTGGGCCTTGAGCTCCTTTATGCCTGCGAACACGGTGTCGCGCGACAGGTTGAACATGTGGCGGTACTCGTTTATGGATGGCAGTTGGTCACCTTTTTTTATCTCGCCGCTGTTTATACCGTCTATCACGTGGTTTACAACCAGCTTGTATTTTGATTCGTTCTGTTTCATGTATTCTGCGTGAGTGTGTGAACACGTGAAGTGTCTTTTGCAAATATACGCATAATATCCGGTAAAATAAATATCTTCACATAGTTTAATTTTATTAATTTGAATGTGAAGCCGAAAATATATGCTGTCAATCAGACTGTTATAAAAAATTAAAAATCGTACCAGTTCGTATCAGTATGGAATAATATCGCTATATTTGTTGCGGAATCTAAATCATTATTAACCGTTAACGTGTATTTATCGTTAAACAAAACAGACGCTTATGAGAAAAGGTTTTATTACGTTGTTTTCGCTTGTCGTGCCGCTGACTCTCTCGGCGCAAAGCCGCATTACGGTGGATGCCGCAAAGGTGGAAGGCACAATTCCTCAGCTGATATATGGAGCCGGGGCTGAGGATGTGAACCATGAGATATACGGAGGCCTGTATGATCAGCGTATATTCGGTGAGAGTTTCGAGGAGCCGGCGTTCACTCAGATCAGTGGTTTTGCGTCTTACGACAACCAGTGGAGCCTCGAGGGTGACGTGTTGAGGCTGGACACGGATGGTTTCGGTAAGATTGTCTATAACGACCGTATGCTCAGTAAGGCGACGGTTGAGGTGGATATGCGTATTGACGGGGCTGATGCCATAGCCGGTTTCATATTCAATGTAAGTGGCGCTGCAAATGGAGCTGACGCCTTCAACGGCTATGAGATAAGCCTCGACGCCGGCGACCGTAAGCTGGTTGTGGGTAAGCACGAGAATAACTGGCAGCCGATCACCGAGGTGCCTGTGGAGTTCAGCCCGGCAGAGTGGAACAGACTGCGCGTAGATTTTGACGGCGCAAAGGTCTCTATATTTATCAATGACGAGAAGATATACGATTATCAGGATACGGCTAATCCGCTGACGGAAGGATACGTAGGCCTCAGGAGCTACGATGGTTCGGCAAGTTTCCGCAATCTGAAGATTGACGACAGTCAGATAACATTCGGCGCTTTGCCTGCTGATGTTGATAATTTCAGACGCTATGATGATTACTGGATTGTTGAGGACGATGTGATGAGGACATCCACCCAAGGCTTTGCCAAGGCTGTTTATCAGGGCGGCGAAATGCAGGAAGGGTCTGTATCGGCAGATGTCCGCATGGACGGTGCGCGCTCGATATCCGGATTTATAATAGATGTCTCCGATACCGGCAATGGCGCGGACGCTTTCAGGGGATATGAGATAAGCCTCGATGCGGACGACCATAAGGTGGTTGTCGGCAAGCACGATCATGACTGGCAGCCGATAGCTGATATTCCCGCGTCGTTCAATTCTTCTGAATGGAACAGCCTGCGTGTGGATTTCTCTGGAGCCACATTCACCGTTTTCCTTAATGGAACAAGCGTTTATGAATATACGGACGATAGCAATCCGTTGATGAAAGGTAAGGTCGGACTGCGTACGTTCGACGGTCCGGCAAGCTTCCGCGACTTTAGGATTGATGGCGAAACGGTAGCCTTGAGAAATACTCCGGTAGGAGTGAGCAGCATGTGGACTCCTGTCGGCAGTGGAGTTTACGAGCATGACGGCACTCAGGCATTCAATGGCACATACTCGCAGAAGATAATCGGCGCAGCCGGCGATGGCATCTGCAATTTCGGATTGAACAAGTGGGGCATTGGAATTGTCGAGGCAGCGCCGATGTCGGGCTATGTTTATCTGAAAGGAAATGTGGATAAGGCATACGTGGCGTTGCAGAGTGCGGACGGCAGTAGGGAGTATTGTCGGAGCGAGATCGGCGGAATAGGTCAGGACTGGCAGCGGTTCGATTTCGAGATGACGCCTTCCGCATCGGACAACAACGCACGTTTTGTAGTGGCGCTCGACGGAGAAGGCACCATGTGGGTTGACATGGCTATGCTCCATACGTCAAGTTTTCCTTACAGGGCTGACCTTACACAGAATTTCATGAACGAGAAACTCACGTTCCTTCGTTATGGCGGTACGATGATAAATGCTCCGGAATATAAGGTGAAGAACATGATTGGACCGCGCGACCAACGCCCTCCTTATAAAGGTCATTGGTATCGTTACAACACGAACGGATTCGGAATAATTGAGTTTGTGGCGTTCGCACGTAAGATAGGAACCGAACCTACGTTCAGCATAAACATCGAGGACGATCCTCAGGACGTCATCGCTCTGCTCGAGGAACTGGAACCTAACGACCTGAAATATATTGAGATTGGCAACGAGGAAAACATAGGCGACGAATCGTTGAGCGCATACGAGCATTACGTGGAGCGTTTCCTTGCCTTCTACAATGCCACACATCCGCTTTATCCGGAGCTTCAGTTCATCAACGCCGCGTGGTGGCGTCAGGACAAACCGGAGCTTATGAAGTATGTGTTCGATAGTCTTGACGGCAAGGCAGCGCTGTGGGATTATCATCCATGGACCGACGAGATAGACCAGGCGCGTGCTGTTGAGACGGAGCTTAAGAACATGCGGCAGATGTTCCTCGACTGGAATCCGCAGACATCAATGAGATGCGCGATACTCGAAGAGAACGGCAACACTCACAACATGCACCGTGCGCTCAGCCACGCTGTGGTATTGAACGCTGTGAGAAAGATGAACGGATTTGTCCAGCTCGACAGTCCTGCAAATGCCTTACAGCCATATCTGCAGAACGACAACGGTTGGGATCAGGGACAGATATTCTTCAACAGTTCCATGTCATGGTGCCAACCGCCGTACTACGCACAGCAGATGGCTGCCTCACATCATCAGCCTCTGTTGATAAACAGTGTGTCGTCAAACCGCAACATCAATATGACCGCTACGCGCAGTGAGGATGGACGCACTGTGGTATTGCATATTGTGAACACATCTTCTAATGATATATCAGTGGATATCGACATTAAAAATGCCGGCAACATAAGCAATATCAGGAGAGTATCTCTTTGTGGAGACCTTGCAGACATAAATACTCCACACGAGCCGGAGAAGATAATCCCGCAGGAAACGGAGCTGCAGAACATGCAGATGACGCTGGAAGCTAAGAGTTATACGGTGCTTGAAGTTTCGTGTGATGTGCTTGATAATATCGGCAATGTCACGCTGGATGAAAGTCAGGAAAGCGTTTATTATAATATTTCCGGCCAGAGAGTCGTCGATCCGCAGCACGGAATATATATAAACAACAATGGTCAGAAAGTGATAATGTGAGAATTACGGCTGGCCCTGAAGCATCAGTAGCCGGCCCGTATTAATATGTTGGACCATAAAGAAACGGCATCACGATAAATTCGCGATGCCGTTTCTTTTATGTCATGTTTGCTTTTTTGCTTATTATCCGTAGATAATCTTTCCGTTCTCGTCCTCGTAAGGAGTGAGATCCTTGGCATACTGGTTCATGGCTCTGAGGCTCATACCCATTGACGAGAAACCTCCGTCGTGGAAAAGGTTCTGCATTGTGACCTTGCGTGTGAAGTCTGAGAACATCATTACGCAGTAGTTCGCGCACTCCTCAGCCGTTGCGTTGCCCAGAGGAGACATCTTGTTTGAGAAGTCCATGAGGTTGTCCATATCCTTGATTCCTCTTCCTGCTGTTGTAGGAGTAGGCGACTGAGATATGGTGTTGATGCGTACGTTCTTCTCACGACCGTAGATGTAACCGAAGCTGCGGGCGATGCTTTCGAGCATGCTCTTGGCGTCGGCCATGTCGTTGTAGCCGAAGAATGTGCGCTGTGAAGCCACGTATGTCAGCGCAACCACCGAACCGTATTCGGCGATGGCGTCCTGTTTCTTTGCCACCTGAAGCATTTTGTGGAATGAGATGGCCGAGATGTCGAGTGTCTTCTGCAGATAACCGTAGTCCAGGTCGTCGTATGTGCGGTGTTTGCGCACGTTAGGACTCATTCCGATAGAGTGGAGCACAAAGTCTATCTTGCCTCCGAGGAGTTTCACTGATTCAGCGAACACCTTTTCCAGATCTTCAACGCTTGTGGCGTCGGCAGCCACGATGGGGGCGTTGAGTTGTTTGCTCAGTTCTTCGAGCGTACCCATGCGAAGTGCCATCGGAGTGTTGCTCAGTGTGATGGTGGCACCTTCTTCAACGGCTTTCACAGCCACTTTCCATGCAATGGAGTCTTCGTTAAGCGCGCCGAAAATGATACCGCGCTTACCTTTCAATAAATTGTGAGTCATTATTAATATATCATTGATTCGCCTGCAAATTTAGTATAAAATCGTGAAAAACACGGGTTTTATGCGAAATATTGCGGATTTTTGCTGTCTATTCCACTCTTTTCAGCTCGCTGAAAGGGTATAAGTCGATGTGCAGCACGTCGTTATCGACATTTATGAAGTCCACCATCCGGCCCACGGTGCCGCCTTCCTGGCGTTCTTTAAGATAAAGTATGGGGCGCAGTTCGTCGTTGTCGTCGCGCACCACACGCAGACTCCATGTTCCCTCGCTGGTGTACTCGTGTATGCTTGTCCATTCTCCGTTGTTGCCGGGAGTCAGTGTCGATTCGACGAGTGTGAACGACTTGTCCTCGTTCAGCTTCAGATTGACCACGCTTTTCAGCTGTCCGTCCTCTCTCGGCATCTCGTTCTGCCATTCGCCGTACATCAGATTGAGATATTTTTCTCTCAGTTCCTGCTGCGCCTTGTATGCGCTCGGATCAGCGGGATGAGGTTCGTTGCTGCACGAACAGAACAGAGTCATTGCCGTGAGCAACATCAAACAGATTTTTTTCATTATGTATTATTTTTTGTTATAGACAATAACGGCGTGGCGGTCGGTTTATTGTGTCACGTTGATGATGCGAGAGCATTTATGCCGCATGCTGTTTAAAATATTTCTGTCGCATTCTTGTCAGATATCAGATTTTATTATTACTTTTGTGAAAGATTAAATATCCGGACGGAGAATGAAGAAAATGATTTGTCCGGGATATCTTTGCTGGAAAACGCATGAGTGTGGCGGGATGGCCTAAAGGCTGTGTACCGTTTTCATAGTGTGTAAAAAAGACGTTACGAACGAATATCTTTTGAGTCTTCAAATCTCGCAAATTTGACAAGCCCCAAAAGAGATATTGCAACGTGAACGTCTGCGTTAGCGTATATGGATACTTTCCCTAAGCATATGGGGAAAGCTTATGTATATTTATGGCGTGGGCAGTTTCGTTGCTTATCTTTGGGGTGAGGCAATGCGAGAGCCTGAAGACTGAGATAAGCGGATGTAGAAACTCCCACGTTTTTTTATTTTCAGTAGTCAACAATTTTTATAAAGCAGAAGTTTCGGGAGCTTGATATGCGTAAATAAATCGTTGATTATGGAAAAATTAAAAGTTTATGAGCATTTCCTTTCAAAGGCAACAGTCTTTGTTGCTATTGTGTTTCTTTCATTATGTCTTTCCGGATGCGGGACCGGGCAAAGTGTCTATGGCAATGCATATTTAAAAACCATGATTGGGGGTTCAGACAATTCTACTGAAACAGTGAATCCCGATGTGCCGAAATGATTGTTAACTCTTTAAATATAAAAGTATATGAAATTATTAAATGTTTTGTTATCGGCAGGAGTGATAACAACTGTCGTGTCGTGTGGTTCTTCTAAAGGTGTTTATATGGAGACGTCGTCTCCTGAGGAAATCGGATTGAACCTTGTCAAGGTTACGGACGAATCCAACAATTCGGTTCTTGCCGGAGGACTGTTCAAAGCGTCTTCTTATTACATCAACAATTATGTGAACGGCTCCTATGCCTATGGCGTCTCGCGGAAGTTTGGTGTCGCATGGCCTTCAATGCGTGTACTCGATGTGTCTCCGGACGGAAAGAGCCTTGCATATTGCACGAGAATGAACGGCCAGGACAATGTCATGGTGAGAAGTACCGGTACTCAGGGTGTGGCAACTCAGAGAACGTTCCGTAATGTTCACAGTTTCAGCTGGGGATCTGACGGTAACATATATTTCTCAGACAATAACGGACGAAATTATTACATCTGTTCGGTCAATGCGGAAAAGGGAAGCATGATGAATCAGCTCACAAACGGTGTCGTAACCGATACCAATCCTATGCTTTCGTCTGACGGTAATATGCTCTTCTTCCAGCGCATGAGCTCGGGAGGCCCGTCAATATGGGCGCTTAACAGGAAGGACGGAACACTCACATCGTGTGCGCGAGGCTTCATGCCGTGTCTGATAAAAGATGAACCCAATGCGTTCTATTGCGTACGAAACTCCACCAGCGGACGAAGCGAGATATGGTATGTCGATTTTGTGAACGGCAAGGAGAGTCTTATACTTTCTGATGAAAACAGAAGTTTCACGCATCCACGGCTTTCTCCTGACGGCAAATGGATAGTATGTGTCGGCAACAGCGTGTCGAGCATATCTGAGAAAAGCAATCTCGACATCTTCGTTGTACGCACTGACGGCACACGTCTCACGCAGTTGACGTATCATCCTGCGGACGATATGTCGCCTGTTTTCTCAGCCGACGGCAGAGGCATATTCTTTATCTCAAGCCGTGCGAATGAACGTCAGAGCTACAATGTGTGGAGAATGAACTTCAATCCGGACATGTAAATATAGCTCGGTGATTATTTCTTACGACGGCAACCGGTAAATTGTCTTTCCGGCTGCCGTCTTTTTTTGATGTGCCCACAGCCTGTGATGCACCCCGTATGGCATACACACATAACCATTCCCATGTCTAAAAAGCCCACGCCGGTATTCATAAATATGCTTTTTTTTGTGGTACGGGAAAAAAAACGTATATTTGCGGCAAGAAGTTACGAAAAGAGTGTAATTTATTGGAAATGAGCGTAGGTTAATTGCTCTTGATAGTAATAGGTTACGATTTAGTTAGTTATCTACTGCATTATCCTTCTGCGCGTTGCGTAACCTTCAAAGAACTCTTCGTATGCAAAAGTAGCTATTTAATTCGAGATTTTGATATAAACTCCCGTTTTTTATCCCCTCATTCATAAGAATTTTCCGTAAAAGCGGTATTGTCCGTCGGCACACCATTGCCCAAAACGAGTTTGGAACAAACGTGTGCCGACTACCGCATAGCTGGAGAAAAGGGCATTGCCTCACGCCTAAACGATGTTTAGACAGATGAAGCAATGCCCCTTTCTTTTGCGCCTATGCCAAGAGGTGCTTTTACGGGTTTTCAAATGATTTTTCTTTTTTCGCTGTCTCTTTTGCCGGAAGCGGAAAGTGAATGCAGAGTGTGTCAGCCTGCCCCATGAATGAAACAGGCGCCCACACACAGCCGGACAAACCGGGAAGAATGATTGTTGCCACCCGGCTGAACAAGTTCCGTCGGA
>ERZ827168.942-NODE-942-length-43272-cov-12.702224_pt1 | contig 43272 bp, 44 predicted proteins | sample MGYA00519868_ERZ827168 | MGnify/ENA primary metagenome ERZ827168 (study PRJEB31778, sample SAMEA3449271) | human gut metagenome | biome: human gut; feature: human-associated habitat; material: faeces | place: United Kingdom | collected 2010/2012 ...
GACTTAACCCAACATCTCACGACACGAGCTGACGACAACCATGCACCACCTGTATACAGTCTCCGAAGAGCTATTTAATCTCTTAAATATCACTGTATATGTCAAGCCCTGGTAAGGTTCTTCGCGTTGCTTCGAATTAAACCACATACTCCACTGCTTGTGCGGGCCCCCGTCAATTCCTTTGAGTTTCAACCTTGCGGCCGTACTCCCCAGGTGGGATACTTATTGCGTTTGCTTTCGGCACAGATGATGAAATCATCTCCTACACCTAGTATCCATCGTTTACAGTGTGGACTACCAGGGTATCTAATCCTGTTTGCTCCCCACACTTTCGTGCCTCAACGTCAGTTACAGTCCAGAAAGCCGCCTTCGCCACTGGTGTTCCTCCTAATATCTACGCATTTCACCGCTACACTAGGAATTCCGCTTTCCTCTCCTGCACTCAAGAAAAATAGTTTTAGTTGCAGTTCCTCAGTTAAGCCGAGGGCTTTCACAACTAACTTGTTCTCCCGTCTACGCACCCTTTACACCCAATAAATCCGGATAACGCTTGCTCCCTACGTATTACCGCGGCTGCTGGCACGTAGTTAGCCGGAGCTTATTCTACAGGTACTGTCAATTTCTTCCCTGTCTAAAATAGTTTACAATCCGAAAACCTTCTTCCTATACGCGGCGTCACTGCGTCAGAGTTTCCTCCATTGCGCAATATTCCCGACTGCTGCCTCCCGTAGGAGTCTGGGCCGTATCTCAGTCCCAATGTGGCCGTTGAGCCTCTCAGCTCGGCTACCGATCGTTGCCTTGGTAGGCCGTTACCCCACCAACTAGCTAATCGGACGCAAGGCCATCTATTAGCGGATTTCTCCTTTTCTAGCTGTACCATGCGGTACTACTAGCTTATGCGGTATTAGCAACGATTTCTCGTTGTTATTCCCCTCTAATAGGCAGGTTCCTTACGTGTTACTCACCAGTCCGCCACTAACCGCTTCGAATCTAAAAGAATCGATTAAGTCCGTTCGACTTGCATGTCTTATGTGCGCCGCCAGCGTTAATCCTGAGCCAGGATCAAACTCTCTAATTAATTGTATATATACTGTCTTTTTCAAGACCTTACATATCGGTTTGATTTGGTATGTCTCCATACCCTAGCTTTCGATTTTTACTTTTGGTTTTCTCCAAATTTTTGGTTTAGTACGAATCGTTGGTTAGACGATTCAAAAACTCATTTAAAGGATTTTATTGTTTATTTTTCAATGTACTTCGTTCTCTTTTTCTTAAACTCGAGAACGTTCATTATTTTACCATTTTTATTTTGCTTTGTCAATAGTTTTTTGAAATATTTTTTTATTTTTTTCAAATAAAAAAATTAGTAATTTTTATGATGTTTTTGTATTGTAGAAACATTACTAATTATACATATTTCATATAACTAAATCTTCATGTGTTCTGCTTGGTACTTTTCTATGATACTACTTTTTTCGTCGTCTGTCAACACTTTTTTGAAAAAATTTTAAAAAAGTTTTTTGGCCCTTTTTAGCTTGTTTTTTTTCATTAATTTCTAATAAATAATTATATAATTTTTCCTTTTGAATATACTTTCTTGAGGGGTCTTTATGGGAAACAAAGGGTTAGATTTTAAGCATAAAGAAGTTATTAATATTGTAGATGGTAGGAGACTAGGTTTTGTGCAAGATGTGAATGCCAATTTAGAAACTGGCATTATTACTTCTATTGTTGTTCCTGGCAATAATAGATTGTTTAATGTGTTTTCTTCAAATGATATTGTAATTCCTTGGCAAAACATTAAGTGTATTGGTGATGATATTATATTGGTTGAAATAAATTAAGACCAGGGCATTAGCCCTGATCTTTCTTATTTTCGCTACGGAAGTATTCGATGGTTTCCCAAAACTTGATTACCTTTTGGCTTTGTTCCTTGCTTAAGGATTTTTCCTTGAGAAGTGCAACAATATCATCAGTAACCCAGCTTTCAACTATAGCTTTGTAGATAACTCGATTCAATAAAGCTATAGTAATGAAGTTTTTAGTTGCAAAATCATTTTTATGATATTTGCAGTTTGCGTATTCAGTTGTCCAAGTTATTGCCTGCTCTTTGGGAGGCATATACTGCCGCCTTTTTAATAAAAGGTAGTCATAATGTTTCTTGGACCGCTGTTTTCCAGCTTCAGCTGCTTTTACTTGAGAATTATATGCCGCTTTTGCTGCCATTTGCTCTACTGTTTTGTCATCAACAATGTTTTCAATTACCGCCTTTTCTAAGGCAGTATAAAAGGTGCCTTTGCTAATTGCATATTCTCTTGAAAAATAGTCATGAGAATATGCAAAATCTGTTTGTGCGTATTGGGTAGCTATTTCTGCAATTTTCTTCCGAGAAAGGTCCCTTACTGTCTTTTTCATTTTGCTATTCTCCCTTCGAAAATAAAATGTTGGTTTACTCGTATATTATATCATTATTGGAACATTATGTCAATTTGTTTTATTTAACTATTTTGATAGTAATTTCTTTACAGCGTCGCTTATTGTTTTTCCATCTGCTGCTGCTCCTATTTTTTCTTTTGCAGCTTTCATAACTGTTCCCATATCTTTCATGTTTGTTGCTCCAGTTTCTGCAATTACTTCATTTACTATTTTTTCAACTTCTTCAGCAGATAATTGTTTTGGTAAATATTCTGTTAGTATTTCTATTTCTTCTTTGTTTTGTTTAATTAAATCTTCTCTTCCACTTTTTTCAAATTCAATTTCTGCATCTTTTCTCTTTTTAGCTTCTTTTGCAATTATTTCAATTACCTGCTCGTCTGTTAGTTCTATTTGTTTATCTTTTTCAACTTGTAAAACGGCTGCTCTTACCATTTGTACTGTGTTTTTTCTAACTAAATTTTTATCCTTCATTGCTTCTTTTAAATCATTTAGTAATTTTTCTTTAATCATAATTAATCATCCTCCAATAAACTTTAGATATAATATATCACAAACTACTTGATTTATCAAGGTTTATGCAAAAAGAAACCACTTAAATTTTAAGTGATTTCTTTTAATTGGTCGGGGTGGTAAAGTTGTATTAACGGCTATGTTCCACTATTTTAAATACTTGTCTGCATTGAAAATCTTTTTCTGAACAATTTTTCCAAACAGTTCCTTTATTTTATATTCTTCCATTTTTTAAATAATCTACATATTTTTTATGGTTTGATATTTCAAGATATTTAAAAATATCTCCATATTCATCTATTGTTGTTTGTATATTGGCATGTCCCATTAATGCTTGTAATACTGGTAATTCTGCACCAGCTTCTATACATCGAGTTGCGTAGGTGTGCCTTAAACAATGCAAACTATAATCTCCAATTATTCCTGCATTTTTATAAACTCTTTTAAAATGAGAATTTATAGTATTTGTTTCAATAAGTTTTCCATCTGGGTGGCAGAATAGTACATTGTTTTTATTCTTTATAATGTTATTTAATGAATCCCTTAATACTTTCTCAGTAAATTCATTAACTTGTAAAAGTCTTTTTCCATTATTAGTTTTAGGAGGTCCAACTACTGTTTTACCCTCCTTGCTTTTAGTTAATGTTCTTCTTACTGTTATTTGCATACTATCCAGGTCAATATCTTCTTTATAATTTAAAGCTAAAACTTCGCCTATTCTCATACCTGTATATAGGCACATAAGAATTATATTTTTATGCTTTACATTATTAGCTTCTAAATACTCAACTAATTTAACTTGTTCATTGTAGCTTAATGATTTAACATCTTTATCTTCTTTTATACTTCTAGGCTTTTCTATTGTATTTATACTTTGAAATAAGCTAGTAGATATATATTTATTATCAAATGCAGTTTCAAATATTTTCTTTAACATAGAAACGTCTTTTTTTATAACTGAATTTGATTTTGACCTTTCATCTTCTAAAAATCTTTCTATTTGATTTTTCTTAACTTGATTTATAGGAATATTTGCAAATTTATTAGCTTTAATTCTATTTAGAGTAGCTATATTAGTTATATAAGCATTTCCTTTTGTTTTACCTTTCCTATATTTAGAATCTTCTAATTCTTGTCCAATATCTGCAATTGATTTTATAGTCTTTTTTAGATTATCATCAAAGTCAGATCCATTTTCTTTCATTTCTATTTTATATTTATATAGAAGTTCAAGAGCTTCAGCTTCAGTATCTGCTGTAAATGATTTTCTTATTGACTCTCCAGTTTCTATATTCTTACCAATAGTTAATAATGCTTTTGCTCTAATATAGTGATAAAATTTGTCGCAGTTATCTTTATCTGTACATTGTTTGCAAATTTCACAGTTTCTTAAATTTCTTCTGTTTTTGCATATAGACCTATCTTTACATTTCTTACAAGTAGGGCACATAGGCAAATTAGAGTTTTTCTTTGGTTTTTTCTCTGTATAAGTTCCAGTTGTAATACCTTTTTGTTTCATAAGTTTTCCTCCATTTCTTTTAAAATTTGAGGAAATACCTTGTATTTTTATTTGATTTTGTGTATAATAAATTTAGTTCAAGTTAATAAGGTATTTCCTTATTGCTTTTGAAGATTTAATTGTTCCAGAATTAAGTCTTCTTTTTTTACTCAGCCATAATTCGTTTTTGGCTTAAGAATTCGTTTAGGCAGTCAGCTTTTATCCAAAATTTTCTGCCTATTTTAATACTTGGGAAATCTTCTGAATGAAATAACTTCAAACATTTTTCTTTTCCTATATGCAATAATCTGCATACATCATCCGTTGAATAAAGCTTGATATCGGTTTCTTGTAAATTCTGCATAGTATTTTACCTCCTTTCTTGACAACCTTAAACAAATATAGTAATATAGAAGCATATCGTGAAAGATTTGTCAGACTATTTTGAAATTGTAAAATTATTATACAATGCTCAAAAAAGTTTGTCAACATATTTCTAAAATATTTTTGAAATATTTCACAAAAATTTTAAGGAGGTTAAAAGAAATGAGTAAATTACCTCAATATTCTTTTAATGAAGGGTTTTATATATGGTTTAATGCAGAAGCAAAAGAAGAATATTATTCAACACCTTTATATATGTATAAAACTGATTTTAATGATGATTTAGGGAATTATAAAAGAAAAATAATACAAGAAAAAGGATTTTATAAAAAGAAACCAAGTAAGAAAGAATCTGCACCAAAACACCCAGCTACTATTCTTTATCCATTTGCTGAACAATTTGGAAGACTTTTGATAAACTTATTAAATGCTGATTTTTCAAACTTTGATAATGCTTATAATACATTTTTTTATTTGTATGGATTTGAATTATTAAAAGAATATGTACCAGCTAAGGAATTGACAACTACATATTCAACAGAGGAAGAATTAGTAAAAGTAATGAAAGGAATATATGAAGATAGTTTTGGATATTTAACAGATATGCAATATAATTTTAGAAAATGTGTAGATTTTATATACAATTTGAATGGAAATGAGGATTTAAAAGGATATAAACCAAGTTCTAAATTTATAGCTTCATTAGTTACACATCACAATGATGTATATTCATATTCAAGTGATATAGAGGTTATTTTAGATACATATTCAGATAAATACTTAAAATATGGTAATCAATCACTAGAGAAGTTGACTAAAGAATTAGACCAAAATGAATCTTTTATACCAATGACTAATGTATATACAAGTGAGAAATTAAGCAATATTGCATTTGTAGTATTAGAACAAATAACTAAAAACTACAATTTACCAATTAAAAAATGTCAACATTGTGGTAGATATTTTATGCCTTCAATTAGGCAAGATGAATTATACTGTGATTTGCCAAATGAAGATGGAAAAAGCTGTAGAGAAAAAGGTGCAAAACAAACATATAAAGAAAAATTAGAAAAAGATCCAGTATTACAAGAATATAGAAAAGCATATCAAAAGAAATTCATGGAAGTTTCAAGAAGTAATGGAGATAAACAAAAGAAAGAAGATTTTGAAGAGTGGAAAATAATTATACAAGATATGTTAAAGAATTATAAAGAAAATAAAGAAGATAAAAAACTAATGGAAAAAATACTAAAATGGATTGATGAGAGTAAGTAAAAAAAGGAGGAACTTATGGAATATGATTATCCTATAAATAACATATATTGCGATGAAAGTTGCCATCTAGAATATGATAATATTCCTGTTATGGTTTTAGGAGCAATTTCTTGCGAGAAAAAGCATAGAAAAAAAGTGTTTAAAGAAATTGAAAAAATAAAATTAAAGCATAATATAGGGAAACATTCAGAAATTAAGTGGTCAAGAATATCTATGAATAAAATTGACTTTTATAAAGAAATTATAGATTACTTTTTTAAAGATGAAGGGTTATCTTTTAGAGGGTTAGTTGTTAGAAACAAAAATTTACTTGATCACGAAGAATATAACCAAACTCATGATGAATGGTATTACAAAATGTATTTTAAACTATTATCTAGAATAATAAAGAATAATATAAAAAACGAAATATATTTAGATATTAAAGATACTAAAGGCAGTAGTAGAAGATATAAATTACAAGAAGTTTTATCTAATAATATATATGATTTCAATAAAGATATTGTACATAATATACAAGCAATAGACTCTAGAGAAAGTTCAATATTACAAATAGTTGATTTGTTTATTGGAGCTTTAGGATATATAAACAGAGGACTAGAAACAAGTGAAGCAAAATTAGAGATAATAAGATACATTAAAGAAAAGACAGGTTATTCTTTAATAAAATCTACATTACCTGCAGAAAACAAATTTAACATTTTTATTTTTCCACTTGATAAAAAGGAACATTTAAGTTATGAATAAGTGCAAGTGGTTACCAGATATAATAGAATGCTCAAATTTAAGTGAATGGAAAATGTACGAAGATAAATTATATGAATTATTTGTAGAAACATTTATAAATAATCATCCTACTTTTAACAATAAGCCTGTTCACGTTAAAAAATATCCTCTTGATGGTAATAAGGAGCATGCATTTACACATTTGACTTGCAAAACAGAGTCAGATAATCCTAAAGATGTAAATGATAGATTACCAGATTTAAGGAGAGCAGAAAGAATAACTTGGATAAAACCTGTCATTGAAAATTATCCATGTTTAGAAGAGTGTTTAAATTGCAATAAAATTAAGTATTGGGAAGAAATATATAGAAATAAACTAAGAATAAATTTGTTTTTTGAAGATTTTAGATATTTTGTTGTTTTAGAAGATAGAGGAAATTATTATCTAATAATAACAGCATATTATATACATTATGATGACGTTTTAGAAAAGAAGAGAAAAAAATATATACAATATTGCAAACAGAAAAAGCCATTGATTTAGTATCAAATGACTTTTTCGCAAACTCGTTCTACTACTAGGTAGATGAGTAAATATATTAAATTAATAATATACATTAATATTATATGCAATAAATATCAAAATATTTACTGCTACTAAAATTATAACATAGATTAAGAAAATAGTCAAATTATGTATACTTTCAAAGGTTTAGAATTCTTAATCCGATTTCATTATAATATAAAAAATAAAAAAAGTATATATTTTTTTGAAATTTTTTCAAAAAAATTTACAAAAAATATATATTTATGTTATAATTATATTAGATTTTAATTAAGGAGAATTTAATTATGGATGATAAAAGTAGAGAAAATGCTAAGGAGATAAGAATACGCGGTGGAATTAGTCTGGATGATGTTGTAAACACACTAAATTCACTTAAAAAGATTAGTAGCGAATTATTTTTTGTAACTTTTAATGGTGTAAAATTGTATTCTAATGATGATTTAACACTAGATGATGTTTACAAAAAAGTAACTGGATATACAAAAAGTGAAGTTGAGGAAAATGAAAGAAAATGGCATGAAACAGCTGCAGATTGTAAAAAACAAGCTGCATCTATGATTGAACAGAGATATGAGAAAGGTATAAAATACATATATCCTGAAAGGTTCGATGAGTGGAAAGAATGGTTAGAATACTGTGCTAGAAATGATTCATTTAATCCAGAAAATGTAAAATACCCAGATGTAATTATAGAATGTTTAAAAAGACTTGAAAATGGTGAAGATTTTGAAACAGTTTTCGAATTTGTAAAAAATTTTTCTGAAATGGATTATGATATGGGAACAGCCTCAACTCTACTTGATTTTTCAAAGGTAGGTCCAGAATATCTTGAATATGTATATAAAAAGAAAAATGGAGTTGATTTATCTGGCGAATTTTTAAAGAGGGTAGAAGCTAAAAAAGAAGAAAACCGTAAATTAGCAGAGCTTCATAAATCAGAAAGAGAAGTTAGTACTAGTGAAATAGGAGAAGTTGCAAGAGGAGTAACTCTTGGAAATACAACAAAGGCCATGAATGCAGTTACTAATTCAAAAGATGAGCCTGTAATAGAAAATGATGGTCAATCTCATGATGATGAATAAAAACACAAAGGAGAAAAAAATGTTAAATCAAAAATATTCAGAAGCTTCAGTAGAAGTATTAGATATATTAAATCATATGAATATAAAGGATGTATCAAAGGTATCTAAAAAATTTATAACTTTTTTAAATGAAAATGCATCAAAAGAATATATATCTAATTTGGATTATTCAAAAAGATTAAACGATATGGAGCTTAAAGAAGAAACTAGAGGATTACTAGCTATTATGTATGAAAAGTATTGGTGTCCTGAAGAAGAAAAGCAGGATTTGCAAAAGAAATTTTATGAAAATGAGCAAAAATATCAAGAAGAATTAAGAGAGAAATATAATCCAAATAATATATTTAGTAAAAAACAAGAAAATACAATTGAGCCAGAAAACAGTCAAACACAATTAATTGAATATAAAGAAACATTTTTTAGAAAATTCTTAAATAAGATAAAATCATTTTTTAAAATATAGAATAAAGTCTGCCTAAAATGGCAGACTTTATTCTATTAATTACAAATACAGTTAAATATCAATTTCAAACACTCACTAAATCCAAGTTTATAGTATTTCTTATAGTAATATGCATGGATTAAATCTACAGTATCACAACAAGTATTAACCTTTTCAATTATAGTGTCTTGAAGTTCTTTAGGTAATTCATTTATTGAGTCTAAAAAATCAAGAAAGTCTTTATTAATATTGACTTCTGGAGAATCTAAAAATTCTCTATCTTCTTTTGTTAATTTTGCCAGTTCTTCACTCCTTGCATCAAATATAAAATCTAATATATCTTCTTTATTATTCATAACTAGATACCTCCATTAAATATAAATTAATTCTTTTAATATAATTTCTTCAGCACGATTTTTAATATTATTCATTCTGACGACCCATTCCATTTGATTTGTAGCTTTTAATTCTTCTGTTGTATTTTCTTTTTCAATAAGTTGTTTCATTAGTATTTCAAACCTATCATTTCCTTGTTTATCTATTTGCATTAAATGTTTTTGTAGTTTATTATCCATAAGTAAAATGGTATATTCTGCTTTTTTGAAATCTTTTAAATAATTAAGTCTTAACTTTCCATATTTACCTAATTTAAAATTTTTAATATTTTCTGTGGCTACTAAATTAGGTAAATAATAGTCTCCAACTTTTCTATATTCTATACTCATAGTTATCAATCTCCTTTTATAATTCTAATTCATATTCTTTGTGCTTATTTTGTTCATATTTAATTTGTTTTTCTATATTGAAGTTATTATGAGTTTCCTTCTCGAAATTCCTTATAAGCATGTCCTCAGATGAAACAGAGAACTTATCACATATCCAGTGTATAAATTTACTTACAGTTATTTTAAATCTATCAACAACTTTTTCTAAAAAGTTAATTTCTTTTTCTAATTTATTGATTTTTCTTTCGTATGAATATTCCATGTTATCAAGCTTAATATTATAATCTCTTTTTAATTCTTTAAGTTGTGAATTTAAGTTATAATTTTCATTTAAAATAGAATTTCTTTCTTTTACATATTTAGTTGCTTCATTAACTACATTCACTTGTTTTGATAGTTCTTTGTATAAAGATACATTTTCATCATAAAGTTTTAAAATCAAATCATTTTGTGGTTTTATAATTTCTTTTGTAACTTTTTCTTTATTAAGTTTTATCAATTTAATATCATTTATATCTGGAACTTCTGGTAATTCTAATGTTATATTTTTTAATATCTTTTTAGTATTTTCAAAATTAGTTATTTGTTTAAAATCTTGTATCTTTTCATGTTTTCTTCCTGTTTCTTCAGCAGGTAAACCTCTTTTTAATTCAAATCCTTTTGAAGATACATATTCAAAGTAAGCATTTTGCAATCTTCGATAACTATCTCTACCTTGCCAAAAATCTCTTGCACAAATTTTATCTATTGGATTTCCTTGCTTATCTGTTGTATGAATTACTGGTATATATGCTAAATGCATATTTGGAGTTCCTTCATCTAAATGAATTACAGCAGATATTATATTTTTCTCTCCAAGATTTTTATACTTAGATATAAATTTATAGCTTTCTTCAAAATATCTTTTTGTTTCTTCTAATCCGATTTTTTCAAAAAACTCTTTATCAGATGTGAATATCATTTCACAAATTATAATGCTATTACTTCGTATTTGACCTTTTAAATTGTTTTCTTCTTTTAGTCTGTCAAATTCCTTTATATAATTTAATTCATTTTTCTTTAAATAATAATTTAAGTGTGTTTTGCATATATCTATTTCTTTATTTGAATGATTTTTTGCTTTTCTATCATTATGAACACATATACCTTGTGCTTGACTTCTCGTTAATTTTTCGTTTCTTACGATAGCATAGCTCATATTCCTACAAAGCCTTTCTTGCTAAAATAAGTTTACTTGTCTAACACACTAGACAAGTTTTATACAAAACTTATCTGTGTGGCAGGAGCTCCTGCACCCTTTCCTAAAAAATAACTAAAGTATTTTTTAGGCTTAATAAAATAGTCAAGCTATTTTATTAAGTGAAGTTGCATATTGGGGTTTGGCTTACAACTTCATATCAGAGCTATTTCTTATGGAGCTATTAAGCTATTCTCATAAGCAACGTTAGCATATAAGCTATTCAAGAAGTTTTCTGGGTATTCTCTTTCATTACAAGCTGAAGTAGCACTTCTTTTTTTAGTGGTTATATGTGTGTTTCCTAAATTATTGTATAAGCAAATCATCAAATAATTTTTAGCATTTTGTATGTTTGGAATATTATTTAATATATCTAATAGCTGAATTAAATTTTCTTTAACTATTAATTTAAGTTTATCTAATATCTTGTAGTGATTAACAATAACACTTCCTACTTTCAAGGTATCTTTATAATATAAGCTATCAATCACATCTTCTAAAATTGTTATTTCTTCTTTAGTAAATTCATTTAATTTACATTTATATTTAATTATTTGTAATTCATGTTCATTATTAGGATTGATAGAATCAGTATTGATTATATTAGTTTTGATAATATTAGTATTGATCCCTCGTAAATCTTCCGATTCAAGAGCCGTAATATTTCCTTTTTCAGAATCGTAATTTTTACGACTCTGGAATCGTATATTTTCCGTTTCTTCATATTGTATTTTTCCAACATATATTAAATTAGGTTTGCCAAGCCCTTGCCTTTTTTCTTCTACTAAGCCTACATTACTTAATTGTTTAAATGCTTTAGTAACTGTTTTATCTGACAAATTTAATTTTTCTTGTACTTCTTCTCGAGTAAATATTAAATATATTCTATAGTTTTCATCTACCCAATGATGTTTTTGAGATAATGATAATCTGTCTAGTAAAAAAGCATATAATATTTTACTATTTGAGTTTAAATTATCTTTATATAATGAATTTTCAAATAATTCTTGTGGTATTTGATAATATTTATTACTTAATGTTTCATTTATTTTATAGTAATCTATCTGTTTCAAATTAACTTCCTTTCTAGGAAGAATACTCTACAAAATTTTTCGGAACTTTTCTGAACATTTTTTATTTGAGGAAAAATTTTTTCGGAACATAAATTTCTGAACAAAATCACAAGTTTTTTCAGAATTTTTCAAGATTTTTTAAAACTCCATAGAAAAAGAGTATTAACGAAACCTTACTCGTTAATACTCTTTAAACCTTTTTCAGTTTTCTGCAATTTTCTAAAAATTGCTTTTAATTGGTCGGGGTGACACGGATCGAACGTGCGACCTCATGGTCCCAAACCACGCGCTCTACCAACTGAGCCACACCCCGTTTAAAATGTACTTGAATATAATATCACATTTTCATGCGTTTTGCAAGTATTTTTCAAAATTTTTTTAATTTTTTGATAGTTAGTGTTTAAAACACATTAAAATTTGTTATTAATGAATATATAATAACACTTGATTTTTAGCTAGTGGCGTGCCTGGAGGGATTCGAACCCCCGGTCTCAAAGTTCGTAGCCTTGCATTCTATCCAGCTAAACTACAGGCACTTAAATACGTTTCTCAACGCATTTATTATTATACTAGCTTTTTTTATGTTTTTCAAGTATTTTTATAATTTTTCTCAAACTTATTGTTACAGCTTAGGTTAAGTTTTTAGCAAGTAGCCAAGTTTGAAATGTTTTATTATTTATTCCAAGTGAATATACTTATTCCAAGCTTTTCCATTTTTTTAATTTTTATTCATCTATTAATATAGTTACTGTTGCTACTGCATATTCTTTGCAGTGAGATATGCTTATATCTATGCTTTTTATTTGTTCAAATTCTATTTTTAAGAACTCTATTTTAGGATTTCCGTTTTCATCATTTATAATTTGTGCGTCCTTCCAAGATATTCCAAACCTTTCTGGCAGTAAAGTTGAAACTGCTTTGTAGATTGCTTCCTTTGCTGCAAATCTACCAGCATAATGGCTGTATTTGGCATTTTTTTTGCTCTCACAATAAGCTATTTCTGCTTCTGTGTATATTAAATTTAAGAAATTTTCTCCGTTTCTTTCTATTGATTTTTTTATTCTTTCTATTTCAATTATATCTGTTCCACATAAAATGTGCATTTAATTTTTTCCCGCCTTTCTAAAATTTCTGGCAAATTTAATTGCCAGAAATGTTCCTTTTATTCTTTTATTGTGTATCCGCTCGTTTCATCATAAGATAATTTGATATCAGATTTTAGATAAACTACGGGACGAACGCCACTATCGCTGTTGTCATAGCGACCATAAGAGCTACACATCATGCATTCGATTAAGTCACCATCGTTGGCACTCCCCACGTGATATCTAACATGGTCATCGAAAACATAAAGGTAACGCGTGGCCAGCCAATAGTGAGTGTCCGCAGTTTGTACTCTTCTATCAAGTATTCTAGCTACGCTATAAGTATATTGGTATATTGTTATTACTGGCTTATCGGCTGTTAATTCATACCATGCATGACTTGATTCAGTTTCTTGAGTTGAATTACTTGCGTCTAGTGCCATATATTTGAATGTACTATAAGTACCTCCTGTTGTACTTGTTCCATCTGGTGTTTTATTTGCTGCATATCTATATACTTTTGCTTCTGTATCTCCACTATGTTTTTCTAAGGCATACTTATACGTTGCTGTTCTGGTTAATGCATTATATCCTAAATCTTCCATTTTAAAGCTTCTGCCTCCACTTGTGGTGAATTTGGTTTTATCTGCATATTTACCTTGTCCATATACTGCTCCTATTTTATTTAGTTCATTTACAAAATTTGTATAGCCTGTTTGTCCTTCCAACTTCAAATATGTAAAGCCACTATCTGTGTATCCTCCACTTGTTGGCTGTACTATATTTTTTGTGGTTATTTTTATTTGATTTCCTTCTCCACCTAATACTATCCATTCTATTCCGCTATTTTTTACAACTGAATATGTTGCATCTGAATCTGATGAATTTGTGCTTCCTCTGGTTGTTTTTAATGAGGTATAACTTGGCATTGTTGAAAATGCGTTTCCGTTTGTATCTAAATATTCATGGTAATTTATTGGTGCTCCTATTACTAACTCTAGGCCGCACTTTGAGCATTTGTTATCCACAAAGTCATGTTCTCCGCAGGCATTTATTTGTTGCTGTTTTTCTATATCATCTATTCTTCCCATTATTGTTTCTGCTTGGTCTAATTGGTCTCTTTCTCTCTCATTTGTTGCTTTTGCTGTTTTTTCTGCATGGCCTATTAAATCACTGTCTATTGCATATTTTATGCCAAACCTAAGTAACACTATTATTATTGCTACTACTACCATTAATCCTATTAGTGTTATTCCTTTGTTGTTTTGTAAAGCTTTGGCGTTTGTTTTTCTCATTATTTTTTTCCTCCTTTAATTGCTTTTTTTAAAGCATTTTTTCTTTTTAAGTTTATTTTATGATATTTTATAGTTATTGTCAATGGATTTTCAAGTAAAAAGGTAAAGTATTATTTTGTATAATATATTCCTTCATCTGCTAGGTGCCATTCTCCTATAAAGTCTATATAAATACTACTATCTAGGTTTACCTCAGGCTCTAGTACTACTTTTCCGCCTTTATCTATTGAGCCCCATAATCCATTTTGTTTTATTGCTGAGTATCCATATTTGTTTTGTTCTTTTGCTTCATCATATATATAGTTTACTACTACATTTCCTTGGCTATCAACAAATCCATATTTGCCATCTTTTTTGCTTACATATAGTGTATTTTTAGTTAAGATGTCTTTTGTTTGTTTTTCTTCAAATTTGTATGTGTAATATTTGTCTTGTCCGTCTATTCTGGCTTTTATATAGTCTTCTTCAAATACAAATAGTCCTTTTAGTTTTTCGGTTAAATTGTTATCAAATATTACTGTTTCGGTTTCGGTTTTATCTGCTATTATTATGTTTTTGCTTTCCCAATATGTCATGCTTAAATATTCTAGTGGTATTAGGCTTGTGTTATCTGTGTTTATTATTCCATATTTTGAATTTATTTTTGCAATATAGTATACTGAAAATGCGTATTGTAAATCTTCGTAAGATGGCTCTATTTTTACCGCTCCTGCTGTTGTTATTATTCCATATTTGCCATCTTTTTGTACTATTACATAGTCTCCTTTTACATAAGTGTAATCATCAAAGCTATTATTTATTATTTCACCTTTTTTGTTTACTAAGTTCCATTTGTCTTCTATTTTTGCTGTGTATATTTCGTTGCTATTTATATATTTTATTTCTTTATATGTTGGTGCTACTATTATTGTGCTACTTGTTGATATAATTCCTTGGTTATCATTTTCGTCTACTATTATATATTCGTTTTTGTATCCTTCTTTTAGTATTCTTACATCTTTGTATTCTACTGGAACTATAATTTGACCAACATTGTTTACTATTCCAACTTTGTTGTCTTTTCTTACTAATAGGTTTTCTTCTACGCTTTTTAGTGCTGTAATGCTATCATATTCACAGCCTAAAAGCTTTTTTCCTTCTAAGTCTATTAGTCCATATTTTCCGTTTTTAGATACTCTTAATGTGTTTTTTTCATACCAGATGTTTTGCTTTGAGTCAAAGTTTTCTATGGTTTCTACTGTGTCATATTCTGTAAATAGGTTTTCTTGTTTTTCATTTAAAATTTTTGTTTTGTATTCTCCTGTTTCTTCGTTTACATCATATATGCATACAAATACTGCTTTTTCTGGGTTTGGGATGGTTATCATTTCATTGTATTCCGTATTTATTATTGTTTCGCCTTTATTGTTTATTACTCCCCATTTGCCATTTGTATAAGCTGAGAAATATGTTATTTTTTCTATGTTTATTTTTTCTGCTTCTTTGCTTAATATTTTGTTGATTGTTATTATTATCATTATTATTACTGCAATAGTTATTATTGTTCCAAATACTTTTTTTAGGTTTAGTTTTGGTTCATCGTATCTTTTTCCTTTTCCCATCTTATTACCTCCAGGTTTTTATTTTTTTCTATTTGCTTATTTTTAAAAATAAGCCCAATCTCGTCGGGCTTATTAATGTAAATGTGTATGGTAGTTAGAAACATCTGCCCTTTAGTTTATTTGAAGCTTTTTGTTTCTTCATGTATTTTGTTTATAAATTCTTGTGTTGGCATTTGGCCAATGTCTCCTTCTTTTCTTGAACGTACTCCTACTGCATTTGCCTCTATTTCTTTATCTCCTAGGATTAGCATATATGGTACTTTTTGCATTGTTGCTTCTCTTATTTTGTAGCCTATTTTTTCGTCTCTTTCATCTAGTTCTACTCTTATGTCATTGTCTTCAAGTTCTTGTTTTACTTTTTCTGCGTATTCTCTATGTGCTTCTGATATTGGTAAAATCTTTACTTGTACTGGTGCTAGCCATGTTGGTAAGATTCCTTTTGTTTCTTCTAGGTAGTATGCTATAAATCTATCTATGCTTCCTAAGATTGCTCTGTGCAAAACTACTGGTGTTTTTTTGTTGCCGTCTTTGTCAATGTATGATAGGTTGAATTTCATTGGTAGGCAGAAGTCTAGTTGGCAAGTTGATAAGGTGTATTCGTTTCCAACTGCTGGTCTTACTTGTACATCTAGTTTTGGTCCATAAAATGCTGCTTCTCCAACTTTTTCTACATAGTCTATTCCTATATCGTCTAGAACTTGTCTAAATGTATTTTCTGCACTATCCCACATTTGGTCATCTGGGTGATATTTTACTTTGTCTGCTGGATCTCTTAGTGATAATTCAAAGTGGTAGTCTGTAATGTTTAGTTCTTTATATACTTCAAGAATTAGGTCAACTACTGATTTGAATTCTGATTCTATTTGTTCTGGTGTTACAAATAGGTGGGCATCATTTTGGCAGAAAGTTCTTACTCTTTCAATTCCTTTTAGTGTTCCGCTTGATTCAAATCTACAGTCTCTAGCAATTTCTCCTATTCTAATTGGTAGGTCTCTATATGAGTGTATTGTGTTTGCATATATCATCATGTGGTGTGGGCAATTCATTGGTCTTAATACAAATTCTTCTCCTTCAACTTCCATTTTAGGGAACATATTATCTTTGTAGTGTTCCCAATGTCCTGATGTTTTGTATAGTTCTACTGAAGCTAGTGGTGGTGTTAAAACGTGTTTGTAATCTAATTTTCTTTCTTTTCTTTTTATGTAGTTTTCTAATAGTTCCCATACTACATAGCCATTTGGTAAATACATTGGTAGGCCTTTTCCTACTAAGTCGTGTGTCATAAATATGTTTAGTTCTTTGCCAAGTTTTCTATGGTCTCTTTGTTTTGCTTCTTCTAGTTTTTGCATGTATTCTTCAAGTTCTGATGCTTTTGGGAAAGATATTCCATATACTCTTTGAAGTGATTTATTTTTTGAGTCTCCTCTCCAATATGCTGCTGATTTTGATGTTAGTTTTATTGCTTTAACTTTTCCTGTTGATGGCAAATGTGGTCCACGGCATAAGTCTACAAATTCACCTTGTTGGTAGAATGATATTACTTCACCTTCTGGTAATTCTTTTATTAGTTCTACTTTGTATGGTTCTTCTCTTTCTTGCATTAGTTTTATTGCTTCTTCTCTTGGTAGTTCAAATCTTTCTATTTTTAGGTCTTCTTTTATTATTTTTTTCATTTCTTCTTCTAAAGCTGCAATGTCTTCTTCTGTGAATGGATTTTCTGTGTCAAAATCATAGTAAAATCCTTTTTCTATTGCTGGACCTATTGTTAGTTTTGTTGATGGATATAGTCTTTTTACAGCTTGTGCTAGTATGTGTGCTGTTGTATGCCAATACATACTTTCTTCTACTTCCATTGTTTTTCCGCCTTCTAATTTTATTTTAAACATAATTAATCTCTCCTATTTTTCATAAATTTCTTTTGAAACTATTTTAGTAAGTGCCATTATAACGGCATATTCTTCTAATTCGTCTCTATATATTCTTCCATTTGTAAGCACTCCTATTGCTCCTTTTCTGCCTTTAGCAGTGTTTCCAAATATGTCGTGCATGTATCCTATTTCTTCGCCTTGCAATACTCTATTTACTGCGTTTTGTGGATATTCAAATGATGGGCTAAAGCCTACATAATAGTTTTTTCCATCATAAATTGCACAAATGCTTGCATCCATGTATTTTGTATCAACTTCTGGAACTGGATACATTCCTGCTTCAATTCCTACTCCATAGCTACATGTGCCGGCATCTTTCCTCTGCATGTTCAAATGCGTTTTTGGCACGATTTTTGGCACCTTTTATTGTTTCTTCAAGAGTTAATGGGTTACAAGAAACTCCTGAAAATTTGTCTTTATCTTGTCCTATTTTATCATCTTGCCTTACTTCTTTTGGCATTATTATATATTCAATTTTTTCATCTTCATTTACCCAAAGCTCTGGGTATCTTGAAAATGCTCTTGTTATTGCTGTTATTTTTGGTATACTTCTACTTCCTATTGAAATTAACATTTTTCCCTCTTTTCCTACTTTTTAATTATACTACAAAATCGCTTAAAGTCAATAACTTTAAGCGATTTTGTTTATTGCTTCTGCAATTTGGGTGAATTCTTCTAGGGTTAGTTTTTCTGGTCTTATTTTGTTGTCTATTTCTAGGGTTTGTAGGATTTTTTCTATTTGTTCTTTGGTTCCAAATTTGCTACTATTAGCTAGTGCGTTTACTAGTGTTTTTCTTTTTTGCATGAAGGCTGTTTTTATTACTTCAAATAGTTTTGCTTCATCTTTTACTGTTACTCTTGGTTTTTTGAGTATGTTTAAATTTATTACTGTTGAGTTTACTTTTGGTGCTGGAATAAATGCTGTGTTTGGTACTTCAAGCACTCGTTTTGGTTCTGTATAATAGTGTATTGTGTATGTTATTGCTCCTGTATCTCCTGTACCTGGCTTAGTTACCAACCTGTCTGCAACTTCTTTTTGTATCATTACTGTTATTGTTTCTATGTCTAATCTTTCTTCTAATAGTTTCATAATTATTGGTGTTGTTATGTAATATGGTAGGTTCGCTACTATTTTTGTGCTTTTTATTTTTTCGTTTGCAATTAGTGTTTTTAAATCTACTTTTAGTACATCATCATTTAATACTTTAAAATTATCATACATTGAAAATCTATCATTTAGTATTTCTATCATTCTTTTATCTAGCTCAATGCATATAACTTTTCCTGCTCTATCTAGTAATTCTTTTGTAAGTGTTCCTAGTCCTGGGCCAATTTCTATTATTAAATCATCTTTTGAAACATTTGCCGCTTCTACTATTCCTGCCACTGCTTCATCATCTATTAAAAAATTTTGTCCTAAATTTTTATTTGCTGTTATATGATATTTATCCATTATAAATCTTGTTTCCTTTAATACATTCATTTTGCAACCTCTTTCCTTATATATTTTATATTATTTTGTAAAAAAAGTAAAGTTTAATTGTAAATTAATTTTCACTATGTTATAATCTTTTTAGGTGATTTTTATGTTTGAAGATATTAAAAAAAATAAAGTAAAATCCGGGGTTATAGTCTCTGGTTTTATTATCATTATTACTTTAATTATTTATTACATTGCTATGGCTTTTGATTTTAGCGGTCCTATGGCTATTACTATTGCAATGTTTTTTTCAGTTCTTTCTGCTTTTGCATCATACTACAATAGCGATAAGATAATTTTATCAGTTACAAAGGCAAGACCTGCAACTGAAGAAGAAGATAGAAAACTTGTACATATTTTAGATGCTCTTATGATTTCATCTGGCTTACCTGCTAGACCTAGACTTTATGTTGTGGATAGTCCACAGCCAAATGCATTTGCAACAGGGCGCAATCCTGAACATTCTATAATTTGTGTAACAACAGGTCTTTTAAATAAACTAGAATATTATGAATTAGAAGGTGTTATTGCTCATGAAATGAGTCACATTAAAAACTATGATATTTTGCTAACTTCTGTTGTAACTGTTATGGTTGGTTTTCTAGTTATGATATCAGATTTGTTTTCTCGTTCTATGTTTTGGGGACGTTCAAAAGATAGCGATGATGATAGTAAAGGAAATGCAATTTTAATGTTAATTGGACTTGTTCTTTTAATTGTTGCTCCTATACTTGGTAAAATAATGCAAATGGCTCTTTCTAGAAATAGAGAATATTTAGCAGATAGTACTGCTGTTGAAATTACAAGAAATCCTGATGGTTTAATTTCTGCTTTGAGAAAGCTAGATAGTGACTCCAATGAATTAAAAACTGCAAATAATGCAACTGCTAACCTTTTTATTGTAAGTCCATTTAAAGCTAAGAAAGATGGTAAGAAAAAAGCTGGATTATTTGATACTCACCCAAGCATAGATGATAGAATTGAAGCTTTGCAAAATATTCACTAATAAAAAGTACGCTATACTTTTAAAGTACAGCGTGCTTTTTACTATATCATTCCTCCATTTGAGCTAAGTCTAATTATTAAATCCATGTTGTCATCTTTCGCAGCTTTATTTTTTCTAATTGCTCCACATTTTTGGCATTTGTATACAATAACATATCCTTTTTTGGGGCTAATTTCGATACTAATTGGTTCTAATAAGCCATGACATTCTTCTTTTCTATCCCCTGGGTTTATATCAACATGTTTTGAATATAAGCATTTGTTACAATGATTTCTACATGAATATCCTAGTTTTGGTACTTTGTGCCCACAATTTTCGCATATAAATTCTTCGTCAATTTCAGTAAATAAACTTTCCATTAAATTCTCCTAAATTATTTTATGTGTTATTCCTTAAAAATACTTCCACCAATAAATTCACGCAATAGTGAATGTGTTGGTACTGCGTCATCTGGTATATCTTCAAAATATGATAGCATTGAAATTAGCCTTTTAGCCTCTGAGTAAAGTGGTGAATTATTTTCAACTTCTTTTAATAGAGGTATTGCATATTTTTTCAATACACTTAATTCATATATTAGTGAAGAATTAAACATTACATCTGCTTCTTCTTGAAATTTGAATATGTTTTTAAATTCTCCTCTATTTACTGATGGCCACATTTGAATGGTATGTGCAGCATTATATCCTCTAAATTGGTAATCTCTTACTAATCTTCTTATTAGTCTTGAATCTGTTGTTGATATTCTGTTGTAATAGTCTATATTTAGCACTGTTAAACAGCTTATATATATTTTGTATTTTTGCTCTTTTGGAATAAGGTATGTTAATTCATCATTTAAGCAATGTATTCCTTCCATGATTAAAACTTCATCAGCATTAAGTCTCATCTTGTTTCCTCTGTATTCCTTGTGCCCTGTATGGAAGTTAAATGTTGGTGCTTCTATTTCTTCACCATTTAATAATTTAACTAAATCTTGGTTTAATAGTTTTGTATCTATTGCATTTATGCTTTCAAAATCGTAGTTGCCATCTTCATCTAATGGTGTTTCTTCCCTTTCTACAAAATAGTTATCAACTGATATTGTAACTGGTTTTAAGCCATTAAGTTTTAATTGTAATTCTAGTCTTTTTGCAAATGTTGTCTTTCCTGAAGATGATGGTCCTGCTATGGCTACAAGCTTTATGTTCTTATTTTTAGCAATATTATCAGCAATAGCTCCTATTTTTTTCTCATGCAATGCTTCATCTAATAATATATATTCTTCTATTTTTTTATCTTTGATAATTGAGTTTAATTTGTATAATGTATTAATGTTTAGTATTTTGTGCAACTCTTCATAATCTTCTAGTGTTTTAAATAGTTTTGGAGTATCATTAAACTTTGTTAATTCATAAGGATTTTCTCTGTTTGGGTATCTTATTAAAAATCCATTAGCATAAGGTACAATTTCATAAGCTTCTGCAAAGCCTGTTGTTATTGGCAATACTCCATAAAAATAGTTATAGTAATTTTCACAGAAATATAGAGTTACTTCCTTTTTTTGTTTTAAGTCTAATTGTAGTTTTCCTTTTAATGTTTTTTCTTTTTTATAGAATTCTACCGCTTCTTCTTTTGTCATAAACCTTTTTTCTATTGGTAAATTGCTATCTATTATTTCTTTTACTCTTTTATTTACATTTGCTATAACTTCTTTAGTTATGCTTAAATTGTCTACTGTACAAAACATTGCATTTGATAGTTGGTAATTTATTGTTAAAAGTGAATTTGGGTAAACTTCACTAAAGGCTTTGCTTATTATATATACCAAACCTCTACGATATACTCTCATTCCATCTTTATCTTTTAAATTTATCAATTCTACTTTTCCGTCTGTTTTTATTTTGTAATTTAAACTTTTTATTTCATTATTGAATTTACACGCAATTATTTTGCATTTTGCCTTTTGTATTTCTTCACTTAATAACTGATTTACAGTTGTTCCATTTTTTACATCTATTATAATATTGTTATATTCTATTTGCATCTTTAGTCACCTACACTTTATATATCTTTTTCTTTCTTTCCATCACTTTTTATCATTTTTAGTGTCATATTATAGTCGTCATCTTCGCTTAGATATATTATCCAATCATCTATTAGATTAATATTTGAAGCTTCAGTTGTTTTTTTTATAGTTTTCTTATCTGTTCCATTATATTTAACAAATTTTATTGAATAATCATCATAGTTTTCTGTAGTAGTATAATATATACCATCTTCGTTCATATTAATATATTGAACATTTGTGTCTATTTTAAACACTTGCTCTGGTTTTTTGCCATCTTTATTCATTTTTCCTAAATAATATGTTTGATTATAGTTTTCTTCTGTTTTAGTGAACACATAGTAAATTTTTCCACCTTTTACATACAAGGTTTCATAATAATTTGCTTCATCTGCTTTTGCAAGCCTTACGTTTTTTTCTCCATCTAGTTTCATTTTTGCTATGTATTGATTGTCTTCTTTTGAGTAAATATAGTATATCCAATTTCCATCTATACAGTAGTATGAAATCTTTTTATCTGCAATTTTGCTTCTATCTGTTCCATCTAATTTTACTTTATACAAGTTGTTATTTTTGTAGTAAAATACCCATTTTTTTGTTACTGTTATTACTCTATTATCAATATCTCTTGCTAGAGTTTCTTTCTTTTTTCCATTTGTTTTTATTTTTACTAGGTTAATTTGACTATCATCTTCGTCTTGTTCTATGCAATATATATATCCATCAATTATGTTTAATTCATAATAAGGTCCTTCGGCTACTTTTTCAGTTTTCTTTCCATTGTTTTTAACTCTGCATATTCCAACTGGTTTATCATCATCAATATCAACATAATAAATCCATTTTCCGCTTTGAGCAGCTAGTCCTAAATTATTATTGTTTCCTATTGAATTGCCAAATTTTGCTTTATTAAAACATGATGCTATAACTATTATTGCAATTATTACAATTAATGCAGATAAAATTTTTAGTGATAGTGATTTGTTTGTTATAATAACTCTTTTTACATTGTTAAAAGTTTTCATTATTTTTTCTTTCATACTATTCCTCCTATTTTTTCATATACTAATATTATACATTTTTTTTAGTTCTTTTACAAGGATTTTTTTGTTTTTTATATGAATAATGAGTGGCTTTTGCCACTCATTATTCTCCTATATTTTCTAGTTTTAAATATGTTTCTGGAACTTCACCTACTACAACTGTTTCAACTAGCAACACTTGATTGTTAATTGTTGTATTAATAGTTTTGTATGATGTAAGTATTGATATGTTACATTCTAAATTCAAGTATATTCTATATACCGTTTGGTTTATGCCTGCTGCCTTAAATTCAGTTTTTATATCTGTAATAATATCTCCTGCTGGTATAATTCTTATTTTTACTTTTGGCCCAAATCCAGCAAAGTATTTATTGCCTACTAATGCTCCTATTGGTATTTCAACATTTTGTTTTCCAATTTCATTTATCTCATTTTGTATTTCTATTGCTATATCTGATATTATTTGGTTTAAAGTGACTATATCTGTTTTTAATATACTGCTTTTTCCATCATCACTTTTTATTATCTTTACTGTGTCTTTATAGTTGTATCTTGCTAATACATCACTCGATTTACGGTTTGTTATGTCTGTAGAAATACTTTTTGCTTTTGCTATACATAACCCTTCAAATATTGGATCTATTGATTTTAGTATTTTATAGCTCGTAAAGATTGATATAATCATCATTATCATTGTAAAATAGATTTTTCCAATTTTTCTGTTATTTGATTTTATTCTTTTAATTGTTGGTAATCTTATTTTGTATCTTGAATAAATTTTATCCATTAAACTGATACTTTACTTCTGCAAAACCTTGGTATATATAGCTGCTGACCAACATTTATTTTGTTTGTATTTTCTATATCATTTATTCTTGCAATATCTGCTACAGTGCTTCTAAACATTTTGGCTATTTTCCAAAGTGTATCACCTGGTTTTACAAAATATATTACCATGCTATAAGTATTGCAATCTTTGGTGTCTTCCATTGATACCTCTTCTATTATATTTAGTTCTCTATTTTTTTGCTCTTCTATATTAAATCTAATTCCTATTGTTGTTTCTATGGTTCCATCTTTTATTACAAAGTCATTTTGTCTTATTTCAAGCACTGTATTGATTTTAGATTTGTCTTCTATTTTATTTGAATTAACATCAAAATTAAATGGCAAGTCTACTGTTCTTAAGTTTATATTATTGTTTTGCTCAAATAGTATTTCTAAACTTAAATTTCCTTCATAAATTATTTTTCCATTTCTAACTTGTGTTGTATTTATTTTTGGCTTTATTTGAATATCAAGAACTCTTCCTGTTAGCTCTGGAATTCTTATATTTTCCTTCATTGTGTAAATATCGCTTATATTATTTCTTTCTGTTACTGCTCTTATTTCTCTTTTTGTAAAATCAATATCTTCTGTTATACTATATATGTCTTCTATTATGTCAACTTCTTTTGTTTCATAAGCAGAACATGTCATTTCTATTTCTGCATCAACTGAAATAGAATGGTCTTCTCTTCCATTTGGTTTTACTGTTAAGTTGCTTAAAGTGTTTTGAACTTCACATTCACAGTTTTCATTTACATTTTGAATATCTACAAAGCCCATTACTGGAATTCTTGTTGTTACTCTGTTTATTCTATTCTCTTCTGTTAAATACATTATTTCAACTACTGCATCCGCTTTTGATAAGATTTTGTTATAGCTTATTTTTGTTTCCGCATCTACTATTTGAAAATTTACTTTCATTATTTCTGCAACTTCATCTGCTGCGTCTATTGCTATTGTGTCTTTTGCTGTGGTCTTATTGCTTCCGCTTCCTACTAAAGAAGTAATTTTTTGCACATTATTTAATAATTGTACATTGTTTATGTTTTCAACCCCTGTTATTACATCACAACTTTCATTTGAATATATACTTGTAGATATTTCTAAATTAACTTTTATATTTAGCTTTCTGCCATTTATTATTTTTGTGTCAAAATTGTTTATGCTAACGTTCACTTGTGTTTCCATATTTTCCTTTGCATTTTCCATATCAATTACTTGCGTGAAATCTAAAGTTGTATTTAGACTTCTAATTCCGGACTGTTCATTATCGGCCATATATATAACATAAGTGTTAATTGCACCATCTATTCTAACTTTTCCTTCCATTACTTCTTTTCTGTAAACATTTACTACTCCATTTGTAGTTATAACATTTAACACATCAGGCTTAACATCATTAACAATTATATCTGTTTCTATTGTTCTGTTTTCCTTTTTTTGTCCTACTATTTGATTTAAAATAATTTGATTTTTGGCTGTTTCTACTACCATACAACTCCCTCCTTAATTATTACATTATATTAAGGTGTAAAAAAAAAATTCCTAAAATTAGGAATTTTTTAAAATTTTTCTCTTAATATTGTAGGAACTAATGGAAAATACTCTGTTCCATCAAATATTGATATTTGTAAGTCGTTTGTAAATAAATTTTCATATTGAAAACTGTCATTTGTTTCATTTTCTTCATCTTTTATATTGAAAAAGTATTTATAAGTGTTTTCTATGATTGCTTCTTTTTCAGAAAACTTTTTCCTTCCTATGGCTCTTCTTACCATAACCTTTCGTCCTATGTTTTGGTCTAACTTTTCTTTAATAATTGAAATATCACTAGGGCAAATCATACGACTACACATCCTCTCAATCAATTTGCTGTATTATATCATCCCAATTTATACTTGTCAAAAATTGTTTTATTATGTCTATTTTTGGTATTTCTTGTGTTTGTAAGGTTTGCTGTTTTTTTATGCGTTTTATTACATTTTTATTACATTTTGGTTACATACTTTTTACTTTTGCCCATTGCACCAATTCCTCCTATTCCCTTTTCTCCTTCCTTAATTTCTCTTGCAATATCTAAGCTGCTTACAAATTTATTTCTATCGGTTATAGCCACCTTTTCTGCCACTACAAGAGGATCTATAAAGTCTATTAATATTCTTCCTGGTGAAGACGCAAAATCTGCTCCAGCTTCTATTAATGCTTCAAAAAAACTTTGACATGCTCCTGCAAAAATTACCAATTTATTTGATGATTTTGCCCATTTTCTAGCCTCTTTAATTGTATTCATAAAATTTTTTGAGTTTCTGTAATTATATATGTTTGAATAGTTTATTCCTTTTTTTAGCATTGCGTCATGTCCTGTAATTATTAAAATATCTGGGTTGTATTTTTCTAGCAATGCTCTTACCATTAATGGTTGTTTATTTTCTGGTATATTTTTTACAATAGAGTTTAATCCAATTTTTTTATAATATTTCATTGATTTTTCGCTATATCTTTTGTCTCCATCTAAATGAAGTATCTTGCCTGTTTTTACTATATAGCTTCTATAATCTATGTGTCTGTTGTTTATTCGTTTTTCAAGTGTTTCCTCAAATCCTCGTTCTTGACTTTTTATTCTTTTGTAATCTATTAATTCAATATCATCTAAAGGTGCATCTGCTTCTATTCTAATAGTTACACCTTTAAGAACTGCATAGCTATTACCATTTTTTAATTTTATTATTCTATCTATAATAAAAAAGATGTCTTTTTCATAAGACTTTCTTGCAACATAGTCTCCTTTTTTTAATCTCACCTTTACCACCTCAAAACTACTTCAAGCTATTATATTTTATGTCGAATTTTGCGGTGATGTTACTCTGTTTGAGTATTTTTTACTGTTACAAACTATTAATGGTGAGTTATATATTTTTCGTGCTCTTTTTCATATTTTAGTTTTGTTGCCATTCCTCCTCTTATATGTCTTTCTGCTTTATTTTCATCAAGTACTTTTCTTACTTCTATTGCTAATGCTTTGTTTATATGTATTAATCTTTCACTTACATCTTTGTGTACTGTTGATTTAGAAACCCCAAATTTTTTTGCTGCTCCTCTTACCGTGTCTCCTGTATCTATTATATATTGTGCTAACCCTCTTGCACGGTCTTCTATTGATACTCCTTTCATATAAAAACCCCCATAAGAATACTTTTGTTTAAGTGTATTCGTATGGGGGCTTAATTATGTTATTTTACTTTTTCATTTTTCCTAGATTCCTTAATTATCTTTATTGTGCTTGAAATTAGTAGTTTAATCATTTTTTCCATTTCTTTTTTTTCTTCTTTTTTTCTGCTTCTATATGTACCTAGTATTTGAGCAATTTTTTTGACTGTGTCTATTCTAAAGTCGCTTACTTCTGTTGCTTTGGTGGCTGTTACAATTTCATAAAGCATGTCTATGAATTCTTTTCGCTCTTCTGGGGTTGTGTTTTTAAGCCAGTCTCTTAATATGCCATTGAAGATTTCGCTGTTTGTTGTAACTCTTTCAATTCTTACTAATTTATCGTTTTCAATTTCCCAAGAGAAAATATCGTGTTGCATGAATCCTTTTTGATTGCTTTTTATAACTTGATATTCTTCTTCATGTTCTAAAAGTCTTCCAACTACTGAAGATTGTGGAATATATGTTTCTATTTTATTTAACACTTTTTTATATGCTAAGGTTTGGATAACGCTTTTATCGAGTCCTGGTCCATCTGCATTTATTATTCTTTTTATTTTGGGTTTTATTTCATCTTTGCAAAAAACTGCTGCATATACGGCCAAATTGCCTCCTTTTGAATGTCCTCCTAGGATAAAATCTTCTTTGTATTTTTGTGCAATATCATTTAGGTAGTTTACAGCTTCTATTTGTGATGGTACATTTTCCATAAATCCCATATTAAGGTCTTCTTTCCAGCCAACTAAAGATGAATCTGTTCCTCTATATGAAATATATCTTATATCTGGTAAGCTTATTGTTATTGCTGCAAATTGCTTTTCAGCTGAGTTATCTACTATTTCTACATAGTCTGTTACAACAATATCTTTATATCTTTTTGCTTTTCCAAGTTCTTGCAAAAATGGCTTATCATCTCCCCAGATGTATTTTGCTTGTTCTAAGTCTTGCATTTTCATTGCAATACTTTGAATTGTTTCTTTAGCACACATATCAATATGTTTAAACGGCATGTATGAAAGCCTTGCAAATATCATGTTATCTATTTCATTTATTTGATTTTGTTCTAATATACTATTTGTGTTTGTTTTTACATAATCTATTAAGTTTGTCATTGGTTTTCCTCCTATGCTATATACTAACATATTTGGATGTTTTTTTCAATTTAAAGTATATTTTTTTGCAAAAATTTCTTTCCCTCTTTATAGCCAAGTTCATATAATTCGTCAATTTTAGAACAGTCTAATAGCGATATATTTTTAGTTCTTAGTGTTAGCATGTAATCTGCTCCATCTATCTCATAGTTGGATAGTTCATGGCATAATATATCTATTGAACCTGTTAAAACATCTATAATGTTTTTTCTGCATTTTGCCTTCTTTTTGTTTTCAAATTTCACACAAAAAACTTTGTCTGCTCCATTTGCTTTTGCTTCCTTCCAAGGAATATTTTCACGTATTCCACCATCTATTAGTTCATCATCATCAAATACACATGGTGAAAAAACACCTGGATAACTGCAACTTGCCCTTACTGCTTTCCCAATATTAATATCATATATGTATTTTATTTCATCCGAATATATTTCCCTATTGTTTATTGAGGAAAACATATATAGCATACCTGTATTTAGCTCCACACTTGGAATTAGCAAGTTATTTTTTATTTGGTTTAGATTAGAAATGCCTTTTTTACTTGCTGCTTCATTTATTACTTTTTCTATTGTTTCTCCACTATTTAATCCATCTATTATGATGCTTCTTTTTAAAACCATTCCCATTAATAGTTTTAAAACATTTTTAAAGTCTACATGTTTAATTTTCTTGCAATACTTTTTAAACAGTTCGTAAATCTCATCTGGTGTATACCCCACAGCTCTAAGGCTTGCTACTATACTTCCTGATGAAGCACCTGCTATGTAATCATACTTAATGTTTGCCTCTTCTATTGCTTTTAACACTCCTATATGTGCAGCTCCTTTTGCTCCTCCACCTGCTAAACAAATTGCTAATTTCATAAAAATCACCTTAGATTATTATATTATCTAAGGTGATTTTGGGTTACTTGTTTTATTTTTATTGCAAAACTCTTTTATTGGACATTCTATGCATTTTGGATTTCTTGCATCACATATTTTTCTTCCATGCCATACTAATAAATGGTTTACATCTTTATAGTATTCTTTGGGAATTAACTTTAAAATTTCCTGTTCGATTTTCTCTGGTGTTTTTTCTTTGGATAGTCCTACTCTATTTGCAATTCTTTTTGCGTGTGTATCTATTGCAATTCCTTGTGGATTGTTAAAAGCTTCTAGCATTATTACGTTTGCACTTTTTCTTCCTACTCCAGGCAAACTCATTAATTCTTCCATGGTTTGAGGTACTTGCCCGTTATATTTTTCCATTATTTCTTTTGCCATTGCCTTAATGCTTTTTGCTTTGTTTCTGTAAAATCCACATGGATGTATTATTTGCTCTAGTTCACTTATATCAAGATTACATATATCTTGTGGTGTTGGGTATTTTTCAAACAAACTTGGTGTGGTTTTATTAACCCTATCATCAGTACATTGTGCAGAAAGCATTACTGCTACAACCATTTGGAATGGTGTTGCAAAATCCAAGCTGCAAGTAGACTCTGGATAATATGCTTTTAATTTTTTTATTATTTCTATTGCAGTTTTTTTGTTCATTTACTGGGTTTTCTCCTTAACTCTAATAATAAATTAAGTATATCATAAAACACTAAATAATACAAAGCAAAGGTGCATTTTTTCTATGGTAAATTAAGGAAGTGGATTAAATAAAAATTATCCACAGTATATTTGTGTATACTGTGGATGTTTTTTGATAATTTTTATTTTCCAATAAACATTTGAACATATATTTTTCCATACTTTGAGCTTTTAACAACTGCTAGTCCTGTATAGTTGTAATTGCTATTTAAAATATTTGCTTTATGCCCTGATGAATTCATCCATGCTTTTACTGCACCGCTGTTACTTGAATTTCCTGCAATATTTTCTCCTGCTGTCTTATACTTTATACCAAAGCTCTTCATCATGTCAAATGGTGAGCCATAAGTTGGTGAAGTATGTGAAAAGTAGTTGTTAGTTACCATATCTTGTGCTTTTGCTCTAGCTACATTTTGCAATTCACTATCAATTTTTAATGCTGTGAGTCCAGCTGCAACTCTTTCTGCATTTACCAAATCAAAGGTTTCTTGTTCATCTGCTGTTAATTCATTTCCACTTGCGGGTGGAGTTGTTTTTTCTTGTTCATCTGAGGCTCCCTTTGTTGGATATATTAATTTAACATATTTAGAACTTACCATTCCTATATAATCACTATTAGTTTGTATTACATACCAGTCTCCAATTTTTGCAAATATACGTATATATTCGTTTTTATATATCATCGTTACAACTTTGAAGTTTGTTCCTGGACCTTGTCTTACATTTAAGGCAGAGGCTGTAACTAAGCCAGTTGTTGTTCCAACTACTTGGTAATGCGTCATGGCTTGTGAATTACTGTATGTGAAAAGTAGCATAATAAATAATATTAAACAGATTAAAATTTTTCTAGTTTTCAAAACAAATCATCTCCCTAATTTTATTATTGGAATTTTTGAAAAATTTTATACAATATATTATTTTCATTTTTTTATATAAAAAAAACCAACTCGAAATTTTCATTCGAGTTGGTTTGGAGATTTTGTCTCTTAATTGGCAAAGTAGATAAGTATGGCAATTGCCACTCCTAGCATAACTAGCCAACCAATCCAATTGCCTATCCGAGAGCCATTATTCCTGTTTCTAATCACATCAATGATATAGGTGATAACAGCAATCCAAAGGCAAAAGTCAAGCCAACCTAAGAGAACCTTAAGCAAAAACACTAGCATGATTTTTCTCCTTTATTCACACCCTTATTGGGTATTTAATACATTTATTATACCATATAGCGCGAATTAAAGCAATTTTTAGTGTCTTCTATTTATTAATCTATCATAAGCTTCTTCTCCCATATCTCTGCCTTTTGATTCTTCTTGTTTTGTATGTTCACTTTCTTCATTTACTTTTAGTTTTGCATCTTTCTCTGTTAGTTGTAGTTCACCAACAACATAGTCATAAATTTTATTTGATTCCTCAAAAGTATATCCATCTTCCATGTATTCATTTATTTTTCTTTGTTTGCTAAATTCATCTATTGATAATCCATCTTGGCTATATCCACTTGTTTTTAGTTTTTCTTGCCTTTTTGCAAGCACTCCTGTTTGAGGTGTTTTATTCTTTTCATCTATTAAGTTATTCATTCTCTCTGTATTTCTATCAGTTCCATGAATATCTATATTTTTTCCTTCCCATTCCCCATTTCTTCCTTGGTGTATTGTTTCTATTTTTAAATACCCATATTGGTCTTTATACATTGCAATTCTAATGTCTTGTGTATTATGGTTTTTGTCTTCTAGGCCTGTTGCCGTCATTACCCTATATGGTATTTCTTCTTTTACATCTTGTCCATCATTTCCAAGTCTTGTAACTTCTGTTCTATCTTTTATTTCTTCAAAACCAGGTAATTTTTGAGCTTGGCCATCTTTATCTAAATATTCTGCATGAATTCTATCTTTTGAATCTAAATAGAAATAAGCTGTTTTGGGAATGTTTGGATAATTCTTATAAAATTGGCTATCTCTTCTTATTTTGCATATGTTATTTACTTTTATTCCTTTTTTCTTTGCTAATACTTCTTGTTCCTTTTCTTGTTCTGCATTCCCTAGCTCCTTTTCATCATCTTCTTTTTCTTCATCTGTTTGTTCTTGTTCTTCATCTTTTATGCTATCTTTATTTTTTTCTTCTTCTCTTTCTTGTTCTAATTCTTCTTTTGTTTTTGATTCTATTTCTTTTAGCTGCTCTTGTAATTTTTCAAAATCCACATTGTCCTTTTCAAATCCTAAAAGATTTATTAAATCTCCTAATTTTCTTTTGTCTTCATCTGAGTATTTATCATCATTTAGTAACTCTTTATTTGGAATTAATTTTCCTTCTTCATCAATATTTGCAATTAAAACATCTTCTCCGTTGAATTTAATATATATACCATATTCCACTGTATAGTCGTTTTCTCCATTTTTAGATTCAACTTGTTTTTCTTCTATTAATACATTATCCAGGATGATATTATTTTTTTCTTTAGTTTTTCTAAACAAAGAAGCATTTTCATAGTATTTTGATTCTTTTAAATCAACCGCTAAATCCTTTCCTTCTTTTCCTTCATTTTCTTCCATTAAAATCACCTCATTTTTTAATTTTTATTATATATTAAATTCTATTGTAAAACTCATGCCTTCACCCATTATTACTTTAAACTGTTTTTGTATTTTATTTGCTTGTGTACTTATACTGTCTTTAATTGTAACAGTGCAAATGCCATCTTCACTTAAGTCTTTTGAAGCAACTATGTTTCGTGCATAAAAGTTATTTTTTACATAGTTTATGAAGTCTTGCTCAGTTGGAAAATTTATTTGTTTAAAACTTGGCTCTAATAGGTTGTATGCGTTTGTATAATCTGCTGAATTAAGCATTAGGATGAACTTTTCAGCACTTAGTTTTATTTTATTTTCATCACTATCATTTGAATAATCAAGCATTGTATAATTGTCTAAAATTATTTCATAATTCATATATGATTTTTCTATTATCTCATAATAATTTCCATTTTGGTCAGTTCCTTTGTATATTTTATTTTGGTTTTCTTCATCAACTGTATATTGGTTAATTTTGATATTATGTAATTGACCTTGTTTTTCATTTAGGAACTGCACAAACGCTTGTAAATCTTTAAACCTTTTTTCTTTATATTCAGTGTTTAACAAATTGTATGAATTTTCTGTATTATTGAATATTTGAAATGAGTAGTCTTCTAAATAAATTTCCATCTGTTTTACATTATCAATATATTCATATTCAAACTTATTATATGTGCCTTCTTGTATTTCAATTGTGTCATTCTGTTCTAGTGCTGTTCTATTTAAGTATTCCTCTTTTGAAATTGTTTGTAGCTTATATCCTTTATTTTCAGCAGTTAAGTAAAGAATCATATATATTTCCTGCGTTTGGGCTGTATAATTGCCATTTGCAATGGTTAAAGTTCCGTAAGTATAGTATTTAGACATATACTGATTTTGAGTTACATAAGCTTGTTTAACAACATATTTTACATTATTTGTTATTAAATAAATACTGTTTCCTCCTAGTTCGTTTATTGCTGTTTCGTTGTTTTCTTTGATATAGTTAAAGTACTTGTTAATATTCCTGTTTAAACTGTATAAAACTGAATTTGAAGTCTCTTTTTCGATACTTGTATTAAATGTTAATATTGTTGTTTTAGGAGAAATTATATCGTTATTTATATTGTTTTCTATGCTTGGAGTGATATTGTTACTAATCACATTTCTTTTTGTGTTTTTGCTTTCCATTCTCAATATTGCTAGTGTAATAATTAAACCAATAACTAATATTGATAATATTATTATAAGTAATTTAATATTTTTCATAAACATCATTCCTTATTTAATGGCATAAAATCTTGTACATCCAATTAAAACTCTGTCAGCATCAATCCAGCCACTTACGCCATATGAATTATTTCCTGTATATGGATTAGATAGATAAAACTCATTTGTTGAAGCATTGTAATCTAATAATGCCATAAAGTGTGTACTATTAGTAAATTGGCTAGGTGGCACTACTTTTATAATAGCTGGGCCTGAACCTTTTACATAGTTTTTAATAGTTTCCTTTTGCTGTTCTGAAAAGGTTATATCTGCTCCGAGTGGCTCTGTAAATGAAATTCCTTCTCCTAATAAAGCTCCTGGAATACTCATTCCTGCACCTTTTACTGCATATTTTTGAGCTAATTCCAATGGGTTTACTTCACTATTTCTATATCCGCTTACAATAATAGTTACTGCTATTAGAGAACATCCATCCTTCTTTACAATTGATGTTCCACACCATTGGCTTAGTGAATATGAACCAATGTTCTGTTTATAGTTTCTATATGTTTTTCCTGTTTTACTAATATAAGAATTTGGATATCCATCTCCTGAAATGCTTATTTCTCCATATTTTATAATGTCAGAATTCAATGCAACCTCTTGCATTTTGTTTTCTATATTATTTGCCCATTCATTTGCAGTATCATCCCCAACATAATCTTTTGCAATTTCCTTAGTTGTTTTATATTGGTTTTTCTTCCATTCTCCTGCTTTTTCATTTACTTCATCTAAAAAAGTTTCAAAGTCATTTCTATTTTCCTCAAATGCAATTGTAATTAAAAAAGCAGAACTATAGCCATAATCATTTTGCCATTTTATTATTTTATCAATATTATTAATCATATCATTTTTTAGTGCACTATTTGAAGAGTTATAATTTTCAATAAACTTTTGAATTTCATCTTTAGTAAAATTCCATTCTGTATTTGTAAGGTCAATTCCACCTCCATTAGATATAGTAGAATTATATTCTTCATTATTTGAAATTGAGTCTCCAGAGCTATTACCATCTAAAAGATTAACAAATGCGGAAATAAGTACAGTAACAAGAATTACAACAGCCAATATCTTTGCCAATAATATTACCATTGGAATTACAGCTGCTTTTATTGCATTCATAATTACTTTTCGAACTGGGTTTGCTTTTTTCTTTAATTTTTTTTCAAATTTTGATTTTTCTTCTCTAAATTCTCTAGCTAGTTTTGGATCTTCATTTATTGCATTGTTCATTGTATCACCTCTCTACTTAAATAGGCAGATATAAAATCTGCCTATAATATTGTTTATATAAAATCATCAATTTCTGAAAATAATTTTTCTGCATCAGCAGCTTCTATTCCAAATCTCTTTGCATATCTAATAAATCCATCTTTATCATTATATAAGTTTGATGGTAAATTTTTAGCTATTTGCATACGAGCTGCAATTTGTGAAGCACTTAATCCTTTATGTCTATTTTTATCTCTAACCTTTCTGTAATGTTTAACATCTGTTACTCCCATTGAAGAAATTGACTTATATTCATCTCCATTTACACCATTTTGCATTGCACTTCTAATAACACTTTGGTCTGAAATTCCATTATCTAAAAATGTTTGAGCCACCTCTTTAATGTTTCTTCTGCCCCATTCTTGTTGAATAATTGGATCTTGTGCAATAATTTTGTAGTTATCTGAATTGAAGAATTGTTTATCAAATGCCTGATTATTATATGCTTCAACTCCCATTGCTCCTTTTTGGAATGTTGTTGCACCACTTTCAATTTTTCCCATTGCATTTCCAGCTAGTGCATTTCCTCCTGCATAACCAGCTACAGTTGCTCCTCCAACTTTGCTTAAAGCTCCTCCTGGATCTTCAAATAGGTGTCCATCTGCAACTTCATTTGCAAGCATTACAGTTCCTGCTAAAGTTCCTAAAGCTGCTCCAGCTGTTTTTCTTGTTGCCCCCTTCATACCATTTTTTAATGATCTGCCTGTAGCTGAAATTAACTTATTAACACCAGTTATTTCTCCTAAGCCTCTGGCTATACTATAATTGCTACCTCTGCTATTGCTGTTATGGCTATTATTATGCGGGTTATTATTATGCGGGTTATTATTATGCGGGTTATTATTATTTGCCTGAATAATTGGACTGCTACTAGCTGTCCTTACTCCGTTTGATGTTTTTCCTCCACCTGCTCCAGCATCTTCTTCACCTTTTTGTGGTTTAGATTTTATCTTATTTAGCATGCTCATCATAAATGCACCACCTGCAGCTGCACCTAAAGTACTAGATGGAGAACTTGATTTTAGTCCAAACATTTCCTTTATAATTTTTTCTGCTGGTACCATAAATGCAAGTGCAACAATTGAGTATAATATATTTTTAGTTGCAAAATCTATTGCATTGTTAATAAAAACTACATATAGCAACAAGTGAACTGGCTGTATCAAACAATTAAAAATATACTCTTTTAGCCAATAATTAAATGCTTGTGCTCTGCCATCTTTAACTTTATCTAAAGGATATGTCAAAGCAATAAGTGGTGATATCATGGTTAGAAATGCCATAAAAACAACCCTTTTTAGATATTGTATAGTAAATATACCTGTTAATATTACTAATGCAAGATACATAACAGTATATCCAGCCGTTTCCCATGGAAGGTCTACAGCTTCGGCTGAATCAGAGTAATTATTTCGTACAACGCTAATTAAATCGTCATAAGCATCCGTATCTGTACCTTGTTTAATTACATTATCTTTAATAAAACCAATTATATCATCTGTAAGAGCTAGCATAAATGTCATTATGTAATGTAAAACAAATAATAAACAAATTGCTACTAGCCAATCCTTTATCATACTTTTGTATTTTGCTTTATCCTGTGCTGAAGTACTGCTTAAAATTATTCTTATTCCTAAATAAACCAATACAGATAATAACCCTACTATAGCCACCATTCTAAGTGCTCTATACCATGTTGCAATATTAGATTGTAATTCATAAGCAACAGATTCCTTATAAACAGTTTCTCCACTTATTGCTGATAAGTTATATGAGTATAATGTTCCATTTGCACATTGTATAACCTCTTGTCTTTCGAAGAACCCTTCTGCATTATATCCACCTAGATCAGTAATATTAGCACTTAATTTATCTATTTCATTGCTTAAATCATTTACATTATTATAATATGTACGTTTGTCAACCAAATCCTGTGCAGATACATGTCTGATATCATCACTTGATTCCAAAACATAAAGCTTATCATGTAATATCCACATATAAATGTACTTTGTGTCGCTATTAATTGTTTGCGTGAAATTTTTATGCTTTCCATCATCATCATATCCTCCATCTGCTGAGAAACCAACAAATGAATGTTTTCCTAAAAATAAACATTGCCTTTTAGGTGATGTTAATAAAAAATAATTGGTTTTGTTTGTATAAGGATTTGTATATTGTCCTATATAAGACATCTGTAAGTTACTTCCTGATGTTGCTAATTGTTGAATTGACATTTCCGTATTCTTTTGAACATTTGCATTTCCAAGTCTTTCCAATATATTTAAGAATTCATCTTTATTATCTGCATCAACTCCTAGATGAGTAGTTGTTCCATCATTTGGTGTTGCCGATGTAAAATTAATTTTTAATCCTGGCACTTCATTTGCAAATATTGCTCCTGGGGAGTACTTAATAAAATATTGACCACCTGCCTCAATATCTCCATCACCAAGCATAATTTTTTGCATTATACTTATTGCTGCGTCACCAGCGTAAGAAAGAAGATAGAAAAAGCTTGATACTAAATTTTTTTGAATTGAATCTTTTGCACAAACATAATTTGGCATAATAAAATTATTTGTCATTATTATCGTTATTAACACTATTAATATCTTTTTTATTACCGCATTTTTAAAAACATTCATTTTAAAGTTTTCCCCTCTCTATAAAGGTTTACATTCTATTTTATTATACCATATTTTTCTTTAGTTTTAAAGTTTTTTATGTAAATTTCTGTTATTTTTAATATTTTTATCCATTTCTTTCAGCTAATTTGTTTAAGTTTGTCTCCATAAATTCAAATTCTTTTCTTGTTGGTGTTATTTGTAAAATTGCTGTATCTGGTCCAACTTTGAATAAACCTTCTCCTATTGTACATGTAATAAGGAAGTTTGCTTCACCTTCACTTAATTTGAATACTTCTTTCAAGTATTGTATTTCTGATTTATCTTGTGCTAAAAATAGCTTTGTGTCTGATGATGTTAGTACTGCTTGTGCTTCAGGTTTTTCGTAGAAATCTTGGAATCTCTGTGATACTATTGCTAGTGATACATTTCTTTTTCTTGCACGTCTTGCCATCTTGTTTAAGAAGTCTACTGCTTCTGGGAATGGTAAAAGCATCCATGCCTCATCAACTAAAACTCTTTTCTTAGTTGCTTTATTTCTATCTTCACTATTTTTCTTTACAAATTTTTCCCATATCCATGATAGTAATATTTGTTGTGCAAGTGGTCTTGCAAATCTTTCTTCTAGTTGAGAAATGTCTAAGTTTATAAATGGTACACCTTCTAATAAGTCGAATGTTGATTGTCCATCAAAATATGCCATCTGACCATTTAATTCTCTTACATATTGCTTCATAACTTTTTTTAAGTAGCTATAGTGGAAAGTATAGTTTTCATCTGTGTTTTCTTCTGCTTTTTTAAGCAAAGTTTTATACCATGAGCCTATTGTTGGCATTAATTTTTTTTCTCTGCCAATTCCACTTATTCTAATATTACCTGTTACACCATCAGTGTATAGGCTGTTTGGATCTGCTGTTATTCCACATCTTGTATATTCTTCTGCTACTGCTTCTGCTATTATTTGTTTTGTAAGCTCATTTACTTCATCACTTCTTGTACTACCTCTTGCCATTGTTATTAACGCTTGTGTTACGTCTTCAATTTTATTTTCAACGTTTAATACTGTTCTTTCTCTTCCTGTTATTTCATCTTTAACTTTTTCTTCTTCTATATCAAATAAGTTAATTATTGTATTAGATGTTGGGCTAAGTACTACATTTATTCCTCCTAAGCTTTCTGCCACTATTTTGTACTCACCTTCTGCATCTAATGCTAAACTTTCTATTCCCATTAATACTGCCGAACGAGATATTAATGTTTTCATTGTAACAGATTTACCAGCACCAGATTTAGCAAATACTACCATATTGTAGTTGGCTAAACTTGGATGGAAATTATCAAATAATACTGGAACGCCTGTCTGTTTGTTCATTCCTAGGGGAATACCTGTTAAGTGACCAACTTCTGAGGTTGTAAATGGAAACGCTGTTGCCATAGAATTACGGTCAAAAGTGTGTGTTTTATCTATTTGATTTTTCATAAGTGGCACATTAGATTGAAAAGCTTCATCTTGCATTGCCCAAGCGGATTTAATTCCAACCAAAGTTTTTGAAAGTTCAGTTGCTAACAGTTTAGATTGTGCCTCCAATGACTGCAAATTATATGTAAAAAGGGTTGCAACAACTGATGCTTCAAATAATTTATTAAATCCTGATGCTATTTGATCTCTTAACCCTTCAGCTTCAAGTCTTTTTTGTGCTAAAATACTTTCACGGTTTATATTTCCTCTATCAGCAGCAACAATTCTCTCTGTTTCTAATTGATTTATTACTCTATTTAGTTCATTTTGTGAACGAGCTTCTGGAACTGGGTTAATATATACAGAAGTGTTTATGTCACCAAATAAGTACATATCTCTAAATAATTCTGGAAATGTACACATACGAGGCAAACTTGATACAAAGAAACTTCTTGCATATCTTGTAGTATTTGAAATAATCTCTAAATGGTCAATGTTTGATGCGTCTATACCAGAAGGTGCTATTAATTCTTTGATAGTCTTTTTTCTTAAAATATCATATTCTAATTGATTATTATCGTTAAAGTTATTCTTCATTTGATACTCTTCTTGTGGTTTTCTTTGCTTTTTGCTCATGTTCTTTTCCTCCTTCTTCTGTTTTTTGAATTTTTTCTATTGCCTTTTCTGTAACATCTTTTCCTATATATTTCTTGTTCTCGTTAAGCATTTTTTCTGCCATCTGCTTTACTAGTTTTTCAAATTCTTCTTCTTTTTTCTTTATTTTTCTTTCTTTTTCTAAACGAACCTCATCAATTGCCTCTCTTGCTATATTTACCGCATTTTCTTCTATTTTTTCGTCTATTGCTTTCATTCTTTTATCTAAAACGTCTGGTGCCGTTGAATATAACTCGCTGTATCCTGCTTGAATTGCTTTTTCTACTGAATAGCTTTCAGAATCATCTCTATTATATGCTATATACAATAATTCCACAAGTTCTGTTGAGTTTAATATTTTACACTTCATTTCACAAGAAAATAGTGTTCTAATCAAACTTTGGCATCTTGTATATAATTCTGAGAATATCATGCTTTTTTTTTCTTCTTCACTTAAAAGTTCTGTTCCTATTTCCGCTGCATAATATGGTACAACAATGTAATAGTGTTTTCTTAAAACATTTTTGTTTGAGCTTGTTTTTTGAATATCGTCTACAACATCTTTTCCGTATTCATACAAATTTTTAATTCTAATTAATTCTCTTCTAACTGTTTCTGTGTCTTTTTCATTATAGTTTTCTGCCTTTAACATTTTGTTGTATTCCATTTGTTTGCTATCTAATTCTTTTTTCGTAATTGCTAAACGATTTTTATAGTTTTGTATACTTTCACCTATGTTTACTGTTCTTGTTTGAACATATAATTGAATTGGGTATCTTAATGTATTCAAAAACTGAACAAATCCAGCTTCAACTGCTGTTTTTTCAACTTGAGACATTAAATCATAGTTTACTCCCTCACACTCAATTACCATTAAATATCTTTGTCCATTATCTTGAATTATCATATTATCTTCAATTTTATCAAATTGCATAAATTTAAAGATTGATTTTTTTGTATATTCTGTTGCGACTTTAGTCGTTGCTCCAACTGAACTTGAAGTATTTTCCTCTTCTTCAGCTTTTCTTTTTGCTTTTCTACTCATATTCCAATATACAAAAGCCAAAATAATTATCATTAATACTAAAAATATTAACACTATCGTTAATCCACTCATTAAACTATCCATTACTTAGTTTCCTCCTTTGCATCTACATAAGTATAAATTCGGTTGCCTTTTTTTCTAAATTTTAACCATTTAATAAAAACTTTATCTATGTATTCTCCCCCTGCTTTTCTTGTTAACTCAAATGCATTTGTATCTGGAATTTTAAAAGTTGCAACTGCAAATCCAATTATCGCAAATAATAATGTTAGCCCAATTCCTAACCAGGTTAGTCCAAGAAGCATACCAAATATAAAATAAAATATTAATCCAAAAGCACCTGCACCACAAGTATATAGTAGTGATTTTGTTGTAAAAATCATTAATATTCTTCCGTTCACCTTTAACATTTCTTGGTATTTCGTGAGTTGCCAAAACAATTCCCCCTTTGTTACTAATAATTTCTAAGTGTATATACATATATTATAGCAAAGATTGTATTAATTTGATATAATTTGAGGAAATGTAATGAAAGTTTAATATTTTTGTAATAATTTTGTAACAAATGTGCATAAAAAAAAAAGCTGGTTCATAGACCAGCTTTTATGCTTTTAAGTAAGAATACTAAATATTAATTTTGCAATTTGTGGTGCTGCAAATAATACAACTGCTCCTACTATAAATGGAATCATTGTTTTCTTATATTCTGCTTTTTCCTCTAAGCTTCCCATCATATATTTAATACCAAATATTGTGATAATAAGAACACCTGCAATTGCTCCTGCCCATTGTAAAAATCCAATAATGTTACCCATTTTTGTAACAAAATCATTATTTCCACTATAGTTTGGATTTATGCCACTAATTGCAGTATTTGGATCAACATCTGCAAATACTGGTGTTGCTACCATTATCATCATTACTGCCATCATTAGTATTGAAACAATTTTCATAGATTTTTTCATATTTTTTCCCCTTTCTTAAATATATTTTATTTTGACCTTTCTTAAATTATTTTAAGAAAATGTTAAAAACTAATAATTTGCACTTCTGCCTCCAAAACTTCCTCCACTGCCACCATGTTCTGTTCCCTAGCTTGAAGTATGATTACTGCTTCCACTAGCTTCTGGTGTTGGAGCTACATCATTTCCAATCTCTACTGCTATTTTCCAAATTGTGAATGCTGAAAATATTATAACTACCCCTATTATGTATGGAACTAAAGTTTCTTTAACCTTTGCTTGTTCCTCAACACTTCCAAAAATGAACTGAATTCCTATTACTAGTCCAACTCCTACTGCAAGTACAAGTGCTATTGCAAATAATATGTTGTATATTGTTTTAGATGTACTTTTTAATTTTTCTTGATTTATTACTTCCTTATTTGGATCTGCTGAGCTCATAAAGTTTTTTCCTGAACTTATTACATTATCTAAAGCAAGTGTTTTATTAGGTAAATATGTAATTACAGCTATTACCATTAAAATTATAACTAACAACTTTTTTACCATTTTTACCACCTCTTTAATCAGTTAAAATACTTTCGATTAATTGCAATAGTAGAGAAACTCCTCCTAGCATAGCACATCCTAAAATGTAAGGAAACATTGTTTTCTTGTATTCGGCTTTTCCTTCTACACTGCTAATCATATACTTTATTCCTATTATTGCAAGTCCCAAAACAGAAACTACTATTCCTATATACTTTATTACTCCTAATACCTTTTCTGCTGAATCAACAAATTTTGTACTACCTTTAAGGCTTGGATTTGGATTATATTGATTAGGATCTAAAGTTGATGCAAATACAGGACTTATAAGTATTAATGCTATTAAAATCGTAAGTGCTATTGAAATAAATATTTTTTTATTTAATCTTATCATTCTTTAGCACCTCCATTCGCTTTTCCTCTTTAATTATAGCATTTTTTTACATTTCTTGCAACTTTTTTATGTAAATTTTTATTGTTTTTTCTATAATTTAATATAATTTTAATTGTTTTGCCATATTTTGTCAATAGTTTGAGTAAATTTTCTATGAATAAAGGTATAGTTTAATGTTTTTTTGCATAAAAAAACTAGCCTTAACAGCTAGTTTAATTTGGAGCAGGTAGTGGGAATCGAACCCACGTATCCAGCTTGGAAGGCTGGGGTTCTACCATTGAACTACACCTGCATTTCCCGCTCACA
>ERZ827168.943-NODE-943-length-43271-cov-3.239772_pt1 | contig 43271 bp, 45 predicted proteins | sample MGYA00519868_ERZ827168 | MGnify/ENA primary metagenome ERZ827168 (study PRJEB31778, sample SAMEA3449271) | human gut metagenome | biome: human gut; feature: human-associated habitat; material: faeces | place: United Kingdom | collected 2010/2012 ...
TACGGAATCGCGGCGAAGAAACCACGCCGCCCGCCAGCAGCACATTGCGCAATCCCGTTTCTTTTGCCGCATTGGTCAGCAGTTTTTCAATGGTGCGCGCCAGGCAGGAATAGACCTCTGCGGCAAGCTGCTCCGGGGTATATTCCCCGCTGTCCGCCATACGCATAACCTGCGCTTCCGCACCGGAAAAGGAACAGTTCAACCCGCGGCAGGTGGCAACGATCAGCGATTGCGCTTCCGCTCCCTCCGCCAGCTTTTCCAACGCAGGGCCTGCGGGAAAGCCCAGCCCGAGCCGCACGCCGACGCGGTCTACAAACTGACCGGCATGCAGATCATCCGACCCGCCCAACAGCTCCAATGCACCGTCAAGTTCGCAGCGCAGAACCTCGGTTGTGCCGCCGGAAAGATGCAGCGCCAGATGCGCACCCTGCGGGATGCCGGAATCAATGCGCGCCGCGGCAATATGCCCCGCCTGATGATTGGTGTGATAAAGTGGCAGGTTCATTAGTGCAGACAGCTGCTCCGCCGCGCCGCTGCCGACCGTAAACACGGGCATATAGCTGCCCTCCACGTCGCGCGGCGTAAAGGAAGCGGATATGGCTACCGGCTCAAGATCGGGCAGTTGCTCCTTCAGCTGCTTCACCAGCTGCGGCAGATTTTGCGTATGCTGAAAAACGCCCTCACTTTGGCGCAGCCCCCTACCGCCCTGTTTAACGACAAGCAGCCGCCTAACGCTGGCGAGCACCTGCCCGTCCAGTGCAACAGCGGCAACCGACGTCGTATAACAACTTGTATCCAATCCCAATATGGCCTTCACATCTCAGCCCTCTTTCGGCGCACGGGACACTGAGCCCAGTATGCCGTTGATAAACGAAGCGGCTTCGGGCGTGGAGAAGGTGTGCGCAAGTTCAATGGCCTCGTTGATCGAAACGCCTTCGGGGATGTCCTCACGATAAAGCATCTCGTACAGCGCCAAACGCAGAATCGCCAAATCCACTTTGGAAATGCGCTCCACCGACCAGCCCTGTGCAAAGCGGCCGATCATTTCTTCCAGCTCCTCTTCCTTGTCCATCGTGCCGTCCACCATGGCCTGGATATAGGCAAGATCGTCTGCGTTCAGCTCGGGCTTGTCCATCGTTTCCTCAATGGTCGAGTTCACGCCTTCGCCGCCCAGTTCATATTGATAAATCAGTTGCATGGCAACCTGTCGTGCCGTTTTACGCGCCATATAGGCCTCCCTAACTTCCGTTAAAACTTGAATTCATCCTCATCGTCCTGCGACGATCCCGGGAAAAAGCGATCCAGCACATCCGAAAGCTTCTGTCCGCGGTCCAGCCAGGCTCCCGCCGCGCCGAAGCCGCCGACCAGCACGATGATGAGCATCGTGCGCCAGAAACCCAGCGTCAAAAACAGGATCGCCAGCACAAGGCCGATGGCCGCGCCCAGCAGCTTAAAGAAATTCAGCCGGATCAAGCGGAGAATCTCAGGCTTTTTCAACGCAAGCCCTCCTTACTCCACTCTGGCGTTCTGGCCGGAGCCGACCGCGTCGATCAGGATCTGCACACCCTGCACGGGCACGCCGGTATGTGTCTGCACATACTCGCACACGTCGTTTTGAATTTGCACCGTAGCCTCTTGCAACACGGTTTCGGGCGCAAAGGAGATGCGCAGACGAATCTCGAGCGCGTCGTGCTCGTCCACACCGATGTGGCTGGCCACATCGCGCACTGAAGCGGACGAACGGACGCAGCGCTGCACCAGCGTATCTACCGCCGAAAGAGCAATGCGGATTGTGCCGTTGTCCGTCGTCTTGAGCAGCACGGTTGCCGGGGCGATAGCGCCGCCGTGGTGCCCGCCGCAGGAAGCATAGAGCACGCGGATCACCATCAGAATCAGCACCGCACCGATGACAATCAGGATCAGTGAATTGACCCAGAGTCCGTTGGTCATCACCGAATAGAGCTGTTCGACCGGCTGGTTCAGCACGCCCAGCGCAATGCCGATCAGCGCAACGGAGACCGCCAGCATGCACAGCATCACAAGAGCAAGTAAAATGCGGTCAAACCATTTCATCTTCATAGCGTTTTCCTCCGCTTTGAATTGTCCTTTTGACAAACTGAATTAAACCTGCGTGTGTATTGGAACAGACGCAGGCTTAATTCCCATGGAATAATTACTTGACTCTGGGGGCGGGAGCGGTCTCTTCGGGCGCTTCCACAGCGGGAGCGGCAGACGCCTCCTTCTCGAACTTGACGCCTTGAACGTGGACGTTGACTTCCACCACGCGCAGACCCGTCATGGTCTCGATCGCCTTTTTGACATTCTCCTGCACCGCACGGCAGACATCGGGGATGTTGATGCCGTAGTTGAGCACGAGGTAAAGGTCTACGGCGGCTTCTTCCGTGCCGACTTCGACTTTAACGCCCTTGGCGTGATCCTTCTTGCCCATCATCTCGGTGATCGAGGAGGACATATTTCCCAGCATATTGGCGACGCCCTTGACCTCAGTAGCCGCAAGACCCGCGATGATCGCAATGACGTCGTCGGCAAACGTAACGGAACCTATGCCATTATCGATTTCGACATTGACCGGCATATTTTCACTCATTGTCAAACACCTCCAAATCATAAGTTAATTCTATTATAGCAGATGCCCCCGGAAACTGCAAACCTTATTGCGCAGTTTCCTCACAAAATAACGCTTTATCCTCCGAAGGGTTTACCCGGCGGGGATGATTTTGATATTGGAGGCCTCCTGTCCGGTTTGGCGCATCGCCATTTCCAGAATCCGCGCGATCTCTTCATCGGTCAGCTTTTCCTTTTTGACCACAATGGTCGCCGTTCCTTCCTGCACAAACGCCGCCGCATCTTCAAAGCCCTTTGCAACCAGCAGCTTTTCGATTGCGCGCTCCTGCTCGGTAAAGCGCGTCAGCTCGATCCTCCGCTCGTCTGCCTTTTTCACCGAATCCTCCGGCGCGTTCTCTCGCTGCACGATGGAATCCAGCAGCGCAATTTCATCTGCTCTGGCCGTTTCCCGCTGCGCGCGGAAGTCCTTGAAAAAGTCCCCGGTCTGAGACGCGGACTGCGCTTCCTCCGCGGCAGGAGCTGCGCTTTCCTTCTGAACGCTCACCACTGGCTCTGTGTTCCCCGAAAAAAGACGTATGCCAAACGCTACGGCAAACAGAAGGGCCAGCGCTGCCAGCGTCACGGTCGAACGGCTGAACCATTTGGACATATTCGTTCCCTCCCTTTATTCCTCGTTTCTTGCAAAGACCTCTACCGACGATGCGGGAACGTCAAGCGCCGTCATGGCTGCGCGCATCAATTCCGTCCGAACGGTCAGTTCAGCGGCGCCGTCCGCAACGATCAGCACCCCGCGCACGCCGTCGCAGCCGTCCTCCATCACAAGGACTTCCACCTGCCCGGCTCCCGCGATTTGCGAAAGCACGCGCGCCAATCTTGTTTCCACCTCGTCCTGCACCAGCACTGCATTTTTCTTTGCATTTTGCGTCTGCTCTTCCGGCCAGGCGTAGGAAAGTACAATCAGCAGAATGCCCGCGGCAAGTAAAAATCCCAGCAGCCACAGGCTCTTCTTTCCGCCCAGCTTTTCCATCCATTCTTTTCCGTTCATGGCAAATTCTCCGCAATCAGGTGAATGACCCGCAGCAGCTGCCGCATCATGGCCGCCGTCAGCCCCAGCGCGCAGGCAAAGTGTGCGTATCGCTTCATCGTTCCCTCGGGCAGCAGCATTTCCAGTACCGCGCACAGCAGCGCAAACCCGCACAACATCCGAACGGCCTGCATCAGCTCCTGCCTCATCGGATCAGCTCCATTCCCATTTGCATCGCCGTTGCGAGAAACACAAAGCACATCGCACCGACACTGAGGATTAATATGAACAGCGTAACCAGAATATCCGCAAAATCACACAACGCCGCAGACATTCTCAGCGTTCCAAAGGGTTCGAGCAGCGCGGCGCAGATTCGATAGGCCGCGGCAGTGCAAAGAATCTGCACGCCCGGCTCCAATACGATCAGAAAAATCCCGACAAGTCCCACTACACCGAGCGCATTCTTGACCACCAGCGAACAGCCCGCAAGTGTATTTGCCGTATCCTTAAACACACCGCCCACCACGGGCACAAACTTTTCCACCGCGAACTTGGCTGCCTTCATCGCTACGCCATCGTAATTTGCGGCGGTCGAGCTCTGTATCGTCAGCAAGCCCCAAAACACGGTAAAGCAAAGCCCCAGTGCCCAATGGATTCCGCTGCGCATCAGGCGAAAGGTCTTTTTTAGAGGAATTCCTGCATTCATTTCTGCGACGCACGCCACGCAAGCCGCCGCAGACAGCGCCGGAAAGAGGGTCTTCTGCACAAAGCCGGTCAGCACCCCCGTTGCCGCCAAGGACAGCTGCTCCATCAACGCCGCGCTGCGCACCCCGCCCACGGAGGTCAGCAGCGCGAGCAGCGTCGGCAGTACGGCATGATATACATCTGTCATGCGCACCGCCGTTTGGGTTCCTTTCGCAATCAGCGCCGATAAATTTTGAATCAGCGGTAGAAGCAGACACAGGCAGACCAGCATTTCGCAGAGACTGGCCACGCCGTCCCGCTGCGTCACACATCTCAGCTTCGTCAACGCTGCGCAGAGCACGGAGATACCGAGGATGCGAAGCATTTCTCGATAGAGCCCTTCCGTATGGCTCAGGGCGGACTGCCGAACGGTTGCCCACAGCGCCTGTGCGTCCCAGCCGCTCTCCCCCTTCGCTGCTTCCGACAGCCATTGTCGAACGTTTACCTCCGGCAGCGTTTGTTCAATCTGCGTCAAATCCATGCTCTCTATCAGTTTCTCCGTTTCCTCGGAAATGAGGTCAAAGCCTTCCTTTGTTTCCTCCTGCGCCAGCGCCGGAACGGCAAGCAGCAGCCACAGAGCCATCAATCCAACAGCGACAGCGCACAGGCGGATAACTCGCGCACCAACGGGAGACACGCGCACAAGATCACCACCTTTCCGCCCAATTCCACCTTCTGTGCCAGCCCGCCAGAGCCTGCGTCGCGGCAAAGCTGCGCCGCAAGCTCGCAAATCAGCGCGATGCCCGTGACCCGCAGCAGGAATTTTGTCAGCTCCGCATCCACGCCGCTCTGCTGCGCAAAGGCCGGCAGCACATCCAGCGCCGATTTGGCTGCTTCCAGCATTTGCCCCAGCAGCAGCACGCCACAGGCCGTTTCGAGCACAACGGCCATGTCCCTTCGGCCAAGGCCGCGCAGCACAGCGCCCATCACCGCCGCGCACGCCGCCATCCCGATCCATTTCAGCAGCGTCATGATCAGCCACCATAGAGCGGAAAGAGCGCCTTAATGGTGTTGAATAAATCGCGAACGCCGCCCAGCACCAGCACGAGCGCGAGCACCAGCGCGCCCAGATTGCAGATCAGCGCAATATCCTCCCGCCCGGCGCTTTTGAGCACAATGGTCAGAACCGCAGCCATCAGCCCGATGGCCGCCACGCGAAACAGCACTTCAACGCTCATGGATGTCCTCCTTATCCGGTGTTAAATCAGTAAAAGAAATGCTGAGGCCGCCGCCAGGACGCCCAGCTTGGGATAGAGCACGGCATCCTGCTCCAGCGCCTTTTTGCGCTGCATGAACCGCTGATTCAGCTGCTCTTCCGCCGCATCAAACGGCGCACTCTGCCCTGCGCCCATGCGCGGCCAGGCGGTAAAGAGTGCTTCCAGGCAAGCGGCTTCTTCTTTTCCAAGCCCAAAGCGCAGCAGCGCACTGTGCAGTTTCTCCCCTTCCAGCGGGCACCCGGCTTCATGCAGCTGCTTTAGCAATTGATTCTGATCGGACAGTGCCGCAATCGCTCTCCCAGGCGGCAGCAGCAGGCGCGTAACCTCGACGCGCAGCAGCTTTACCGCATAAAGCGCTTCCTGTAACGCATCCACCCGGCGTTTTTCCGCGGCAATATAGAGAAAACCGGCCGCACTCAGCGCTGCGCAGAGCAGCGCGATGCCTGTCAATCGGAGCATGGACGGCCCTCCCGGTCGTAGACGGCGGCGATGCGCCCCGGTTCCCGCCCCAGCAGCAGCACCCGGTCGAAAACAGATTCCCGCAGCAGCTGGCGCACACAGCTTCTCGCCTGCACCTCGGCATAGCTGGCCCCGTGCGCGCTGCACAGCACCTTTACGCCGCAGCGCTGTGCATCCAGCAGCGCTTCCGCATCCTGTGCGTTCCCGATTTCGTCGGAAACCAGCACCTGCGGCGACATGGCGCGCAGCATCATCCCGATCGCCTCCGCTTTGGGCAGATTGTCCATCACATCCGTGCAGGGGCCGACGTCCAGCTGCGGCACGCCTTCTACGCAGGCAGCCAGCTCGCCGCGCTCATCTGCCAGCGCTACCTGTATGCCCCGAACGCTCAGCTGCCGCGCCGCCTCCCGCAGCAGTGTGGTTTTTCCGCCGCCGGGCGGCGAAACCACCAGCACGGAGCGCAGCCGCCCGCTCGGCGCAATCACATTCATGACGCGGGAATCGCAAGGCATCTGCCGGGCGATGCGCAGGCTGATGCCTTGAATGCCATGCAGGCGTACCGCACGACCATTTTCCGCAAGGACGTGCCCGCAAATACCCGCCCGGTGTCCGCCGCGCAGCGTTAGATATCCCTGCCGCAGCTGCTCTTCGCAGGCGTAAAGCGCCTGATCGCAAAAGGCCAGCAGCAGTCGCTCCATGTCCTCCGCTCCCGGCAGAAAGCCCGGCACGGCAAAGCTGCTCCTGCCGCAGAGTAGCAGAGGCTGCTGCACGCGAATGCGGATTTCACGCGCTCTTTGCATCTCTTTTTCATAGGGAATCAGCGCTTCGCGAAACGCGGGGCTAAACTGTTCCAGGAGTTTGTCCATGCTTGTTTCACCTCACTTCATGGCTATGCATGCAAAAAGAAAAGCATACCGCTGTTTTCACGATATGCTTCTTCACAAGTTATATTCGTTTTTTACAGGGACATCAATTTTTCCATCAGCGGGAGGTAAATGCTCTCCCCACCGGAGGTATGCAGCTCATAACCGCCCTCGCCTTCCGCTTCCAGCGCGCCGTTTTCCCCCAGCCGCCGGGTCAGCTGGCGCACCGTGCCTTCGTTGCCGTCCACCAGCGCAGCGCCCGGCACAATGCGCCGCAGCGCTTCTCTTGCAAAGACATAGTGCGTGCATCCCAGCACAACCGCATCGGTCTTGACATCCAGATGCGGATCGAGCAGCTTATGCAGCACGGAAAGGAGCTGCGGATCGTCCGGCGCTACATGGCCGGACTCGATGCATTCCACCAGCCCGTAGCCTTCCACCGGCACCGCACCTTCGCCATACTGCTCCATCAGATGGCGAAACTTCTCCATATGGAGTGTCGCAGGTGTGGCCAGCACGAGAATCTGTCCGCCATGGCGCAAAAAATGCGCCGGCTTGAGCGCCGGTTCCATGCCGATGACCGGGATATCGAGCTTTGCGCGCAGCTCCTTGGCCGCCGCGGCTGTCGCCGTGTTGCAGGCAAGGACGAGCGCCTTGACGTTGCGCTCCAACAGGGTCTGAATCGCACGCTGCGTGCAATTCAGAATTTCACACTGAGTTTTGACGCCGTAAGGGGCGTTTTGATTGTCTCCGTAAAAGATAAAGCGCTCATGGGGCAGCATGCGCACTGCGTCGCGCAGCACACTGATCCCACCCACGCCGGAATCAAACATACCGATGGCCCTGGACATTTCCATCCTCCAAAGATCACTTCTATTGCGTTTATTATATCACACTCCTTTGCTTTCGTCACTCAAAAGTAAACCGGCAATCACTTTGGCCAAAGGCTTAGCAGCGTTGACAGCTTCTTCCAGCGTGTTTTTGTTGTGCCCCACTTCGATCAGCACAGCATTTTCCGACATATGCTGGTTATAGCGTCCGTTTTTCACCATCACGTCTCGGCAGATGCCGGGAATCTCCGCATTCAGTCCGTCTGTGACGGCCTGCGCCAGCTTATAGTTTTTCTTCCAGTTCGGCTTGATGGAAAAGCTGTTGCCGTTGCTGCCTTTGCCGTTGCCGATGAGCACCATCATCCGGGCATATTTTATTCCGTTTGCCGTCACGCAGGAGGGATTGGTGTTCCGGCTGCTGGCAGCATCCCGGTGCAGATCGATCATCATGTCGAACTCTTCTCCCCGCTGCGCATACCCCTCCAATGTTTTGAGTGAACGCAGATAGGCCGTACCGAGCTTGGGCGGTTCGTGTTCGGTTGTATCGTGAACAACCTCTATATCGAGCGCTTCCAGCTCTTCGGCCAGCGCATCGCCCACGCGCACGATATTATAGCGGCTGTCCTCCGTTCGCCATTTGCCGCATTCCGGATAAGGATCATCCGGATTCTGCTCAAACGCCTCGTAGGTATGCGTGTGATAGATCAGCACGCGGGGCTTGTCCGCTTTTTCCTCGTGCTGATATTTTTCTCGAATATTTTCAATCTCCACGCGAATGCGCTCCGGCTGATCCGGCACATCCGGACTCTCCCCCTCCGCTGTAACCGGCACGGCGCGAGGCTGAAACGGAAGCTGCGCCGCCAGAAATTTCTCCGCATCGTGTTCCAATATCTCTGCCGCCCGGCGGAGCAAAGGCTTGTCCGCAGTGACAGGGCAGCCGGAGGTTGCCGGCTCCCCGATCTGCGCCATGGCGGCGGACGTATTCTCCGCCTCATCCCTTCTGTTGTTTGAAATCGACACCGCGCCCACGATGATCGCTGCGATCACGAGCAGCGCAAGAATCGCCGCTGTGATGAGCTGCGAAAGCTTATAGACCTTGATGCGGATCATGCACATCCCCTCCTGCCCCTCTTGGTATGGAAGATATGCAGAATCTCTTTGTCATATGCGCATCAGGCGCAATTCTTCACGGGAAAGCTGTGAGTGCAGCGCCAGATCCACCCCCTCGGCCAGCAGCGCAGCCGCGTTTTGCACTGCCTCGTCAATCATGACAGGCGTCACAACGAGATTGCTGCACTCCATGCCGCGCAGCAGCGCGTCGGTCCGCAGCGGCGTTCCCATCAGCTTTTCCAGCGCGTCGCGCAGAATCGTGGCTGCATGCACAACCATTGGTATCCCGATGGCAATCACCGGTACACCCAGCGTTTCCTGAGTCAATCCGATACGATGGTTGCCCACGCCGGAGCCGGGAATCACCCCCGCGTCCGTGATCTGCACGGTAGATAGAATGCGCTCGGTGCTGCGCGCCGCCAACGCATCGATCACGACGACGCAGGCAGGATGCACGCTGCGCACGACGGCGCGGATCACCTCGCCCGTTTCCAGGCCGGTCTCTCCCGTCACGCCCGGCGTCAATACGCAGACGGGGCGAACGCGCTCATCCATTACCTGTGGAAGCTGACAAAAAATGTGCCGGGAGACCAGCACCTCCCGCGCTGCGCGGGGGCCGAGAGAATCCGGGGTAAGGCTTCGATTTCCTAAACCGGCTACCAGCACACAATCGCCTTTTTTCAGGTGCAGCAGCGATGAAATCTGCTCCGCAAGGCACCTGGAAAGGCTCCCGTCCGCCTGCGCCTCCTTGCTGCAAAGATCCTTCTGCTCGATGGTGATATAGGTGCCGATGGGTTTCCCGATTTTTTCTGCGCCCTGCTGCGTGCGGACGCGCACTCTCGTCACCACGGCTTTGCCGCAGCGCTCCGTCTCTTCCTCCACGCCGGGCGTATCTCCGCTCAGTTCTCTCGCTTCCAGCGCAAGGTCGGTTCTTCTTTCGTCCATATTCCTGCTCGATCTCCTTGAAAAAGATGATTTCAGGCTTATTCTGCCCATCCTATGTCTTTTACCCGCCGTTAAGTTCGTGATAATTTTGAATTTCTTCTTGCAATCGGGCGCAATAGATGGTATGATAATCATTGTCGATTTGGACTGAGGGGGTGAAAAAGAATGCCGAATATCAAGTCTGCGATTAAGCGCGTCAAGGTTACGGAAACCAAGAACCTGCAGAACCGCATGGTGAAGTCTTCCGTCAAGACCACGATCAAGAAGTTTGACGCTACCGTTGCCGCAGGCGACGCCGCTCAGATCGAGAGCCAGCTGCGTGTGGCCTCCGCTGCCGTCGATAAGGCTGCTGCGAAGCACATCATGCACAAGAATGCTGCCAACCACAAGAAGGCTCAGTTCGCGCGCGCTGCTGCGAAGGCGAACGTGTAATCATCGCGTTTCAAGTAAAGAACCGATTTCTTATCGCAGAAATCGGTTCTTTTTCTATCTAACCGCAAGAGAGAAAACCCGCCGCCTGCCCTCTTCTCAAAGGGACAGGCAGTGGGCTTTCTTTATTTCTTTTTCCGGTTCACCAGCGCCATCACGATTGTATCCAGCGCGCTCTCGTCGGAAATCAGGCCGGACTTAAACTCGTAATCCATCTGCACGCACAGCAGCAGATACTCCTTGAGCTGCGCTTCGGAAAAAAAGCGCGTCTGCTTTTCGAAAAGCCAGAGGATATTGGGCTTGATGCCGGTCGCCTCCGGGATCTCCCGGTCGGCATATCCCTTTCCTTTCAGCACCTTATAGTCGTACATCTGTCGAATGCGGTTGGTCAGCGGCGTGAGGAGCTGCACAGTATCGGTATTCTTCTGTGTAAGAAGGTTTTTAAGAATTGTCAGCGCGCCCTGCGCATTGCCGTTGATGAGATCGTCAAACATCGTGAAGAGACGATCGTCTATCGTGGGTGATGTCACCGCCTCGACGTCGGCTTCCTCGATCTCCATGCGGTCGCCCACAAAGGAGAGCACCTTTTGCAGCTCCTGCAAGGTGGGGGTGAGCAGGGGATCGACGCGGGAGAGGAATTTTTCAGCTGCCTGACGGCTCATGGTCTTGTTATAAGCTTTGAGCTGCCGGTTGAGCCAGATGTTCTTATCCTTTGCATCCAGCGGAGCAAAGTCCACACGCCCGCCCAGACCCTCGATCCGCGCTGTCACTTTCTTGGTTCGGTCCGCCTTTCCGCGGCAGAAAAACAGCAGAATGACATGCTCCGGCAGATGATCGAGGTATTGCAGCAGACGGTCAAGCCCCTCGTCTTTGGCCACGCCCTGTGTTTTCTGCACCAGTGCGCTGCCGCGCACCACAACCAGGCGCTTCGGCGACAGAAAGGGAAGCATTTCACACGCATCCACGATTTCGGCGGCAGAGGCTGCGCCGGAGAGTGGGGTTTCGTTCATCTCCTCCAACCCTTCGGGAAGCACCTTGGCACGCAGCTGCGCCAGGGCGCTATCCTTGGTATACTCCTCTTCGCCGTCAAAAAGCAGCGCTTGCGGCAGTTCCCCACTGCGAAGCTTGCTAAAGTAATCTTTATAATTGAGCATGGATCCGACCTCAATTTAGTTCAGCGCCGTATTCACAACGCCGGGATTGCGCACCAACGGCCCATGGACGCTGATCACATTGGCCAGCGAACGAACGCGCCTTCCCTCCACAAGGAACTGCACACGGGAAACGCCGTCGTATCCGGTCAGGGTATTGACAATGCTGAAGATACAGGCGCGCTCCTGATCCGCGTCCAGCCCTGCAAACAATTCTGCTCCCTCACGGCTTAAGTTCAGCACGGCGGTATCGTCCATCATGAACGCGCCCAGCAGGTGCTCCGAAGCAACCCCCTCCGGGAAAGCGGGCAGCACGCCATCCGGGATGATGAAGAGCTGCTCGGCAAGGTCGCGCAGCGTACTCAAATTCTGCGGCACGGCGCGCGTGACCTTGGCCAGCGTGCCGTCTCCGTTGGGGAAATAGAGCTCGACCGTTCGGCCGATATACCCTTCAAACTGTTCGCGGTAAAGCATTCGGCCGTTGCCGTCCTCCTCGATCAAGCTGTCGAGCGGGCGCCGATTGACACGGATGCAGACCGCGTCGGTTTCCGGCAGAAAGCTCGTCAGCGTAATGACCAGCGGCGCCAGCGTCGCCCGTCGCACCCGCTGCGTGCCGCCCAGCACGCTCGCCATCTCGTAGGAAAAGCTGACGTCCAGGAAGGAATTGCTCCCGTCCTCCGCCTCGATCGAAGGCGTGCCAACGATCTGTGCCGAGGAAGGATAGCTGCGCCGAAGCGATGAGGAATTGGACGGCCCGCTGATCAGCGCGCGGATGACCGGGCTGGCCAAATCCGACCGGGTGAAGGTCAGCTGCCGCACCTCCGCCAGCATTAAATTGGATTCCGTATTGGTAAAATAAAGCGTCACGTCGCGCTTGAACGTATAATCCGTTGAGCGCAGCGAAGCCACGCCCTCGTTTTCATGCTCGACCCAAGCGGATTGCAGATCCTCCGAAAAGCGCGTCATCGTGCCGGTAGGCAGATCATTGGTGGGCACCTCGCGCCCGCCGATCAGGACATTGACATAATCCACCAAGCCCGTCTCGATCAGCGTGTTGACCAGCGCCGCTTTCAGACAAAACAGCTCGTAGATTTGCAGAAGGTCTGCATCTCCGCCCAAATCCACCGTGGCTACGCGCCCGGTCTGCATCACGGAAAGCACGGCAAAGCGCGCGCGCTCCGACATGGCCGAGACGAGATTATCGCTGACAGAGGGCTGCAAAACCTCGTTGGCCAGCACGGACAGCAGCGTCTCCCCGCCCAGGATCTGAATGGTGCGCACCTCGGGCACCAAACGATAGCGATCCTCACTGAGGCAATAGACGACCGTCGTTACACTGCGGACGACGCTGTCGTCATGGAAAACGTCCTCTCCGCGCACCGCGCTCGCACGCACTGCGCTCAGCAGCATCAGCGCGCACAGCCCGCAGGCCAGAAACCTTTTTTTCATGCCCTCTCCTCAATTCTCCGGGAACATCGCGTTCAGCGACGAGAAACTGACTTTCCATACATCCTGATAGACCATACGCACGGGCAAATCATTCAACTCTACCGTGTGTCCGCCCGAATCGATATAGGTCAGGTTCAGCAATGCAGCTGCATGCTTCCCATTTCCGGACGTTATCACGGGGTTCGCCATTTCAAAGCTCACAATGGAGGGCTTTGTACTGAGCAACTCCGTATATTCTGAACGGGAGGGACAATTCTGCCCATCATAATCCTGTTCTGCTAAATAATAGCCCAAACGTTCATAGTCCTTCTCTACCACGCTGCGCATTACGATCTCCATCACGCGTTCCGGAGTCAAGATCACAGAATCGTCCAAAGACAACGGCTCGATGGTGCGTTCCCCCTTGTCCTCCCAACCTGCCTCAGCGTAGGTCAATCGTTCGCCGTTTCCGTTTCCGCTCTCATCAATCAGGATGAGCACGCGGCTATAATTGCCAATAGAAGTAATGGAATTGACGATGGACTGCACAGCCAGGCGGCGGCGCATCTCCTCGCTTTCGATGCTTTGACTCATCTTCTCGAGAAATTTTTCAGAAAGCGTCACGGAAAGATAGCCGCTCTGCTCCTTGACGGACACCAGTTCCGTATCCGGGCTGATCAGCGCATTGAACTGATACTGCGTATCCTGCGGGCCGTCGATCAGCGCCTGCACAACCAATTCTTCAATCGTATTTTCCGCCGTGACGGTGAATTCCTGCTCCACGCCCGCCAGGAGATCTTCGGAAAGATAGCGGAAATAGAGCGTTGCGGAGACCTTGCTGCCATAGGAGGTATTCTGGCTTTCCGGCAGGATATCCTCGGTGTAGGCGTCTTCCAGACCATCCGTGCGCTCGGCGATGCCGCCGTAATACTGACCGGAGCAGCCCGTCAAAAAGAGCATCAGCACCGCAAACAGCGCAAAGGACGCCCGTTTATTTCTTCTCTTCGTCATGAGCGGTCTGCTCCTCCTCTTCATCGTCCACATAGTCTGCGTAAGGATCGTCCACCAGCGGCAGGTATACGCGGAAGGTCGTTCCGACGTTTTCCTCCGATTCGACTTCGATATCGCCGCCGTGCAGGTGAACGATGGACTGCACGATGGAAAGTCCCAGTCCTGTGCCGCCCGTAGAGCGGGAGCGCGCCTTATCTACGCGGTAAAAACGCTCAAACAGGTGCGGAAGACTCTCCTTCGGAATGCCGATGCCGTTGTCCTTGACTTCCAGCACCGCGCGTCCGCTCGAGGTAAACAGATTCACCCACACATTTCCGCCGCGCGGCGTATATTTGATGGCGTTATCCACCAGGTTATAGATTACCTGCTGAAGCTTGACGGGATCACCGGAGACGAAGCAGAGCTCGTCGCAGGAAGGCTCCACCGTGATGCCCGCGCGGTCCGCAACGGGATTGAGCCGCCCCAGGGTATCAAACATCAGTTCATCCAGAGCAATGGGTTCCATCTGGAGCTTCTCGCTGCGGCTGTCAAAGCGCACAATCGTGAGCAAATCGCCCACAATGGCGGAAAGCCGATCGATCTCCTGATTGATATCCCCCAGAAAATCGCGCGTAGTCGCCGGATCAGGATTTTCCTGATGCAGCAGAGACTCGATCAGGATCTTCATGGCAGAAAGCGGCGTTTTCAATTCGTGCGATGCGTTAGAGATGAAATCGTTGCGCATCTGGTCGATATTTTGCAGCTTTTCGCTCATCATGTTGAAGGTACGGCCGAGCTGAGCGATTTCGTCATTCCCCTTGGGATCGGCCCGAACGGAAAAGCCCGTGCGCGCGGTTTGCTGCATGAGGTTGTTGAGCTCGTTGATGGGATTGGTGATGACCGTGCTGAAATAAAGACCCACCAGCATCACGATCACCAGCACCACCACAAAGAACACGATAATGTTATATTGGATGCGCGCCATACTATGCGTCAGTTCGCTTAAAGAGGAAATCATCATCACCACGCCGATGCACTCGCCCTTATCGGTGACGGCAGAGGTATAATAACCGATCCATTCGCCGGGCAGCAGCGTCACTCCGCCCTCCACCTGATGGAATCCGTAGGAGCGATCCATCTGCTGGCTGATGACGTCCGTTACTTCGCCGTGCCCCAGGCGCACGCCGTTGAGCTCGGAAAGGGTATCGACCCAAACCGTGCCTGCGGAATCGAGGATCAAAATGCGCGCACCGTTTTCGCGCCCGCGCTGCACCAGCAGCGAATACATCTGATCGGCGTCCGCACTTTTGACATAGGGCGTGACTTCCAACGCAAGGTCGTCCGCCGCCTGCATTTCCTCGCTGACGCGCTGATTGATGAGGTAAGTGCCGGTGATGTTCATCACGGCCCAGACAACCAGCCCGAAAGCGATGGAAATCAATCCCAGATACACCAGCACCAGCTTCCAGCGGATACTGAAACGGGGCTTATTTATCGGTGAAATAGTATCCAACTCCCCACTTGGTCAGGATATACTCCGGCTTGGAAGGCGTGGGCTCGATCTTTTCACGCAGGCGGCGGATATGCACGTCCACCGTGCGCAGATCTCCCGCATATTCGTTGCTCCAAAGCGCTTCCAGCAGCTGTTCGCGGCTGTAAACCTTGCCGCGATTGGTGATGAACAGGCGCAGCATATCAAATTCCTTGGCGGTGAGATTGACTTCCTGCCCGCGGAGCGTGACCGAGCGCAGATCCTGATTGACGCTCAATTCGTGCACCGTCAGGATATTGCTCTCCTCTTTTTCGCGCGGCGCGCCCATGCGGCGCAGGATGGTCTTGATACGCGCCTTGACTTCCAGAATGTTGAACGGCTTGGTCATATAATCGTCCGCGCCGTATTCCAAGCCGAGGATCTTATCCATATCTTCGCCCTTTGCGGTGAGCATGATGATGGGCACGTTGGATTCCTCACGGATACGCTGACAGACTTCGATCCCGTCCATCACCGGCAGCATCACGTCCAACAGGATCAGATCAACGTGGTTGCTGCGGAATTTTTCAAGCGCTTCCGCCCCGTCGTAGGCGGTCAGTATCTCGTATCCGTCCTGTTCCAGTGAAAATTTAAGGCCCTTTATGATGGCGGCTTCGTCGTCCACCAACAGCAGTCTTTTTGCCACTTTTACTTCCCTCCCGCGCGTTCCTTCGTGCGCTTTTGCCGTTTCCGCTTCTCTTTTGCCGCCCTGTTTTTCAGTGCGTTTCCTATGATATTGTAACATCGAAAGAGGGGCAATGCAAACAATTCTTGCCCCGAACCGTTCCGGACGCGCTGAAACAAATCTGTAACGGGCCGGAACTATACAGGCTGGAAAAAAAGTGATATACTAATTCTAATAATGCCCTGATGAGAGGATTGATTGAAGTTGTCAAAAATGCGATGGAAACTGAAAATAGCGGGGATTTTTCTGCTGATCCTGACGCTGCTGCCGCAGGTCTGCCTGGCGGCAAGCTATAAGGCCAGACCTAATTCTTCCCCGGCGAACTACTCCTCCTCCAACCCGGCGCGGCTGAATGCGGATATGCTTTATGCCACCAGCGCCGTCGCGGTGGACGCCTCCAGCGGGCGCGTGCTGTTCAGCAAGGAGCCGGATCGCAAAATCTATCCTGCTTCCACCACAAAAGTCATGACCGCGCTGCTGGCGCTGGAAAACCTGGACATGGATCAGGAAGTCACCGTGACCAAAAGCTGCATGGTGGGCGAAACCTCGATCTATCTGGAGGACGGAGAAACCTTGACCGTGCGCGAACTGCTCTACGGCCTGCTGCTCAAAAGCGGAAACGATGCGGCGGTCGCACTGGCGCAGGCGGTTTCGGGAACGGCGGCAGATTTTGCCGTGCTGATGAACGAACGCGCGGCAGAGCTTGGCTGCGTCAACACGCATTTCAACAATCCCAACGGTCTTCCCGACAAAGACCATTACACGACGGCCGGGGATTACTACAAGATTGTGCTGGAAGCTTCCAAGCATCCGGAGTTCATGGAAATCATCGGCACGCACAGCTATACCATCCACGCCAAAAAGCCGGACGGCACAACGCGCGACTATTCCTTCAAAAACACCAACAAGATGCTGCCCGGCAGCGGCGAGAAATTCGAATACGAATACATGCTGGGCGGCAAAACCGGCTACACCGACGCGGCGCAAAGCGCTTTTGTGGGCATCAGCCAAAAGGGCGATATGCGTGTGATCACGGTGGTCTTCGGTTCCACAACCGAAGGCAAGTGGATCGACACGCAGCATCTGGCGGACTATGCGTTTGCGGCGTATTCTCCGCTGCCGCTGAGCGAAATCTATACCTCAAGCCCCCTTTCGGTTCAGGTCAATGAGGCCGCCGATCCCAACGATGCGCAGCTTTCGCTGGAGCTTTCGGATCCGGACGGCAAAGCCGCTTCAATCCTTTGCACCGAAAGCGAAGCCAACGAAATTCGTTCCAATTTCTCGCAATATATTCAGACGCAGTATCCGGACGGCGGCGTGACCGCCCCCGTGCAGCAGGGTTCCGTGGTCGGCCAGATGGTTTTCCAGTACGGTGAGATGGAGCCCGTCTCCTTTGACCTGACCGCAAGCCGCACCGTTGCTGCGGCGATTCCTTCGGCCGAGCCTTCCGCCACGCCTGCATCCAGTTCCACCTCTTCCAGCGGCGTGACGGTCGTCACCCACGATGTTTCTACCGGCGGCTGGTCGCCGCTGTATCTGCTGGTCATTATTCCCGTAGTGCTGTTTTTCATCCTGGTGATCTGGCTGATCGTGGAGATTCGCCGCGCACACCGTATCAAGCTGGAACGCGAACGTGCCCGCCGCACTGAGGAAGTGCGCCGCCGCCGCGCACAGCGCGAATACGGGCACCTGCAATCCAACCCTCTGCCGCGCTCTCAGCGCCCCGCCGGACGCGAAGAACCCTATACCTCGCATCCGAGGACGAATTATGATCAGCCCACCGGACGACCGCGTCCGCGCACTGTCCCAAACAATCCGTCGAACAATCGTCGGGAAAGGTATTGAGTCATGGCCTCTTCTCCCAAGCGTCCTAAGAAAAAGACGTTGATTCTCATTTTCGCAGCGGTATTGATCATCGCGCTGCTGGCGATTCTTTATTTTGCGCTGAAAGACACGGAAGCTTTCAAAATTTTCGAGTCCACGCAGGCTTTGCAGGAATATGTCAGCGGCTTTGGCGCATGGGCGCCCGCCATCTTCATGCTGCTGCAAATTGCGCAGGTCATCATCGCCCCGATTCCCGGCAACGTGACCACGCTGGCAGGCGGCGCGATGTTCGGCTTTGGGCCGGCGCTTGCCTACAGTACGATTGCGATCCTTATCGGCTCTCTGATTGCCTTCGGCATCGGGCGCGTCTGCGGCCGGCCGCTGGTCAACAAGCTGGCCCCGGCAGATGTTGTGGACAAATATCTGAACGTATTGGCCGGAAAGCAGCGCATGACGCTGGCGCTGATGTTCCTCTTCCCCTTCTTTCCGGACGATGTGCTCTGCCTGCTGGCAGGGCTTACGGGATACAGCTGGGGCTGGTTTGCCGTCATGGTGCTGCTGACGCGTCCCTGGGGGTTGGTGTTTTCCGCATTGGTTGGTTCCGGTGCACTGAATATGCCGCCGTGGGGCTGGGTTGTGCTGATTGTGCTGGCTGCAGGTGCCATATATGGTTCCATTCGATACGGAAGCCGTTTGGAGGATTGGCTGCTCTCCAGAATACACAGAAAAAAAGAGGAGCGGTAACCCCGCTCCTCTTGACGTATTTTTGTGACGACAGCTTATGCTTTGATGAGGAATTCCTCGCTGCGGTAGAAATTCTCGTCCTCTTCGCTCTGAAGGTTCACACGGTCTCCGAGCAGCTCGGAGATCTCGCTGTCATGCCCCCAGTTGGGTACCGCATACGGGAAGACCAGCTTGTCGAGAAGATTCATCTGCGTCGCATTTCCCCAAGTCGATTCGATATTGCGCACAAACATGATGCAGCCTCCTTATAACTCGGTAAACAGCTTAGATATCAGGCGTTTTCGCGCCCCTCTTTTCACTAATAATATACCACAAATCTCTCGTTTTGTCACGCATTATTCTAAAATGTTTTTTCTTGCAAGCGATCCTGCATTTTGATATGAGGTCAAGACTATGTCAAAAACCGATCAGGAAGGCTTAACCTTCCGCTTACTTGACAATCAGGCATAAAATGCTATAATGGAAATATGCTTCATTGCTTTACCACGATAAATTAAAAAAGCGGTGACGATGGATGAACGATCATAAAATGCAAATTCCCAATAACGTGACGGATCTTTTGATGGACGACTGCGTGCGCAAGCATGCAGTGGAAAACGCGGTGCGCGGGTGTTTCCTCTCCTGCGGCTATCGTGAAGTCAGCCCTGCGGGGTTGGAATTTTACGACACCTTCGCGCAAGGCGTGGGCGCGCGTTCCCAGCAGGAGATGGTCAAGACCTTTGACAGCCAGGGACGAATTTTGGTCATGCGGCCGGAATACACTATCCCGATTGCGCGCCTTGCCGGCAGCAAACTCGCCCAGGAAGCGCTGCCGCTGCGGCTGTGCTATCTGGGTACGGCCTATGCAAATCCTTCGCTCAAGAGTGCCCGCAAGCGCGCCGAGTTCACGCAGGGCGGTGTAGAGCTGATGGGCTTGAGCGGTGCGCAGGCGGACGCCGAAGTTGTGATGCTGGCGCTGGACGCGATGCGCGCAGCAGGCCTTGAGGACTACATGATCGAAATCGGTCAGGTGGATTTCTTCGAAGGGCTGATGGAGGAGGCCGGGCTGGACGCGGCCACGACCGAGACAGTGCGCGGCTATGTGGAAGAAAAGAATATGCTCGCCATAGAGCTTCTGCTGCGCGGCAGCGGCGCAGCGGAAGCCGTCATCTCCCGCATTCGCGAATTGCCGATGCTCTTCGGCGGCAGCGAGGTGTTTGAACGCGCAGGCAAGCTGACAACGTGTTCCCGCTGCATCGAGGCGCTGGAAAACCTGCGTGCGGTCTACGATATCCTCTGCGCCTGCGGATACGGCGAGCACGTCAGCATCGACCTGGGCATGGTGCACGCCATCGGTTATTACACGGGCATGATCTTCCGCGGTATCTCCCCCTTCTTCGGTCAGCCGCTGATCTCCGGCGGCCGCTACGACGGTCTGCTGGCAGAGTTCGGTCGCCCTTTGGGCGCGGTCGGATTTGCCATGGGCATCGAACATGTGCTGGAAGCCCTCGATCGCCAGGGTGCTAAGCCTGAATCCGCCGCGCTGGATGTGCTGCTGGTGCTGGGAAATTCCGCGATGGACAAGGCTTGGAAAAAGGCGGATGAGCTGCGCAGCACAGGCAAGAGTGTAGAACTTTGCTACGAGAGCGATCCCAAATCAATCCGGGCACTGGCGCAGGCTCGGCGCGCCAAGCAGGTTATGGAGGTGTGAGAGATGACGGAGCAGAACGAACAAATCACCATCGCAATGGCCAAAGGCCGGCTTGCCGAGCAGACCATGGAGCTGATGGAAGGTATGGGCATTGACGTCTCTCCCCTGCGCGAAAAGAGCCGCAAGCTGGTGTTTGAAAGCGCAGACGGAAAATACCGCTACATCATGGTCAAGCCCAGCGACGTGCCGACCTATGTCGATCACGGCGTGGCGGATGTGGGCATTGTGGGTAAGGATACCCTGATGGAGGAAAACCGTCCCCTATATGAAATGCTGGATCTCGGATTCGGCAAGTGCAGCATCTGCGTCTGCGGTTACGCTAAGCAGGAGCCGCTCAAAAAAGCGCATATCCGCGTTGCGACCAAATACACCGGCATCGCAGGGCAGGTTTTTGCTACGCGCGGCAGCTCGATCGAGATCATCAAGCTCAACGGTTCGGTTGAACTTGGCCCGGTGATTGGGCTTTCGGACGTAATCCTCGATATCGTGGAAAGCGGCGCAACGCTCAAAGCCAACGGCCTTTCCGTGATTGAGGAAATCTGTACCTGCTCGGCGCGGCTGGTGGTCAACCGCGTGAGTCTGAAAACCAAGGAAAAAAGCATCCGTCCCCTTATCGACGGACTGCGCAAGCAAATCGAAATGCGGAAGGATGAGGCATAAATGGTACCGATTTATCCGATCAAGAAGGGCGAAGGCCTCCCCAAGCGCCTGCTGGAACGCTCACAGCTCACGCAGAAAGACGTCACCGGCGCTGTCAATGAAATTATTGCCAACGTCCGCGCAAACGGCGATGCGGCGCTGGTGGAATACGCTGCCAAATTTGACCGCGTGAGCCTGACGACAGACGGTCTGCGCGTTGCGCCTGAAGAGGTGGAAGCAGCCTACAAGGCGGTTGATCCTGCGCTGATCGAAACCATGAAGAAGAGCCGCGACAACATCATCGCGTTCCATGAAAAGCAGCTGGAAAAGACCTGGGTGGATTTTCAGTCCGATTCGGCGCTGGGACAGCTGGTGCGCCCGATTGCCAAGGTCGGCGTATACGTCCCCGGCGGCACCGCGCCGCTCTCCTCCTCCGTGCTGATGAACGTGCTGCCCGCCAAGGTGGCCGGCGTCAAGCGCATCGCGATGTGCACGCCCCCGCAGGCAGACGGCAGTGTCAATCCCGCCATGCTGGTTGCGGCGGATCTTTGCGGCGTCAAGGAAATTTATAAGGTCGGCGGCGCGCAGGCAATTGCTGCGCTTGCCTTCGGCACTGAAACCATCGCGCCGGTGGATAAGATCGTCGGCCCCGGCAACATCTATGTTGCAAACGCCAAGCGCGCGGTCTACGGCTATGTCGGTATCGACATGGTTGCCGGACCTTCCGAAGTGCTGATTATCGCAGACGAGACGGCCAATCCCCGCTATGTAGCGGCAGACCTGCTCTCTCAGGCGGAACACGACAAGATTGCCGCGGCAATGCTCATCACCACGTCCGAGGCGCTTGCTAAGTCCGTGCAGGAAGAACTGCCCCGTCAGCTTGCCGCGCTGTCTCGGCAGGAAATTGCCGCCGCGTCGCTGGAAAATAACGGGGCAATTCTACTGGCAGAAGATTTGGACACCGCGTTTGACCTGGCCAATCGCATCGCCCCGGAGCATCTGGAGCTTTCGATTGCGGACGCTTTCTCGTACATTGGCAAGGTGGAAAACGCGGGCGCGTGCTTTGTGGGGCACTACTCTCCCGAACCGCTGGGCGACTATTTTGCAGGCCCCAACCATGTGCTGCCGACCTCCGGCACGGCGCGCTTCTTCTCCCCGCTGAACGTGGAGGACTTCCTCAAAAAGACCTCTATCGTGTATTATTCGAGGGAAAAGCTTCAGGAGAGCTATCGCGACATTGAGCGCTTTGCGCTGGCGGAGCATCTGGACGCGCACGCACGCTCGGCTGTGATTCGCTTTGAAGATGAAAACTAAAGGAGGCAGCGCCATGCGCATCGGGGAACAGGCCCGCAAGACGGGCGAAACGGATATTTTTGTCTCGATCCAGCTCGACGGCGAGGGCAATGCCGACGTGCACTCCGGCATCGGCTTTTTTGACCATATGCTCTCTGCCGTCGCCAAGCACGGTTTGTTTGACCTGACGGTCCGCGTCAAGGGCGATCTGGAAGTGGACGGCCACCACACGGTAGAGGACACGGGCATCGTGCTCGGCGCGGCCATCGCGCAGGCGCTGGGTGATAAAAAGGGCATTCGCCGCGTTGGGTCGTGCTTCATGCCGATGGATGAAAGCCTCTCCTTCTGCGCGCTGGACATCAGCGGCCGTCCCTATCTCGAATACGAGGCAGAGCTGCCCGCGCCGATGTGTGGCGATTATGCCAGCGAACTATGTGAAGAGTTCTTCCGCGCAGTCGCTGTTGCAGCCGGGCTGACGCTGCACTTGAAAACCACCGGCCGCAACACGCACCACATGATTGAGGCAATGTACAAAGCTTTTGCCCGCGCGCTGCGCGATGCAGCATCCATTGATCCGCGCGTCAAGGGCGTGCCCTCGACCAAGGGCGTGCTGTAAAACCGTTTAAGGAGGAACCTTATGCAGATTTATCCTGCGATTGACATCAAAAACGGCCGTGCAGTGCGCCTTGTGCAAGGCCTTGCCGACAACGTGACCGATTACGGTGCGCCGGTGAACGCGGCGATGAACTGGAAAGATCAGGGGGCAACCTATCTGCACGTTGTAGATTTGGACGGCGCATTTGACGGCGAGAGTCAGAACCTGCCCCTGATCGAGGAGATCGTCAAGAAAACCGGGCTGCCGGTGGAGCTGGGCGGCGGCATCCGCACGATGGAAGGCATTGCGCGCCGCATCGAGATGGGCGTTTCCCGTGTGATACTGGGCACGGCTGCGCTGGAAAATCCCGATCTTGCGGCAGAAGCCTGCGCGCGTTTTTCCGGAAAAATCGCCTGCGGCATCGACGCCAAGGACGGTCTGGTCGCCGTGCGCGGCTGGGTGGAAAAATCTGAAGTCACGCCGGTGGAGCTGGCACTGAAAATGAAGCAGATCGGCATTTGCGACGTCATCTACACCGACATCGGCCGCGACGGCATGCAGACCGGTCCCAATGTGGAAGCGACCCGCAAGCTGATCGAGCAGACCGGCATGAACATCATCGGCTCCGGCGGCGTTGGGCAGCTTTCCGATCTTTATGCGCTGCGCGATGCGGGCTGCGCGGGCGCGATTGTGGGCAAAGCGCTCTACAACGGCAATTTCACACTGGCGGAAGCCTTAAAACTGGAGGATTAAACCGCATGGATGCGATCAAAGTCATTCCCTGCCTGGATATACAAAACGGCCGCGTGGTCAAGGGCGTACACTTCAAAGACATGAAGGACGCGGGCGACCCGATTGAATGCATCGAGCGCTACTGTGCCGAAGGCGCGGACGAAATCTGGCTGCTGGATATTTCCGCCAGCACTGAGGGACGCAAGACCAATCTGGACATGGTCAAGGCTGCGGCGGCGCACTGCACTGTGCCGCTGTGCGTGGGCGGCGGCATCAAAAGCCTGGACGATGCGGACGCGGTGATGGCCGCAGGCGCATCCAAGGTGGGCGTCGGCTCCGCCGCGCTGCACAACGACGAGGTTGTGCGCCGCGTAAGCTATAAATACGGCGTGAACGCAACCACGGCGCTGGTGGATGTATTCAAGAACGCGCAGGGCGAATACGAGGTCATGGATGCAGGGCAAAAGCCTTCCGGCAAACAGTTGAAACCCTGGATCCGGCAGCTTGAAGCCTGGGGCGCAGGCGAGATTTTGTTGACGACCATGCAGGACGGCGCGCGCACGGGTTATGATTTGGAAGCCACTCACATCGCGGCGCAGGCCTCTTCCCTGCCGGTCATTGCTTCCGGCGGCGCAGGCGAACTTGCGCACTTTGCAGACGCCGTGACGAAGGCGGGCGCCAAGGGCGTGCTGGCGGCAGGCGTATTCCACAGCGGTACACTGACGATTTCCCAGGTCAAGGATTATCTGGAAGCACAGGGCATTCCCGTGCTGCACAAGGACGAGATCGACCTGGATGCGATCAAGTTCGACGAAAAGGGGCTTGTGCCCGCCATCGCGCAGGACGCGCAGACCGGCACGGTGCTGATGCTCGCCTACATGAACCGCGAATCGCTGACCCTGACGCTGCGCACGAAGCTGGCGACTTATTTCTCCCGCAGCCGTCAGGAATTGTGGGTCAAGGGCGCAACCTCCGGGCACTATCAGCACGTCCGCGAGGTGCGCTATGATTGCGACGGCGACGCGATTCTGTTGAAAGTGGATCAGCAGGGCGCTGCGTGCCACACGGGCAATTACTCCTGCTTCTTCAATCCCCTGCTGACGCTGCCGGGCGGGCGCTCCTCCTCTATGGGCATGCGCATCATCCAATCGGTCTACGATCAGGTGCTTGACCGCAAGGCGCATCCCAAGGAAGGTTCCTACACCAATATGCTGCTGAACAAGGGCGTGGACAAAATCGGCAAGAAGGTGGTCGAAGAGGCTGCCGAGGTGTTGATCGCCGCCAAGAACCGCAGCCGTGAGGAAGTCAGCTTCGAGGTAGCCGATCTGATGTATCATCTGACGGTGCTGCTGGCCGATCAGGGAATGTGCTGGGACGACATCTACGCCGAGCTGGAAAACCGTCATCGCTAAAAAATTCGCCGTGCGGACAGAGTTCGCTTCTGTTCGTACGGCGTTTTTATTTAGGTTCCTCGGTAGAATTCCGGGGCGTATTTCCGTATGATCTTTTCATAAATTGGAATCATCATCGCGTCCGAAGGCGAAATCTTTTCCGGCAGCTCTGCAAGCGGAATCCAGCCCACCGCGCTGTTTTCATCCGGCTTGACACGCAGCGCGTCCGCCTCCTCGCATTCCAATGCAAAGGTGACATTCAGATGCACATGCGCCGCGATAGGCCGCCCGCTCTTGCTATGCGCTGCGACCGGCAGGATATCCGCCGCGCAGACCGTACCGTCGATGGGACGAATATGCTGCACACCGGTCTCCTCCCGCGCTTCGCGCAGGGCAACGGCAAGCAGATCGCGCTTCCCGTCCGCATGACCGCCTGTCCATGCCCAAGACTGATAAATATTGTGGAAAACCATCAACGTTTTCGTTTTTTCAGGATTAAAAATAAAACCAGAGGCAGTAAAATGCCCTTCGGGCATACGTTCCAACAATTTCTCACCGTATTGCTCAATCCACTGGCGAAATATCATCCTCTTTGTTTCGTCATGCGGGAGCATTTTCAATATCTCTTCCATTTTTTCACTCCTTATGCTAATATTATATCTAATACGGGGCTGCTGTGCAAGCCGTGAACTGAATCCGCACTGCGAAGGCGCATGAAGCGCCAGGAACGGCGCACCCTATATAAAAACAAGCATCCTCGGAAGGGAAGGGCAGTTATGTTCAAGATCATCCGCAAGAAACGACTCAATCCTACGGTGACGCTGATGGACATTCAGGCGCCTCTGATCGCTCGAAAGGCCGAACCCGGTCAGTTCATCATTCTGCGCGTGGACGAAGCAGGCGAACGCATTCCGCTGACCATCGCAGATTACGATCGCGAGAAAGGCACCGTGACCATCATTTTCCAGATCGTGGGCGCAACGACCGAGAAACTCAATCATCTGGAAGAAGGTGATTCCCTGCACGATTTTGTCGGCCCGCTGGGCATCGCCAGTCATACCGAAGGGCTTAAAAAAGTTGCCGTCATCGGCGGCGGTGTGGGTTCGGCCATCGCCTACCCCATCGCTAAAAAGTTGCACGCGCAGGGCGCGGAGGTACACGCCATCGTCGGCTTCCGCAACAAGGATCTGGTGATACTGGAAGATGAATTCCGCGCTGTTTCCGACCTTTGCAAGGTCATGACCGACGACGGCAGCTACGGTGAAAAGGGGCTTGTGACCAACGCGCTCAAGAGCCTGCTGGACGCAGGCGAGCAATATGACGAAGTCATCGCCATCGGCCCCCTGGTCATGATGAAATTCGTCTGCCAGCTGACAAAGGAATACAACGTCAAGACCGTCGTTTCGATGAACCCCATCATGATCGACGGCACGGGCATGTGCGGCGGCTGCCGGTTGACGGTGGGCGGCGAGACGAAGTTTGCCTGTGTAGACGGTCCCGATTTTGACGGACATCTGGTAGATTTTGACGAAGCCATGGAGCGTTCGAATATGTATAAAGATTTCGAGCGCCATCAATACGAAGAAACCTGCAATCTGTTCAAAGAGGTGTGACCGAGATGCCAAACATGAGTCTTAAAAAGAATCCCATGCCCACGCAGGAGCCGGAAATCCGCGCGCGCAATTTCAACGAAGTGGCGTTGGGTTATACGCCCCAGCAGGCGATGGATGAGGCGGCCCGCTGCCTGAACTGCCGCCACAAGCCCTGCATCGGCGGCTGCCCGGTTGCCATCGATATCCCGGCCTTCATCCAAAAGATCAAATCGGGCGAGTTTGAAGAAGCCTACCAGATTTTGACGCAGTCCTCTTCCCTGCCCGCTGTTTGTGGTCGTGTCTGCCCGCAGGAGACGCAGTGCGAAAGCAAATGCGTTCGCGGCGTGAAGGGCGAACCCGTCGCCATCGGCCGTCTGGAGCGCTTTGCCGCTGACTGGCATATGGCGCACAGCACCGAAAAGCCCGTCATGCCCGAATCCAACGGGCACAAAGTCGCGATCATCGGCGCAGGCCCTTCCGGCCTGACCTGCGCGGGCGATCTTGCACGCAAGGGATACGAAGTCACGGTGTTTGAGGCGCTGCACATGGCAGGCGGCGTGCTGGTCTACGGCATTCCGGAATTCCGTCTGCCCAAGGCCATTGTTGAGAAGGAGATTGACACGCTCAAAGCATTGGGCGTTAAGATCGAAACCAATATGGTCATCGGCAAGGTGCTCTCCATCGACGAGCTGTTCGAGATGGGCTATGAAGCGGTGTTTGTCGGCTCCGGCGCGGGGCTCCCGAACTTTATGAATATCCCCGGTGAAAACCTCAAGGGTGTGTATTCCGCCAACGAGTTCCTGACGCGCGTGAACCTGATGAAGGCCTTCCGCCCGGACAACCCAACCCCCATCCAGAAGGTGCGCCGCGTGGCCGTTGTGGGCGGCGGCAACGTGGCTATGGACGCTGCACGCTGCGCCATGCGCCTGGGCGCTGAAAAGGTCTATATCGTCTATCGCCGCTCGATGGACGAGCTGCCCGCGCGCAGGGAAGAAGTCGAACACGCAATGGAAGAGGGGATTGAATTCCGTCTGCTGACCAACCCTGTCTGCATCACCGGAGACGAGCACAAGTGTGTCACCGGCATTCGCTGCGTGGAGATGCAGCTGGGTGAACCGGATGCTTCCGGCCGCCGCCGCCCTGTCGTCAAAGAGGGCAGCGAGTTCGAATTGCAGGTGGACTGCGTCATCATGTCCATCGGTACCTCGCCTAACCCGCTGATTCGCTCCACCACTCCCGGTCTGGAAACGCAGAAGTGGGGCGGCATCATCACGGAAGAGGAAACCGGCCTGACCTCGCGCGAAGGCGTTTACGCGGGCGGCGATGCCGTGACCGGTGCGGCGACCGTCATTCTCGCGATGGGCGCAGGCAAAACCGCCGCCAAGGCAATGGACGATTACATCCAGAACAAAAATAAATAAAACAAACCACGGTCTGTCATGAATTTCAAATACAGACCGTGGTCTTTTTATGCAAAGGAGGCTGAAATCCAAGCTTTATAGGATTTCAGCCTCCTCTTTTTCCTTATTTAGACGCGCAGACCATCGTGTGCAATCAGCACCGTAACAGGAGCGTGTTCATCCATGTAGGCCTGATAGGCCGCATGGTTGAGATGCTGCACCTGGTTGATATGCGTCATATAGACCATGGTCTCTTTCGTGATGGCTCCGCAAGCCAGCAGGTTTTCGAGCTGCTTGACAAAGTTTTCCGCATTCAGATGCGTAGCGCGTGCGCCCTCGACATGGATATCGCCGAAGGTTCCTTCCATCACCAGCACATCCGCTGCCGTACCGGAAAGTACCTTGAGGTTCTCTTCGCTGTAAAGCCCGGTATCCGCCGCATAGATCAGCTTTTGTCCATCAGGCTTGGTAAAGACATAGTTCAGGGCGTGCTCGTTTTTACCATGCGCCATGTGGTTGCTTTCGATGGTGAAGACGTCCATGCCATCCACCGTGAAATGCGTATAGGGCTTGACCGGATGCAGCACGACCACGCCGCGTTCCACAAGCGTCTCCAGCCCTGTCTTGCCGTCGGCGAAAACCGGGCGCAGCGCCTCCATGTAGCGCTGGACGAAATCACAGGCCGCTTCGGAGAGATAAATGTGCAGCGGTTTGTTGTCTCGCTGCGGGGTCATGGTGAGCACTTCGATGTTGGGGATGCAGAGATGATCCTCGTGGCTGTGGGTGATGAAGAGATTATCCACATCGTAAAGCCGTGCGCCGTACATCTGCGCAGCAGCCAGCGCCTCTGGGCCAAAGTCAATCAAATTGTGTTCGTCCATCAGCAGGCAGGAGCGCTTGCGCGGCATCTCCCCGCTCTTGCGAATGCTCTCGCAAAATTCACAATTGCAGAATGGATTGGGATAAAGCTCGGCAGCGCCGGTTCCGAAAAACAGCATAAGTTCAGCCATCCTTTCTCTATTCGGTCTCAGGCCGTTTCTTTCATGATAGCGCAACGGGGCACTTCCGTCAAGCATAAGGAGCACCCCGAATGCTTTCAACCCTTTAAGCGATAACCTGCTCTTCCTTTTGTTCCTCAAAGAGCATCGTGCTTCGGCCGTTAGAGGATACGGCGCGGTATTCCGTCACGCCATGCACAGTTTCCCCGTCAATCTGAAGGGGAGTCGGTCTGGAAAATTCGACCTGAATCTCGCGCCCGCTCAAAATATGCACCATATTGGTGTGCGCCACATGCTCGCCTTTGAACATCTTCGGAAACAAGGCCAGCGCACGGAACTTATCCCCGCAATAGATCATAACGGAAAGCTCATGCTTCGAAGAAAGCCGATCCTGTGCGGGCGTAGGCATAATGCCGCCGCCGTAGAAGCGGCCGTTCATGGCCGGAGCCAGCCAGCACTTGTGATAGACGTGCTTGACCCCGTCCACGGTAACGACAGCGTCGGTCGGCTGATAATCATAAATCAGGCCGCGAAGGGCAATCATCGTATAATTGACGGGTTTGGTACTCTTTTGGCGAATCTCATCGCCTTTTTCACAGCAATAGCCGTCAATACCGTAACCGATGCCGTTGAGGAAATAGCTGGTTTTGCCGTTGACGTCCACCGTGGGCAAGCTGCGCAGGTATTCGTTGATCTGGATCGGGCGCTTTTCCTTGCTCTGATTCGTTACGTCGTTCCAGAAATCGTTGCCGCTCCCGGTGGGATAATAATAAAGATCTTGGCGGATCACAATGCCCGCCGTGTCGTTGATGAAGCGGTTCAGCGTGCCGTCCCCGCCGGCAATCAACACCCGGTCGGTCTTGGCGATCGACGCAAAAAAGGCCGCATAATCCCGAATATCCGGCATGCTGGTGTAGGTGAGCTGATCCCCCGCCAGGATCGTATCCAACGCACGCGCTTCGTTTGCGCCGTGTCCGCTCTTGGCGTAAGGGTTGAACAGAATCTGATAATTCATGGCTGCGCTTCTCTCCTCAAAAACTTCTTTTTCACCCCGAAAACCGCATATCTTCATTATATACAAAAATATTGGTCTTTGCAACACATTGTTTTCATTACCAGATGCAGTGACGCAAAAAAGGCCCGGAGCAACCGGGCCGCGGGATGCGTAAAGCTTACTTCAGGATACGGAAATTGCCGACCAGCGGCAGTTCCTTCGCCTTGCCGGACGCGGCATTGACGATGCCCAGGATCATCAGCGCAAACATGGCCACGCGAATCAGCCAACTGACAATGTTCCAAAGAACGGTCAGCACGTCGATGTGGATCAGGCCAAAGAGCATACCAACCAGCGACGTTGCCATGCCGACGAGAATACCCGTCACCAGCAGCACAAGGCCCTGATTGGCATGGAAACGCGCAAAAGGAGACTCTTTTGCCGCAAAGATGGGAATCAGCACCAGAATGCCGAAATAGGACAGAATACCCATGATCTTGTTCTGGTCGATGTCTTGCTGAGAATAGCTTGCCGTGGTATCGGGCGTGTTCAGGATGTTGCTCATTGGACGACCTCCTCTGTTTTTCAGCGATTGAGCTTCACTGGATAAAACAATTCTAACATATTTTCGTCCATTTGCAACAAAAAAGGACATTTTTAATTTCTGGCGACAAATAAGCCGCGCTGATCCATCATCCGGCGGGCGTAGACCATCAGTTGCCGATTCTCCTCCGCTTTGGGCTGCGCGAAGATAGCGTCCACCGCCTTGGTCACTTTGTCCATCAGCGGGCCGTCGGAAGCCAGACGGAGTATTTTTTCGTCCAGCATACCGCTCTGCCGCGAACCCATCAGCTCTCCCGGCCCGCGCAGCTCCAGGTCTTTGCGGGCAATAACGAAGCCGTCCGTGGTCGAGGCCATGGTTTTCATCCGTTCGGAAGGATCCGCCATCAGGAAGCACCACGATTGCTGATCGCCGCGCCCAACGCGCCCGCGAAGCTGATGCAGCTGTGCAAGGCCGAAGCGTTCTGCATCCTCAATGACCATGATGGTGGCGTTGGGGACGTTGACGCCGACCTCGATGACCGTAGTGCTGACGAGCACGTCGGATTCGTGCGCGGCAAAACCCTGCAAAATGCCATCCTTTTCCTCGCTCTTCATGCGGCCGTGCAGCAGCTCAATGCGCACATCGGGCATGGCTTTGCGCATCTCCTGCACGGTCTGCGCGGCAGAAGCGGCATCCATCATCTCGCTCTCCTCCACCAGCGGGCAGACGACATAAGCCTGCTGACCTGCTTCCACGGCGCGCTGTATGAAACCGTACATATCCTGCCGCTTCTTTTCGGAGACAATGCGCGTGCGCACTTCTTTGCGCCCCGGCGGCAGTTCATCCACCACGGAAACGTCCAGATCGCCGTAGAGCACCAGCGCCATCGTGCGCGGAATGGGCGTGGCAGACATGACGAGGACATGCGGCGCGAGCTTCCCCTTCATCTCGAGCGCCGTGCGCTGCCGCACCCCGAAGCGATGCTGCTCATCCGTAATGATCACGCCGAGGTTCTTATACTCCACGCTTTCGGTGATCAGCGCGTGCGTACCGATCACGATATCGGCCTCCCCGCTGGCCAATGCCGCGAGCGTTTCTTTGCGCTCTTTGCCATGCACCGCGCCCATTAGGCGCACCACACGGGCTCCCAGCGGCTCCAGCAGGCGTTTTGCCTCGTTGTAATGCTGCTGCGCCAACACTTCTGTCGGAGCCATCATCGCGCCCTGACAGCCGTTTTCAAAGGCGCAGGCGAGCAGTGCAAATGCAATCACGGTCTTGCCGCAGCCCACGTCACCCTCGACCAGACGCGCCATGGGCCGATCGGACTCCATATCTGCCAGCGCCTCCCGCAGCACGCGATCCTGCGCACCGGTCAGCTGATAGGGCAACTCGTCCAGAAAGGGCTGCACAACGGTCCTATTCGCCTTGAGCGCACGTCCCATGCCGGTGGAGCGATCAAGCTGCCGCACGGCGATGCGGAAAAGCAGCAAATCCTCAAACGACTGGCGGCGCACGGCCTGCGCAAGGTCGTCCATCGTCTCTGGGAAATGCGCATGATAGAGAGCTTCCGCGTAGGACGGCATGCCGAACTGCGCGAGCAGGCTTTGCGGCAGCGGGTCCTGCAGATCCAAATCCCCCGCTTCCCATGCCTGGCGCACCAGGCCGGAATAGGTGCGCGGCGGCACATCCTTAATGGGAGGATAGAGCGCCTCTATGCCATGCGTACCTGCCGGAAGCACCTGCGGGCACTGCACGCGCAGCTGCCCCTGATGCCGCGCCACCAGCCCGACAAAGAGGAAAGTTGCGCCAGTCTCCAGCATTCTGCCGCGATAGGGTTGGTTGAACCAGACGCACTGCACCTGGCCAGTTTCGTCAAAAACCGTGGCATAGGTAAAGGTTACACCCTTATTGCGCGCGGTAGAGGTCTTTTTTATGCGCGCCAGAAACACCGCACGCTGACCGGAGTGCAGATGTCCAACCTCCGTGCGGTCGTCGTAATCGATATAATCCCGTGGCAAGCGGCGAATAAGCTGCTCCGTATCCTCCAATCCGGCCTTGTGCAGCGCTTCCAGACGCACTTTTCCTACGCCTTTGAGCTCTTCGATGCGCATGGCTCTCCCTCCCCTCTTTTGCCGTCAAAAAACCGGCCGCCCCGGTAAAAGAGCGGCCGGAATGCAAAGCGTTCCACTTTTATTCGATAGAGAACAGATAATAATACAGCGGCTGGCCGCCCGCGAGCATCTCCAGCTCGCACTGCGGGAACTCCTCGCCGATGCGCGTGCTGAGCGCCTGCGCCGTTTCATCCGTGACGTCCGCGCCGTAGAACAGCGTAATCAGCTCATCGTCCTCGGTCATCATGGCCTTCATCAGGTCAATGGTCACGTCGTTGACGTCCTTGCCCACGCTGGCAACCTTACCCTCGTTTAGACCCAGCACGTCGTCCTTCTTGATTTTCTTGCCGTCAAACACCGAATCGCGGATGGCATAGGTGACCGAGCCGGAGCGCACAGACTGCGCCGCCTCGTTCATCGCCTGCTCATTGTCGTCATCGGAAACATCCGGCACATAGGCGATCATCGCTGCAACACCCTGCGGGATGGTCTTGGTGGGGATAACGATGACCTTGCGGTCCTCCATCAACTCCGCCGCCTGCTGCGCCGCCATGATGATGTTCTTGTTGTTGGGCAGCACAAAGGTGGTCTTGGCCGCGCAGCGGTAAATCGCCTGCACGATATCTTCCGTGGAGGGATTCATCGTCTGGCCGCCCTGAACGATCTCGTTGACCGTCAAATCGCGGAACATCGCCGCAATGCCGTCGCCCGCAGAAATCGCCACGAAGCCGACTTCCTTTTCGATGGCAGGGGTCTTGTTCTGCACCGCATTGGCTTCTTCAATCAGCGTGCGGTGCTGGGTGCGCATATTTTCCACCTTGACGTTATCCAGCTCGCCCAGACGAATGCAGTAGCGCAGAATTCTGCCGGGGTCGTTGGAATGGCAGTGGACCTTAATCATATCCTGATCGGCTACAACCAGCACGCAGTCGCCGAATTCCATCAGCTTGCTGCGCAGGTTATCCACATCTCTCTGCCCCACGCCTTCGTTCAGATGCGTAATGAAGGTTTCGGTGCAGTAGCCGAACTCAATATCCTCCGTTGCACCGGAAGCCGCGCCGGTCTGCTCGGGCTTGACTTGCTGCTGGTCGTTGAGCGCGGTGAGCTGCTTGGTGATATCGCCGACCGCATCAACCTCTTCGCCGTCCAACGCAGCCTTAAAGCCCAGATAAATAGTCATCAAACCCGCTCCGCCGGAATCGACCACGCCGGCCTGCTTGAGTACCGGCAGCATATCGGGCGTGCGCTTGAGCATCTCGTTGCCGGAAGAGATCATCTCCTCCACAAAGCCGTAGAGGTTATCGTTCTTCTCCGCATACGCCTGCGCATTTTCGGCGACCGCTCTGGCGACGGTGAGGATCGTGCCCTCGCGGGGCTTCATCACGGCTTTATAGGCCTTTTCAACGCCTCTGGCGAGAGAAGCTGCAAAAACCTGTGCGTCGATGGTCTCATGCTCCTTCGCTTCCTCGGAAAAACCGCGGAAGAGCTGGGAAAGAATGACACCGGAGTTGCCCCGCGCACCCTTGAGCGCGCCCCTGGCAATCGCCGCGGCGACCACAGAAGCATCCGCAGAGTCCACAGCGGCGAGCTCCTTAACGGCGCTGACCATCGTCAGCGACATATTGGTGCCCGTATCGCCGTCGGGCACAGGGAAAACGTTCAGCGCGTCAATGGCAGCCTTATGCTTTTCCAGCATCCCGGCGCCATTGATGACCATCTCCTTTAAGAGATGACCGTCAATCGTTGTAAGAAAGGTCAATCTGTTTACCTCCAGACGTGCAACCCTGCGGGTTGGAAAAACTTGAAGCTCCGCGCAGCCGGTTCAGCCGCGCGAAGCTCATCTTTGTTCTCAGTTGACGCGGATTCCCTCAACCGTGACATCCACCTTGTCCACCTTGATGCCGACCATGCTCTCAACGCGGTACTTGACCGATTCGATCACGTTCTTGGCCACGGCCGCGATAGACACGCCGTACTCCACGATGATGTACAGGCTGATGGCGCAGCTGTCTTCGCTCAGCGCCACGCGGACGCCGCGCTTGAGGTTTTCGCGGCCCAGAAGCTCAACCAGGCCGTCTGTCGCACGCTTGGAAGCCATCGCAACAATGCCGATGCACTCCACCGCCGCGTAACCCGCAACGGTCGTGATGACATCTTCTACAACCGAAATGGTACCTAATTCATTTTTGATTTTGCATTCTGCTGCCATTGTATATCCCTCCTGTTCCTTCGATACGGGCAATAAAGCATCAATTTCACTTTTTATTATACCCCAAAGCAGGGTACAATGCAAGGCAAGCATCCCAATTGCCGCAGAAATAACCGCTCTTACGCCTTATTAAACGCAAGCGCAGCACTTTTTGTTCGCGGGCAGAGCTTATTTCAGGTTCCGCTTGGTCGTTTTGCGGGAGAAATCCAGTTTGTTTTCGGTGCCGCTGAGCAAACGCTTGATATTGGTGCGGTGCGCCCAAACCACCAGCAGCGCAAGGACGATGGAATAAATGATCTCCGCAACGTCCCCCTTGCACAGGAAAGGGTTGATCAGACCAAAGGCCACCAGCGACACGATCGAGAAGATCGAAACAACGTGAGTGATGGCAATGCCCACGGCAGAAACCGCCAGCAGGATCAATCCCAGCAGCGGATTGAGCACCAGCGAGGTGCCCAGCGAGGTCGCAACGCCCTTGCCGCCCTTGAACTTATAGAAGACGGGGTACATATGTCCCAGCACCACCGCGATGCCCGCCAGGGACGCGCCCGTGTTGCCGAGCAGCCAAAGCCCCAGCAGGCAGGCCAGCACGCCCTTGAGCACATCGCCCACAAACGTCACCAGCGAAGCCTTCGCACCCAGCACGCGGAACACATTGGTCGTGCCGGTGGACTTGGAGCCGTGTGCGCGAATATCCACATGCTGCGCGCCGGAGATGATCACGCCGGTCTGAATGCAGCCCAGCAGATAAGACACGACCAGGACGAGAATCCATTTCATTACCGTCATTGGGCGTTAATCCTCCTTTTCTTTTCTTGCGCGTATCCAAATGCGGATCGGCGTGCCTTCCAACGGGAAGGTTTTGCGAAAATGGTTTTCCAGATAGCGCTCATAGGAGAAGTGCATCAAATCCTTGTCGTTGACAAAGAGGATGAAGGTCGGCGGCTGTGTGGACTGCTGCGTCGCGTAATAGATGCGCAGGCGGCGGCCGTTTTCCGACGGCGGTGGCGTGACGGACATCGCATCGTGCAGCGCGTCGTTGAGCACGCCGGTGGTGATGCGGCTGGACGAATTGCGGTAAGCCGCGCGGACGGCTTCCAACACGCGGTTGACGCGCTGGCCGGTCTTGGCAGAAATATAGAGCACCGGCGCGTAATCCAGGAACTTCAGGTCGTTGCGCACCTTCTGGGTGAACTTTTCCATGGTGCCGGTTTCTTTGTCGACCGCGTCCCACTTGTTGACGACGATGATGCACGCCTTGCCTTCGTCATGCACATAACCCGCAATGCGCGCGTCCTGCTCGGTCACGCCGTCCTGCGCGTCGATGAGCACCAGCGCCACATCGCAGCGGCGGATCGCCGCAAGGGATCGGATAACGCTGTAACGCTCCAGCGTTTCGTCCTCAATCTTGCTCTTTCTGCGGATGCCTGCCGTGTCGATGATGACGAAATCCTCGCCGTTATCGGTAAAGGGCGTGTCAATGCCATCGCGCGTGGTGCCCGCAATATCGGAAACCATCACGCGTTCCTCGTTGAGAATGCGGTTTGTCAGCGAGGATTTGCCCACATTGGGGCGGCCGACCACGGCGATCTTGACCGGGCCGTGGTTTTCCTCGCCGCTTTCATCCGACACGGGTTCGGGCAGCAGCTTGCACATCTCCTCCAGCAGGTCGCCCAATCCCAGCAGGTTGACCGAGGAAATCGCATGCGGCTCGCCCATGCCCAGGGCATAGAACTCCGCTTTGTCCAATTCGCGCATCGGGGTGTCGATCTTGTTGACCACCAGCATCACCGGGCGCTTGGCGCGGCGAAGCATATCCGCCACCTCATAGTCCGGTCCGGTCAGGCCGTCGCGCCCGTCCACGAAGAACAGGATCACGTCCGCCGTCTCGATGGCAATTTCCGCCTGGCGGCGCATCTGGCGCAGCAGCGGATCGTCGGAATAGGGATCGATACCGCCGGTATCCACTAGCGTGAATTCATAATTCTGCCAGGATGCGTCGGCATAGACGCGGTCGCGCGTCACGCCGGGGGAATCCTGCACGATGGAAACGCGCGCCCCTACCATTTTGTTGAAAAACGTGGATTTGCCCACGTTGGGCCGCCCGACGACGGCAATAATCGGTTTGACCGCCATGGTCTTTATCCTCCAAATCCATTCAGCAGCGCGTCAGCCAGCGCCGCTCCGTTATTTTCGACCACATGGATCGGCACGCCGATCTTCTTCTGCACCTCATCCAGCGTCATGTCGTCCAAGAAGAGATCCTGCTCGGCGCGCAGCATATTTTCCGTTATAATCAGCGAATCGGTCTGAATACCCGCAAGATCGCGGATCAAATCGCTCCCCGTAATCAGGCCCGTGACCGTGACCGCGCCGCCGAAGAAGCCGCAGCGAACCGGTATGATGTCCAGATCCAGATTTTCCCAGTTGTACGCTCCGATCATCATGCGCAGCAGAGGCGCGACCGATACGCCGCAGGCGATGGTGAAGTGCTTCTTTTCCGGGCTTTCCACCGCTTCCATCATCGCATCGTCAAATTCCGCCTTCAGCTGGGCAAAAAGGCCTACGCCGTTTTCGATCTGCGCGAAATCCTCGTAGGATTCCTCTTTGGGCATCTTGCGCCCGGCAATGCAGTAGAACTCGTCCGACGCATAGACAAAGCGCGTACCCAACTCCTTATAGCATTTTTTCTGCCAGCGGCTGATGATGCGGATCACATCGTCCGCCTCGCTCTGCGTGAAGGAACGCACGGGATAAAGCCCTTCGCGGTACTTGGTCAGCCCGACCGGCACAACCGCAACCGACTGCGCCGCAGGATACATCGCGTAAAGATCGGAGAAGGTCTTTTCCAGCACCTCTCCGTCGTTGATGCCGGGACAGCAGACGATTTGCCCGTGGAACTGAATGCCCGCATTTTTGAGGGTAGTCAGCTGCTGCATGATGCGGTCGGCATGCGGGTTGCGCATCATGGTCTTTCGCACCTGTCCGTCGGTAGCATGGATGCTGATGTAAAGAGGTGAAGCGTGACGCTTGCAGATGCGCTGAAGTTCCTTGTCGTCCACATTGGTCAGCGTCACAAAATTGCCCATCATCAGGCTCATGCGCCAGTCGTCGTCCTTGACGTAAAGCGATTTGCGGCATCCGGGCGGCATCTGGTCGATAAAGCAGAAAATGCAGTGGTTCTTGCAAACGCGGGTTTTGAGCAGTCCGTCGCCGAAATCGACGCCCAGCTCCTCGTATTCGTCCTTTTCGCAGGAGACCTCCATCTCTTCCCCGTTGTGAAGATAGGTGACCGTCAGATCGACCGTCGCAATCAGCGCCTCATAGTCGATTAGATCGACGACCTCTTCTCCGTTGATGCGCAACAGCTCATCGCCGGGAACAAGACCGAGTTCCGCGCCCAGACTATCCTCCGGAACGCCTTTGATGATATGTCCCATTTCAACCTCCTGCACATAAAAATCCATCAAATATTATCCTTCTATCCATGCAGGATGTCAAGACGTGTTTGGTTAAACCCTATCTTGGGATAAAAAAACACTTCTGCGTCCACCGGAGGCAGAAGTGTTTTTTCTATTCTTTAGGCTTTTTGCCAAAAAGCCCGCCCGAAACCTCGGAGGAAAAGCGCTTTACACGCTCGCCGAAACCACCGAATCCGCCGTTGGCGACAAGGCCGAAGGTCAGTCCCCCCAGCAGCACAATGCCGACAATCCAGCCCATGGCCGTCCAGATTCCGCTGCGGCCGCCCGTTTCGGTCTGCGCAGACTGCTGAGAAACCTTCGGCCCTTCCGGCTGTGTGGTTTCCGCTTGCTGCGGCGCTGCATTCTGCGCGTCTTTTTTCTGCGATTGACCAGGCGACGCACCGAACACCGCGACGTTGATGACGTCCGCCATATATGCCGTGGAGGTCAGCACCTGCTCTTTATCGCTCGTGTGCGTGCCGAATTCCAGCAGCACGGAATCGGGCAGCAGCTCCTGATTGTAATTGCCCTTGCCGATAAAGATATCCTTCACCAAGCCGGGATAAAGCTCGTCTGCCACGGACTTGAGCTGCACGGCGAACTGCCGGTTTTCGGCACTGTTGGGATTGGATCGGCCAACCAGCAGCCGCACCATGGTCATGTTCTCGCCATTAACCTGCGTTTCATATTCCGCCGCGTCCGGAATGCCGTCGCGGTGAATATCAAAGATCGCAGCCGGCCCCTTTTTGACCAGAGAAGCGGTTGCGCTGCGGGATCTGCGGTAAGCGCCCGCATCGTGCGGCAGGAAGGTGCCTGTATCGAAGTCCACCTCTATGCCCTTGTCCTCCAACCAGCTCTTGAGCGTCGCGGCCACATCGTGGATCCCCGCCCAGCCCGTCTCAATAGAAGATGTCCCATCGCCGGTTTCGTAAGATTCATCGGAGTGCGTGCAATAAAGGCCGACGCGCTTAGCATTTTGCGCAACGGGTTGCACGAGAAAAAACGCCTGCGTCAGCGCAGTTTCTTCTCCAATGGGCGCAACGGTTGCTTCCCGCTTTACTTCGTCTACGGAAATCACGCGGTAAACCGTGTTGTCTCCGGAGATGTATTCATCCCCTACGCTGACCTTTGTGCCGATACGGGTGAGCGCAATGCCTTCCTGCGTCACCAGCGTCCAAATCTCATCCTCCGTCTCCGCCCGCAGAACGGGCAAACAAAGCGCGAAGGTCAGCAGAAAAATCAAAGCCCATGCCGACAGCTTTCTCATTTGCCGCGCCCCCTCTCCTTGGAAACCAGTACCTGCTTGCCGTCCACAATCTGCGCATGGCGTTCCGCCTTGCCGGAAACGCGCTCTGCCAGCGTGCCGACCAGTTCGCCCAGCATTACGGCGATCAGTCCGGAGAGCACCACCGCATCCATCGCTCCCGCGCCGCCCAGATTGAGATTCACCGGCACGCCGCGCACGGCGTTGGCCGCCGCCTGTGCGCAATCCGCCAGCAGCACGCCCACCACGCCCGAAATAAACGCGGAAATGCGGCTGCGCCCCAGCAGATAGGCAATCACGCCCGCCACCAGACCGTAAAGATAGTTCACGTCAAAGGGCATGGTTTCCGGCTCATCGGGCAGCGCCATGCCCAGCAGCAGCACTGCGGCCGCCGAAAGCACCGAGGCAAATACTGCACGCCAACGCTCCTTCGCCGTTCCCGCACGGATCATCAGATAAATGCATAGTCCCAGCGGCACCAGTGCACCGCCGATATTGACCGAAACGCCGCCGCCCAGCGGGATGGACGGAATCCATCCGCCGACAAAGATGAGCCCGATGAAGAGCAGAGCTTGCCGGTCCGTCAGCCGCAGCCTGTCCAGCACGCGCTGGCCTATGCCGCAGAGCACCAGCACGCCCACGGCCAGCAGCAATATTCTGCCAAAGGACATAAAAAACCGCCTCCCGATTCTGCTATGGTTTTCACCGCTAGCATACCCGAAAGACGTTTCTTTTTTTCATGGAATTGTCCGAATCAGGATGGAGCTTTGACGGCGTTTTCATCCGCAGGCAGGAAGATGCGCTGCACCTTGCCGCAGTTCTGTCCGTCGGGGCTGAGCAGCATCAGCGCGCCCCCTTCGTTGACAACGCGATATTGCGCCGCGTCCGCTGCTGTGACCTCGATCTGGTCGCTTTCACAAGTGATGACCAGCGTCTGCATCAGCGTGGGCCGCACGCCGGATTCTTCCAGCAGATCCATGACGGAGGGGCGGCCTTCCACCTCATCGGGATTGAGACGCGCACGCAGCGTGGTGCCCACCACAACCTCGGGATCATCCGCATCACCGCTGACCCTGTGGTCTTCGACATAGGCATGAACGCCCAGCACAATCGCCAGCACCAGCAGAATCGCCAGCGTTGCCTTGAGGCGGAAATGGTGAAGAAGATGGCTCTGCCTGCGCAGATGAGACACTCTTTTTTTGATGCTGGACACCCGAATGCGTCTGGGCACAGCGCTTCCCTCCTTCTTTGTCACGATTGTCTTATTATATAATAAAATTCCGCAACGCGCAACGGGAAAGGTTGTTGGGCTTGCCGTCTTTGTGGTATAATAGACAATAAAACGACTCTACCTTGGAGGTGTCGAGATGAAGGCGATCATACTGGCTGCGGGTTACGCGACCCGGCTTTATCCTCTGACGGAAAATTTCCCCAAGGCGCTGCTGACGGTCGGCGGCCGGCCGCTTCTCAATCACATTGTTGCCCAGCTGGATAAGCTTTCCGAAGTTGATCAAATTCACGTTGTATCCAACGAGAAATTTTATCCCCATTTTGTCAAATGGGCTAAAGAAGAAAATGACCCCCGCCTGGTCATACACGACGACGGCACGCACGACGACGCAACCAAGCGCGGCGCAATCGGCGATATTGCCTATGTACTGGATAAAACCGGCATGGATGACGACTGCCTGGTCGTGGCGGGCGACAATCTTTTGATGATTGATTACCATGACTTTTACAAGGCCTATCTTTCCCACGGCCGCAGCCCGCTGCTGCTCGCGCAGAAGGTTCACGATGTAGAGCTTTTGCGCCGGTTTGCGGTGGCTGTGCTGGATGAGGATAACCGTGTGACTCATCTTGTGGAAAAGCCGCAGGATCCGCCGTCCGACGACGCGGTGTTTGCACTGTACCTCTACCCCGCGCGCGTGATGCGGATGGTCAGGGATTATCTTGCCCAAGGCAACAGCCCCGATTCCCCCGGCAACTACCCGGTGTGGCTGACGCAGCAGATGCCGGTTTACGCCTATGTGACGGACAAGCCCTGCTACGACATCGGCACGCATGAATCCCTGCGCCGGGTGCGCGATCTTTACGGCGAATAATTTCAGCAATTACGCAATAAAACAAAAAGGATCAAGGTTTTATGGAAAACGAAAACAATGTCACCGACGGCTTTGTGCAGCTTCTTCCCTTTGTACCGCTGCACAAGCTCGTCATTTTCCCTTACATGAACGCCAATTTCGAACTCAGCGGTGATGAAAGCATTACCTCTTTTGAGGGCGCGCTGGATGAAGGGCGCGAGGTCTTTCTGGCGACCCATCAGGTGGACGCCGTGCGAGTGCCTGATTATGAGGCGTTCAACAAAATCGGCGTGGTTACGCGCATTAAAAGCATTTTGCGCACGCCGGGCGGCCCTGTCCGTGTGACGGTGGAAGGCGTGCGCCGCGCGCGTTTTCTCTCCATTCAGATGGTAAAGGGCGCGCCGATGGCGGAGATTCAGGATCTCCCCGAGGAAAACGGCGCAGAGCTGCTGCTCTCCGCTTCCCGCAGCGTGCTGGTGGACTTTTTCCACAAGTATGCGGAGGTTTCTCCCAAGATTCCCAAGGACGCGGCGGATTATCTGGAAAAGGTAGACAACTGCGATAAGCTCTGCGACCTGATTGCAGCGCATGTTCTGGAAACCGTACCGGAGCAGCTCGAAGTGCTCAACATCGTCAGCATCCCGGCGCGCATTGAGCGCCTTTGCGTGCTGCTGGCACAGAAAACCGAGCAGGCCGGGCTGCAAATGCAGCTGGAAGCCAAAGTTCGCCAGCTGATGGAAAAAAATCAGCGCGAATACTTCCTGCGCGAACAGATGAAGGTGATTCGCAAGGAACTGGGCAGCGCAGATCTGACGGATGTGACCGAACTGCGCGAGCAGCTGGACAAGATCAACTTCGAGCCCGCCGTGCGCGAAAAGATTGATAAGGATTTGGAGCGTCTGGAAAACATGACGCCCGGCTCTCCCGATATCAACGTGCTGCACACCTATCTGGAGACGATTGCCGATCTCCCGTGGGGTACTTATACGCAGGATGATTATTCTCTCGACCGCGCGCGCAAGGTGCTGGCGCGTGACCACTACGGTTTGGAAAAGGTCAAGGAGCGCATTCTGGAATACCTTGCAGTGCATGCGCTGACTCGTTCGCTCAAGGGCACGATTCTTTGCCTGGTGGGCCCTCCCGGCGTGGGCAAGACCTCCATCGGCATGTCCATGGCCAGGGCCTTGAATCGGAAGCTGGCCCGCATCTCCCTGGGCGGTGTCCACGACGAGGCCGACATCCGGGGCCACCGGAAGACTTACGTCGGGGCCATGCCCGGCCGCATCATCAATGCCGTGCGCCAGGCGGGCACGAGAAACCCGCTGATCTTGCTGGACGAGATCGACAAGATGGGCAGCGACATGCGGGGCGACCCCGCCTCCGCGCTGCTGGAGGTGCTGGACGCAGAGCAGAACGCCACCTTCCGGGACCATTTCGTGGAGCTACCCTTTGACCTGTCCGACGTGCTGTTCATCACGACGGCCAACACCACCTCGACCATCCCGCGCCCCCTGCTGGACCGGATGGAGGTCATCGAGCTGCCCAGCTACACCGACGAGGAAAAATTGCAGATCGCCAAGAGCTACCTGCTGCCCAAGCAGCTCAAGCGCCACGGCCTGAAGAAGAGCCAGGTGCGGATGACCGACGCGGCCATCCGGGAGACCATCGTCTCCTACACCCGCGAGTCCGGGGTCCGTGTGCTGGAGCGGGAGATCGG